>ERZ772927.585-NODE-585-length-14136-cov-5.87146_pt1 | contig 14136 bp, 24 predicted proteins | sample MGYA00512115_ERZ772927 | MGnify/ENA primary metagenome ERZ772927 (study PRJEB29015, sample SAMEA2737924) | human oral metagenome | biome: human oral; feature: human-associated habitat; material: dental | place: China | collected 2013 ... | reverse complement strand
GTTCGGGGTCAGCGGTCAGGTTACCGATGACAGTGATGACGGTATCTCCGGCCATTACTTGCTCTCTTTCTTCTCGGTGTCCGCGAACACGCGAACACTGACCTCATACATCGGGATGTTCAAGTGCTTCCCCGCCAGGTGGTCCGCGATGACGGTGTGCGGCCCATCGAGGAAGCGGTCCGCGTCATCAGGCAGGAGCCCCGCATCAATCAGACCGTCCATGAGTGCCTTCACCGTCGGTGCAAGGTTGCTGCGGTCGCGCCGCCGGCGATCCGGATACGCGAACTCAACCTCGACGCGTGCGTGCGTCAGTCCGAGGCGCGCGACGCCCGCACCCTCACGGCCAAGCAGATAGCCCCACTGACGGAGCTGCTTCGTGAGCCGCGCACTCGCTGCCCAGTGCATCTTGTCGTTGGCTGTAATGAGCTTGCTGCGAGTCAGTGGCAGGACTCGCGACTCCCACACCAGCTGTTCACTCATCCCAGATCCTCCTCGCTGATCGGGTCGCCGGGGTGTGTGTAACAGGAGCGGAAGAACGCTGGTGTGTAGGGCTCGATGCACCGTTGACTAGGCGCGGCGATGAGCATTTCGCCCTCCATGACCCAGACGCCGCCGAACGGCCCGGCCAGGGACACTGTGCCGTCGCTGGCGGTGACGAGTCTCCTACCTGTGAGGTGTGCGATTGTGGGTGCGTTGTCGCGGGTGAGGCGCACGGCGCGCACCATGACGCGCTGCTGGTAGGTGCGCGCGCCTTCAAGGTTCTTAAACGGGTCAAACGTAGTCATGCTGTTTCCTTGTCTGTGAGCAGTGATTCTTGTGCGTGGGGGCGGTCCCACGTCCGGTAGTAGGGGTTCGCGTATTCGGACAGGCCACGGGGATTCGCGATCTCTAGGAGCACGTCTGCGTGGCATGGCTGGCCCGGTGGACACCAGCACGCGAGGTCAAGACCCCAGAGGATGCGGCGGGCAGAGTCCGCTACGTGGCGGCCCTCCTTCGTTGTCTCGATCCACTCACGGAACCGCTCGACTGCCTCCTCGGGCGTGGCAACGACCATCGGGTCGCCGGCGTCGAGCTCGCGTCGTGTTCGGGCGACTCGGTACGGGTTGCCGTACAGGCTTCCCCTGCCCACGTACTTGGTGTGCGCGGGCATGCGCCACCCGCGCGTGCGCTTGCGCTGTATACGGATCGGGAGTCTCATTGCCCCGACTCCACCATCTCAGCGCGCCGGCAGCGCTCCAGGTAGCGGGCGGCCGCCTCGTGTGTGGAACACTGTGCCCATTCGCGCAGGTCGTCGGCGGTGACACCGTCGTCCCATAGATCGAGATCAGTCATGCACAGGTGGGCGCATTTGTCGCATTCGTCGCACACGAGAGTGGTTACAATCGTCCCCATGTCGGGCACCTCTAGGCGTTCGTATCTGGCTCCGCGCGGGATGCGGGTGTCGCACATGCTGCAAGTGACATGCCCACGGCTGCGGGGCCGTGTCCTACGGAGGATGTCACTCATGGGCGGCCCCCTCGTTGACGAGTGTCCCGACCGCGAGCGCGGCTTGTTGTGGTACGACGCCGTTGCCGAGGAGTCGTAGTTGGTGTTCGCGGGGCAGCACCAGGTCGGGGCCGGTGACGTGTCCGTCGGGGAGACCCATCATCCATTCGACGAAGCGTGCGGATAGCTGCGGTTTGCCGCCTGCCCGGCGTGAGGGTGTCGAGGGTGGGGGGGGCTGCCCTGCCCGTGACCTGTTCCCACCGGGCGATTGCGGGGGCATAGTTCCCGTAGTCGGTGTATTCGAGGCGGGTTGCGAGGTGGGTTGATTTCTCGGGTGGCCGGCCCGATGTGCGGGGTAGGCCCATGATTCCGTCGCCGGCCTTCGGCGTGGGCAGGAGCGCGGTTGCTACTTCGTGGAGGTTCGGCCCGTACCCGGCGGACGACCTGGACGCGTTCACCGCCTGCGGTGTCGGGAGGAGTTGGACGGCTTGGGTGAGGCTGTGGCCTGTGCCCGCTTGGTGGCGTCCGGCTTTGTGGTCTGACGCGGTGGGGGTCGGCATTAGAGTGCCGAGAGCTGGTCCTGCAGGCTCACGGTGTGGCCGCCCGCTCGGCGTTTGTCGGGGTGTTGTGGGCCTCCACAGGTGCCAAGGTTGGTCGTCGGGGTAGCCAATAATGAACAGTCGGGCGCGTTGGTGGGGGGCGCCTGCGTCGGATGCGCGTACAACACGCCACGCTGTGCTGTACCCGAGGGTGGCCAGGTCTCCGACCACACGTCCGGCTGCCCGGAGATGAGGTCCAGTTGTTCCTGTTCCCAGCATCCACGGCTCGGATTCCACCGGGCTATAGGCTCTTGCACTGAGTGCTCCTAGTACGTTTTCCCACACGACGAGGCGCGGGCGGATGGTTTCGATTGCGGCGGCCATTGATTCCCACAGGCCCGAGCGGGTGCCCGTGGCCATGCCTGCGCGTTTGCCCGCAAGGCTAAGATCCTGACACGGCGAGCCGCCGCAAATGATGTCGACCGGCTCAACGTTCGACCAATCGACCTGCGTGATGTCCCCGATGTTCGGGATGCCCGGCCAACGCACCTCAGCGAGCTTGCACGGACCCGGCTCGACATCACTCGTCCACGCCACCCGAGCCTCCGGGTCAAGGGCCGTAGCGGCCCCCATGTCCAGGCCCCCGTATCCCGTGAACAATGATCCGATGGTGGTCATCGTTCGCGGCTTTCATCGTCGGACTGGGCCGGCATCGTCGGACTGGGCCAGATTTCGAGCAGCATCTGAAGGCTGCAGGTGAAGTTGTCGAGGGTGTTGATCATTCCCTCAAAATCGGCTGGCAAACCCACCTCGTCGGCGAGGGCATGCGCTTCCCTCAGTGACTCTTTTGCGTCAAGCAAAAGAGTCACCACCTCGTCATACTTCTCTCTCATTTCGCCTCCTCACCGTCCCCGCCGTGTGTCGGCTCAACCAGTAGGTCTAGCGCCGTGGTGATGTCGTCCAGGGCGCGGAACGTGCGGTTCCGGTCAGCGGGCTGTCCGGTGAACACCTCGTAGTCGACGCTAATGTCGTTTCGGAGAGCTATCAGGTCGTTCACGGCCTCACGGGCCATGGCGTGACGGATCATGGCCTCGCGGACCATGTCTTCCAGTTTGCCTGCGGCGGAGACCGCCTCAAACGCGGCGCAGGCGGAGCGAATCTCTTTTTCGCCCTGCGCTCGGTTCGCCTCGCGCTCATCCGGGGTCATGCCTGTTCTCCTTCGTCAGTTGGTGTGTCGCCGGCGTCTTCCTCGGTGATGCGGGCGCCGAACGCGGCGTCGACGAGGCGCTCGACGATCGCGCCGATACCCTTCTCAACGTGAGAGGAGGTGAGCTCCTCGCCCGCGTTGATGACAGCGACGAGCAGAGCACGCAGCGTGCTCAGGTTCGCCGCTGCGACTACAGCGGCGTTCTGCACCTCCCGGTACCGGTCGAGGACGAAAGCCAGATCCTCAGCTGCGTTGGCCTCGAACTCGGCGGCAGCACGGGCCGCGTCACCGGAGGCGACCTCCGGGGTTAGGCCCACGTAGCTGCGGCCCGCGAACCGCAGACCCGACAGGCGCTCCTCCACTTGCCGGATTGTCCTGCTCATGCTGTCCCCTCCTCCCCGTCGATGTCACCCATTGGGGCCTGAGAACCGGGGACCTCGCCAGGGGCGGGGGACTCCAGGTCAGGGACGATGATCTCCCCAGTGGCTGGGTCGATCCTGTACTCCTTCCCGAATGCCTCCTCCAGCTTCACCTGGAGGTCTAGGGGCAGCATCTGGCGTCCCTCGCGGGCTTCAATGGCCCGCACGTACAACTTTTCAACGGTGGAAACGTCCTCGGAGGCGACGGGCTCCAAGCGAATTACTCGCATCGTCGCCTCCTCCGCCGCGGTCTCTGTATCGACCGTGATCTTCGAGCAGTCGAGGACAACGATCGCCAAGCGCCGCCTGCGCGGCGCCCGCAGCGCCAGCCTGGCCAAGCTGGCCAGATCATCCCCCTGGCCTTTCGTGAGGCCGCTGACCAACTTTGTCATCGCTGCTCCTCAGCCCAGACGCCTACCTTCACGAGCTCGGCAGGCGTGAAGCCGTGCTCGCGGGTGAAGTCGATGACGGTTTTTGCGCATGCTTTGTGAGTGACCTGCTTGATTGCAGTGGCCGCGTTTTCGGCGTCGATTGTGATGCGGACGTTTGCGCCTTTCGGTGCGAGCTGTGTGCGGCAGACGGGGCAGCGGCGGAAGGCGTTGACGGTGCGCACGGGCTTGATCTCGATCATTGGTCGGCTCCTTCGATGTCGGTGAGGTCGTAGATGTCGACGCCGCAGGCGGGGCAGCGTCGCAGTGTGTGCGGCGGGCACGGCTCCTCGACGGCGTCGTCAGGCTTTGAGACCTTGCCCGTGACCTTGACGAGTCGGAGCTCGTGCAGGACGGAGGGGGAGGGGCCGGAGCGGATGACGAGTCCGCGGCGTTCTGCTTCCTCGACGAACGCGGCGCAGGCCGTCGCGACGACATGTGGCATGGGGAGATGTTGGTCGGTGATCTCCCATTCGATGCTCAGGAGTCCGGCACCGCTCATTCTCCCGCCTCCTCGGTTGTGATCGCGGTGCCCTGCGCGATGTTGATGAGCTTGTCGACGGGGTCGCCGATCAGGAGCCTGATTTCGAGTGCCTCGGCGTCGTTGCCGGCGTAGCGGTCGGCGATGGTGACGGCTGCGTCTGCGAGCTCGGCGGCGGCGACGGTGGTTGCTTTCTGCAGCTCCTCGAAACGGTCGAGGAGGTAAACCATATCGACGACGGAATTCTGGTCGAACGCAGCTACAGCGTCTCCGTAGGCCTTGGCGACGGCGGCGCGGTCTGCACCTGCGTAGCTGCGGCCCACGAACGCAACGGCGTCCAATCGGTCCTTGATTTCGTTGATGCTGGTCATTGGTTGTCCTTCTCTAGGGGGTCTTGCCCTGCGCGCTCGTGGCGCGGGCTTCGTGCCCGCCCGGGACTCGCACCCGGGTGTCGTCTAGTCGGGCTGCGCGGTCTTACTGCCTGTCCCGCCTTGTTTTCTTGGTGGCGGGTGGCCTCCCCGTGGCCGCGCTCATCGGGGAGCAGACGGGGCGCTAATCGACGTCGTCGATGTACTCGTACTCGCCGTTGTTGAGCTTCTCGCAGGCTTCCTGAGCCTTATCGACGATCTCCTGGTAGATGTCCCGCTTTACGCTGATCGCTTCGCGAGCGAGGCGGCGCGCGTTCACATCGTGCAGCTTCTGCGTGAGCTCTAGATCCTCATCCGCAGCGAGGACCGCCTCCTGAGCATCCCAGCGGATTAGCTTCGCCTGCTCGGCATCGAGGTAGACGGCAACGTGCGCGACCTTCATGATTCGTCCTTGCTCACTCCCATGACCGCAACTGATGCCCGCATGGCGTCGGCCATCAGCGCGGTGCTGCGGTCAAGCGTCCCGGTACTCTGCAAGCCCTGATTGCCCTTCTCACCCAGGATCGCGAACGTCAGAGCGTTGCCGACCCTGAGGTACGAGTCCGCGAGCGCGCGTTCCCCTCTGTTGGTGGGCTCGCCGATTTCTACGGTCTTGTCTGAGAGCAGTGCATTGAAGGCTGCGTTGCCGGCGCGCTCTGCTAGCAGGACCGCTGCGATTGCTGCGTCGACCTGGTTAAGTTCGACAGTGATCGTGTTCTTGGACCTCACAGTCCTTCTCCTTGCTTAGTGGTGGGTGTTAGTGATGGGCGGCAGGTAGGGCACCGTCGCGTCGAGCCGCTTTGCTACGGCTTCGCGCTCGGCGCCTGCGGCCAGGGCCTCGTCCAGCGCGTTGATGATCTTCGTCATCTGGGCGTGCTCACTGCTGAGCACGGTTTTCGCGGCTTGGATAGCGACGTCAGTGTGGAGCCTCTCGACTTCCTCGTGGTCGATCTCAGCGGCGATGCGCTCATCCTTGAGGAAGTTGCGCAGCCACCCGAGGTCGTCGAGCGCGAGGGTGAGTGTCACCGGGTTTTCGAGGTGCTTAGCACTCATCGGTCTGTCTCCTTCTTGGTTTTGCGGATTGACGGGTAGTAGGTGAGTCCGCGCGTCGCGCGGCGCTGGGAGTCGTGAGCTTCGGTTGGGAAAGCAAGTGCTCGCTGCCTTGCCTGCCGCACGATCTCCCGTGCGGCCTTGTCGTGGCATGGGCGGTCGTCAGGCACTTCGAGTCGGAGTTGCTGAGGCGTCGGCATCAGGCTCGCGCCTCCACGCTCGGCTCATCGAGTCGGAGCACTTCGAGGGTCACGTGGATCTGCTGACGGTCGAGATCGACCGCGATCTTCGGCGTATCCAACGCGAAGCAATTGTTCAGCTCCGCCTCGATGATGACGTCCTGCGTCGCCAGGCAGATCAGGTGAGGCAGCGGTGCTTCGCCGTCCACGTCGTAGTAATCGAAGTCCACGTGCCGCTCGAGTAGCGTCGTGCCCTTCGCCCGCGCCTTCGATGCGGAGCGCTGCATGCGAGCGGCGATCTCCTCGATGGAAGCCGCGCGCGACGCGCCTCGGACTGCGATCCAGGTCAGCAGTCCGCAGCCGACGAAGAGGAGGACAACGGCGAGGAAGATGACCGAGGCGTTCACAGCCGGCCTGCCTTCCAGTCCGCGCGGATCAGGGCAACCGCGAGCGCGAGGAGTCCGAGGGCTGGGAAGAAGGTCCACTCGGGGAGGCCGTTTGGGTTGTCGAGACCTCGCATTGCGAAACCGAGGGTGAGGGCGGCGGCGAGGGATGCTCCTGCGATGAGGGTTCGCCAGGGCCGCAGGTGGCGGCGGCGTGTGGTATCCTGATTCATGGAATCTTCCTTCTTTCTCTAGGGGTTCTGCTTGCTCCCAGCGCTTCTACCGCTGGGAGCTCTTCTTTTCGGTGTTGCCGGAGCCGAGGCTCTGGCACTGGTGGTTGAGGTCGTCGCCGCTGTATCGGACGGAGCGTCCGATCTTGATCGCGGCGACCTTGCCCTCGACTCCGAGGCGCTCGACGGTCGAGCGCGAGAGGCTGAGGGTTTCCTGCACCTGCTGCGCGGAGTACCAGCGGTCCGGGGCGAATGGGGATGCGGTTGTCATTTTCTGAACACCGCCTTATCGATCGCTTCGATGAGACGCTCACCAGCGGCGTAGGCAGCATCGGCAAACGCTCCTAGTGCGTCTAGCGCTGCCTCGAACGCGCGACCGGCGCAGACAGACACGATGTAGCCAACGCAGAAGAAAACCGGAACGCCGGCAACTACGAGAATCAGGAAGATGATCGCCTTGACAACGTCGCTCATGCCGGGATGTCCTCGTCGTAGATGCTGCCGTGCGAGGCCTGGAGGATCACGACGCCGGTCGCCTTGTCGGCGATTGCGTAGCCTCGCGATTTCTCGGGCGCGGGTGCGGTCTCGGTGGTGCGCTCGACTTGGTCGAGGAGCTCGCGGACGGACGTTCCGAGCACTGCTGCGAGCCTCTCAACTTCCGGCAAGGTCAGATCTCGGCGCTCGTTGAGCTTGAGGGACAGGCTCGCGCGGCTCATACGAGCGCGGGCAGCAAGCTCTGTCTGAGAGATGCCCAGCTCACGGGCCATGCTCTTGATTACGGCTGCGACCGTCATCTCATGGTTCCTTTCTACATTTGTAGACTAATGACTACTATATAAGTCTACAAATAGAGATTTTGCAACTCGTTTTCATGTGACATGGGTCTACAAAAGTAGATATGCTTACCTCATGGGAAGCAGATCTCTTAAATCGAGTCCCTTTGAACGCGCTGTCTTAGCTGTACTCAAGGAGCGTCTGCAAAGTCTGGACCTGACTATCGACCGCCTGGCCGAGCGGGCCGGCATCACTCGCGCGCGCTGTTACAAGATCTTCGCGGGCGACACTGTTTGTACGATGAGTGACTTCGGTGCGATGTGCGAAGCTCTCGGAGTCAGTGGCTCCGATGTAGCTGCCGAGGCGGAGCGCCGCCTCGCGGACGGAGCCTCTCCGGAATAGCCTCCACGTCCTCGTGCGAGCTGTAGACTGCCCATATAGGTAGGTCGCACTCAAAGGAGGAGCTATGCACCGCCCTAAAGGCGCTTTCCGCCTCTACTCATCCGACCCCGCTGAGATCATCTGCACCGACACCGAGCTGCTCTACGACTCAAAGCGACGCGGCGAGGCAATCCAGCGGATCCCGCTGACCGACGTCGTCAGCGTCGAGGTCGAGGACGGCGAGGCCGCACAAGCGCGCGTGACCGCGACGCGCCTCGTCGCGCTCGGCATCTTCGCGCTCGCCGCGAAGAAGAAGAGCGGCGGCGACAAGTGGCTCATGATCGAGACCCGGCGCGCGCTCCTAACTCTCCATTTCGAGCGCAAAGCCATCGACGGACTGATGCGATTCGTTGCGCACACGCGCGCCGCCGTGAAGGCCGCGCAGTCCCAGCCCGCACCCGCAGCTCCGTCCGCTCCTATCCACTGGCCCGGCGTACCTCAGCAGCCTGCCCCGAAGCCTGGCGGTTGGGGCCGCATATTCCGCTAAACCTAGTGGCGCTATAGTGGCGCACGCGGCTCTGCGTGTCCACTTTTCGTTGCAATTAGGGATGCTCGTTTCGATTCCCCCCATCTCCACAATCTCCACCCCGGGCTTCCGTTGGAAGCCCGGGGTTTCTGTGCCCGTATGCGTACTGGGGTGAACTCACGTGTAGGGCGGCCCTTGATGCGGGGTATTGTTCGAGAGTCACTGCCGGTACCAGTCGCTGTCTTCGTACAGTGTGTGTGCAGCGTTACCGTTTCACACAGGCTTGCGGTCTTGTTTCCTGCTTCTCTTTCCTCGAGGAGTAGATCTTGCCTGGTGGCGTGTATTCGTTGGTGATTTATCTGCATCCCTGATTCTTACGGAGCGCGTAAGCGTTGTGCGCGGGTCTGAGAGATCCTGATGATCGACTAACAACCTGTGCAAGCGAATAGGAACTTGCTCGTAATCGTGCAGTAGACAGTGTGCACTGTGCGCGAGTTGCGCGCTGTGAGTAGAGAAGACGAGGAGCGTTTCTTCTCTTTTTGAGAAATGCTCCACTATGCTGGAACCAACAGCGAAGCTCGGCGTTTCACGTTGAAAGTGATCGTAAGAATTATATGGTACCTAGATCGGGTGGGGAGGCAGACAAGCTCGGAAACAAGTACGAGCTTGCCTGGGCTGTCCGTCATGCCCTTTACTGTGTGCGTGATGATCGATGTGCTTTGATCGTCGAAGATAACGATGTTGAGGTAGGGCGAGGCTCGGAGTTCACCTACGACACAGGCGCCTTCGTTGAAGTGCACCAAGTCAAACGCCAGAATGGCAACAGTAATGGTTGGACCGTCAGGGAGCTTGCCGACAGGAAGATCTTTGAGGCGGCTGTGCGGCACGTAGCGGCGGGACGGCATTATCACTTTGTCTCTCTCACGCCGTGCCGACCGCTACAAGAATTATCCGAACGTGCTCGCAAGTCGGAAGATCTAGTGAACTTTACCAGCCATTGGCTTACCGGAGATCTACGGTCGGTCTTTGACCAGCTGGTGGCTGTGGCGGTTCTAGGTAGCCCGCAGGCAGCCTGGGAGACGCTTCGTGGAATGTGGTTTTCGGTTCATGACGAAAATGATGTCATCCTCGTAAACCGTATGCTAGCCGAGTACAACTTCAACGCCACTAACGGCCACCTAGTATCTCTTGCTGTTGGCGATATTCTGCTTGACAACCTTGGGAAGCGGCTGACTCGAACAAAGCTGTTGGATCTGCTTGCCGAACGGGACATCAAGCCGTTGGCGCCGGGTGCGTATCAGCGCGCTCGAGAACAGGTGCGGGTGATCACCAGAAGCTGGCGTGAGTCAATTCAGCGCGAACTTTTCCAACCGCCGATCAAACGTGCAGAGGCCGATCAACTTGTACGGGCGCTCGGTCCAGGCCAGATTGGACTTATGACAGGCACCGCTGGAGGTGGGAAGAGCTCCGTGCTGGAACAGGCTGTTACCTCGCTTGAAGCTACCGGTGCCGAGGTGCTGGCACTCCGATTAGACCGATTTGACCATTTCGCATCGACTGTCGACTTGGGGGCGCAACTCGGGATCGTAACTTCTCCCGCGGTCGCTCTGGCAATGGCGGCGGATGGTCGCGACGCATACCTTGTCATAGACCAGCTTGACGCGGTGAGTCTCGCTTCCGGACGTGTTCCAGAGTGTTTCGACGTCATCATGGATCTCATCGGCGAGGCGTTGTTCTTTGACAGGATGCGCGTTGTTCTCGCTTGTCGACAGTTTGACGTGGACAATGATCACCGGATTCGCGCTTTGGCTTCGCGTGCCGATGTCGCCACGGTGGAGATCGGTCTACTGACGAAGGATGAAGTCGGATCGGCTGTGAAAAAAATGGGTCTTGACCCGATGCTTCTGAGTCCATCACAGTATGACCTTCTGCAGTTGCCACTACACCTCGTGCTCCTGGGGACAATCGCCTCCGACTTAGATGCTGACGCTTTGACATTCAATTCAAGGGGATCCCTTTTCGAAGCATTCTGGCAGCGTAAGCGACAAGCAGCACGTGCACGACGACGAGACGTGAGATTTAACGATGTGGTCAGTCGGATTGCTAACAGCGCGAGCGACGGGCAAGTACTGTCTGTTCCAGTTGAGATTTTGGACGATGGGGATCTTATCGAGGACGCTAACGTTCTCATTTCAGAACATGTGCTTGCGAGCGATAGTGGTCGAATCGCGTTCTTTCACGAGGATTTTTTTGACTACGCCTTCGCGCGGATGTGGGTTTCTCGAAATGAATCGCTTGTTGACTTCCTACTCCACGATGAGCAGGCACTGTTCCGTCGTGCCCAGGTGCGCCAGATTCTGCAGCATCTCTACGAGCGGGAGTGCGACCGTTTTCGCGCTGAGGTCGAAGCAGTACTGATAGCTGACAATATCCGATTTCATATCAAGGAGACTGTCCTCGAAGTTCTGGCGAATCTCGTTGCGCCAACGTCTGCCGATCTTGAACTAGTGTTGCGGATTGCGTCAACTCATCCGCGCTTTGAAGGTCTTCTCTGGCAGCACCTGTGTCGACCGCAGTGGTTTGTGCGTTTCCACGAAGACACTAAGATTTCCGCCTGGCTCGACGGGGCAAATGAAGATATGCGGAATTATGCGTTAAATTCGATGGCTAGCGCTGTCAACGACTACCCAGGACAAATTGCCGAGCTCCTGGTGAGTCGCAAAACAGCACCTGGCTATCACGACTGGTTGCGAAGGATTATTCGTTGTGCTGATGTCTGTCGTGGCCGAGAGCTGTTCACTCTGGTGCTTGAAGCAGTTCGGCACGGTGCTTATGACACCATGGAGCATGAACTCTGGCTTGTGATGCACGACCTGGCTAAACATGAGCCGCTTTGGGCGATTGAGTTGCTGCAGGCACATTTAATCGATCATGTGGATTCCCTGACACGTAATGAACAAGGTAAGGTAGCTTTACTCTGTGTTCGGGAACACTTCGCTGCTGAACTCGTGAAGGAAGCCGCGAGTACAGAGCCCCTGGCATTCGTACAGGCCGTTGTGCCGTACCTCCGCCATGTCATGGCCTCTACTGCGGTGGAGGAACGAGCTGATCATCCGATATACGACCGCCACTTCAGCATGCGATTTGCGGGGGATGATTCTGCAGGTAGCGAACTTGGCGATGTATTGCTTGAGGCTTCTATCCGCTCGCTCGAGACGCTGGCGAAGACGGTGCCTGACTCAATCCAGAGCATTCTTGGTGACTTGGCTGCTGACCCTTATGATGCATCTCAGTTCCTGCTCTATCGGTGCATGTCGGCGGAGGGCAAACATTTTGCAGACTGGGCAGCAAGCCTCTTGCTCGAAGGAGGGCGTCGTCTATGCAGTGGCTACATTTCTGACGGTTATTGGGCCACGCGGGAGCTTGTTAGAGCAATAGCGCCCCATGTTACCGACGCCACCCACCAGCAGCTTGAATTGTTGTTTCGAGACTTGCGCAACAGCCATGAAAGTCATCGGCTCTGGGGACGTTCGGCCTTTAAATTCCTATCCGCTCTTGACGAGTCGCGACTAACTCCAGCAGGGCGACGACGCCTTTCAGAGTATCGACGAAAATTCAAAGAACGTGAGCCTGCGAAGCCACTTGGTATCACTGGTGGAGTTATCGGTTCGCCGATAGGTCTTACTGCCGCTAAGAAGATGACCGATGACCAGTGGTTGAACGCAATGGCAAAGTATGTCTCTAACGAGGCAAATTGGCAGACTTTCACGGGGGGTGCCCGTGAACTGTCGGGGCTGTTGAGGGGCCAAACTGCTGCTGATCCGGCGCGTTTTGCGCGGCTGACTTTACGGCTGAGCTCGGAGGTCAATGTGGCGTACACCAATGCACTGCTCATGGGCTTTGGTGAAACAGAGGTGAGCGATCGTATTGGAGCTCTGGTCTTCGAAGCCGTTCGCCACATCGGATCGCTAGGACAGCCGGACAATGATCGATTCCTCGGAATGGCGTTACAGAAATATTGCCGAGAGGTGCCACTTGACTTGGTCGAGCTGATTCTTGATCGCGCTTTAAATGCCCTGGATCCGACAGATGACTCCCCGGTGATCATCCGCGGTGATACGGATGGACGAAGTGCTGCGGACATGCATGTGAATGGCATTAACACGGCACGAGGAAGTTTGGCAGAAACGCTTGGTGACCTGTTAATTTTCGACAGCGACGGCCAGCGTACTGCTTTGATAGCGCCGTACCTCGGCTCGATGGCAAGTGATTCGGTGCTCAGTGTGCGCGCTTGTGTTGCCCACACCCTATCTGCTTCGCTTCGGTATGCCCGCCCTGAGGTGTTGGCAGCATTTGCAGTTCTGATCCAGGCTGATGATCGTCTCCTTGCGGCCGAAGTTGTACAGCGGCTGATAATCCACATCGGCAATGTAAACCCGGAAGTAATCGATCCGATTATTCAGCGAATGTTGGTTTCGGATAGTGCTGAAACACGTGAGGCTGGAGGAGCCATCGCGGCGTTTGCTGCACTGGAGTGGGGCCGATCAGACCTCATGCGACAAGCAATGTCTGGGGATGTCCAAGTTCGAAGGGGGATTGCGCGAACGACCGTTGGGCTTGTTGCACGTACGTCGAACAATAGGTTAGCAACGGAAACACTGGTTCAGTTAATGAATGATGATGCGGATGATGTACGTAAAGAGGCATCTATGGTGGCAGCACGTCTTTGTCATCATCCGCTGCGACCGTTTGTTCAACTACTGACAGCCCTAATTGACTCGCCCTCATACACGCACGCTTCGACTCAGTTGCTGCTCACGCTTGGTTATGCGCCGGATAAGGTTGATGACTTGGTCTTGAAGGCTTCGCGCCGATTCCTCGACGTTTTTGGGAGTGATGCAGCTGATATCCGTACTGGAGCGGCTGGAGACGCTCACTACGTCAATGGATTGGTTGTACGTGGATTAGCGCAATGCCAGGATCGTGGCCATCGAGCGGCACTGCTCGACGTCCTGGATCGGCTCCTTGAACTTAACGTCTATGGAATCAATACTGCCATAACGGAAGCGGAACGCATCTAGCTTGAGGAATATGATGAGCCGCGAAAGTCCATTGACCTTGGGAGCCTTGCATTCACAACGTCGGGGCCGTCGCACTCGAGCATCATGCGCAGGTATTCAGCGCCGTCAAGCGCGTTGCGCTGTTCGAGTTCGTCGATGGTGTCTTGAACAAACGTCGTCACGATGTCATGGTCCATACGTTGACGCTAACTGATGAGTTACTTTCCTGCGCAGTGGCGTACGTGCGTCATGCGTGAGGCTCTGGTGGTGGGCTGTGTGCGTCTCAATCTCATGGCTGCCGATGCGCACTCGGTAGCTTCCTGCCCGGGGCTTTCGCCATAGCGCAGAACTGTTGACCGAAAACGGCCCGATTTCGGTGGATTGTGCGCAATGAGTCTGCACTGTGGCGACATGGCCTAGTGGGTTAGCCCATTGCGCCCTCACACAGCACACTCCTGCAGGTCCTTGACGGCAAGAAGGACACGCCAAGGCGCACGATGGACGAACCCCAGCAACACGACATGTCCTATAACCCGACAATCAAGCCCCCAGTTTCGTTTGCCTTGTCGACGAGGCGATGCTCATGC
>ERZ772927.581-NODE-581-length-14173-cov-351.691_pt1 | contig 14173 bp, 9 predicted proteins | sample MGYA00512115_ERZ772927 | MGnify/ENA primary metagenome ERZ772927 (study PRJEB29015, sample SAMEA2737924) | human oral metagenome | biome: human oral; feature: human-associated habitat; material: dental | place: China | collected 2013 ... | reverse complement strand
GCCTCGCGGATCGCCCAGGTGAGCTCGCGCCCCTCACTCCAGCCCTTGGCCACGACCTGCTCGACGAAGAACTCGGCGTCACTGCGCTGATAGTTGCGGGGAACGGAGGTCCACTCCTGAATGTCCGCGTCCTGGCAGATCTCGGTGATGCGGTCGAGGTCGTCGCCAGTCGGGACCGACAGGACCAGTGCGGGCAGGTCGCCGTCAGCAGCAACGGTCATCTCAAAGGAGTCCATGAAGGCCGATGCTAACGCCTCTCCCTCGCCGCACTCTTGATGATCCGCTCGAGTTCCTCTCCCGGGTCATTTCATGGGCCTATGCTCGAGGGTGATGTCCCCCCAACGAGAAGAGCCTGAGTGACTACCGCCCCCACGCCTGAGAGCCGACGCCACGGTCCCGCCATCCCCCGCTGGATGCTGCCCTCGGTGCGAGTACGCAGACGCGGCGATGTCATCACGGTCGAGCAGCGGGTCCCCGCCCGTGTGGAGAGTATTCAGACACGCAGCAGTTACGACTCGGCTCATCGCGGCTACGTGGAGCACCATGACATTCCGACCTTCGAGTCCGGTCTGAGGTCTCCGACTGGCCTTGCCCTCGTCAAGGAGCGTCTGACCATTCCGGCCAGTGCGGCGAGTGAGCAGCAGGTGCGTCAAGCCGTGGACCACACCGTCGCCGCCTACGACCCGGGCACGGCAGCGCTGTCTGTTCAGCTCAGTAGGGGCATGCTGCTGCGGCTGCTGCAGACCGTCGCTGCGCTGGGAATGGCGGGGATCGGCCTGTACCTCGCCATCTCCTCCTACCGGAGCCCCTCCATCGCGCCCGCGGGCGGCCCCTTCGCCGGTATCCAGAAGGTCCTGACAGTTCTTCCCAGCGTCTTCGCCCTCGTGGCACTGGCCATCGCGGTCACCTGCGCTCGCGCCACCTGGGTCCTGCGTACTCCGAGGTTCGTGGCCGAGGAGCAGTGGGGGCTGTTGCGTCAGACCCTGACCCAGCTGGCAGGGCAGGAGCCCGGCTCGTCGCGCCCCCTGGACATTGAGGCAGGCCTGCGCCGGGATCTCATCACTCACCCGAACGGAGAGTCCCTCGCGCGAGGAGTCACCCGTGACGGGCGCATGGGTCCCCCGTGGCCGGATGCCTACGACGTCGCCAAGCGCGTCAGGCAGGGGCGGCGTGCCCTGGTCGGCATGACCATCTTCACCTCGGTCTTCCTGCTCGTGGGGATCGTGATCTTCCTGCTGTTCATCGCCGCCGGGCAGCTCACACTCATTCCCCTGCTCTTCGGCGTCAGTGTTTTCGGCGCGCTCCTCTCCCACGCCTCCAAGCAGTGCGACCGGCTCCTCGTCTCGTATCCCCGCATGATGCCCGGAGGAGAAGAGCCGCGGGAACTCAGCTGGGAGGATGTCGACGCCCCCTCCTTGCCCGCGTGGTGCGATGCGCGCCGGCGCGAGCGCCACTGGAACCTTGCTGCGATCGTGTTCCTGGTTGAGTTCGTTGTGGCTGTTCTCGCCATCTTCGCCTCCGTGATGCTGAATCAGACTGCGTTCTCGGCCGGCTCCTCCTCGCAGGATGCTCACACTCACGCACTGATATGGAACTCGGTCCTTGCACTCGTCGCTATCGCTGCGGCACTCGCCACCGTCGCGATCGGCAGACTCTGGACTCGGAAGAAGGACAGCGAGCTGCGCCATCAGGCAGGACTGGTCTGAGCCCTCGCGTCAGCCCGGCCGCTGAGTCTCCGCAGGCCTGCGGCGCAGGACCGGCCAGCAGGAGACCATGATGAGGCCACCCAGTAGGCCGTAGGCCAGAGCCACCCACAGTCCGTGATCGTCAGCGAGCCGGCCGACAACCGGTGGCGCCAGGAGGCCCGCCAGGCGGGCCAGCCAGGACACGATGGTCAGTCCCAGCCCGGGAGGAAGCCCTTCAACGTCGTCGGCGGCGGAGTAGGTCACGGGGACGGCGACGGCGCACCCCGCCCCGGAGATCGCCATCCCCAGCAGTGTCCCGGGTACGGAGGAGACCAGGAGGGCGATACTCATTCCGAGGGTGACCAGTGCTCCGCCCCAGGCGATCACGGCCCGCTGACCGACAGCGTCGATGATGCGGTCGCCCACCAGGCGCCCCACGATCATCGTTCCTTGAAGGGCCACCAGCCCCAGCCCGACGTGACCGGCACCGGCGCCCTGTTCGGACAGGAGCAGGGAGGACCAGTTCATGGCGACGTCCTCGGGGAACATCGAGGCCGCGCATAGCAGTCCGACGACGAAGAGCACGAGGATCGTGACCGGTCGGACTCGACGAGGCGATGTCGCCGGCCTCATCTCGGGGGCGTCGTCGAGCTCCTTGTTCTGATCGGGGGTGCGATCATCACGATCATGGCCGGGGAGGAACCAGCCTGCGAGCAGGGGGCCTACCGAGAGGACGAGCAACACCACCGCCGTCAGCACCATGTGGGTTCCCAGCCCCACTCCGGCTCCGGCCATGGCCTGACCCATGGCTGCCCCCAGGACCGCCCCCAGCGACCACGAGGCGTGGAAGCTCGTCACGATGGAGGCGCCCCAACGGCGCTGGACCCGCAGTCCGTGAGCGTTCTGCGCGACATCGACGATGGAGTCCGTCCCGCCCGCAACCAGCAGGCAGACCGCCAGGACGAGCCATGAACGGGCCAGCCCCGCTCCGAGGAGCGCCAGGGCAACCACGAGCATGCCCAGGCTGGCGACCTTGGCCGAGGTCAGGCGGGAGATGAGCCAAGACGCGGCCAGCCCCGCCACCAGAGCACCGACGCTGGCTGCTGCCACAGCCTGCCCGAAGTCGCTTTTGCTCAGCCCCAGTCCCGCCACGATCTCTGGGAAACGCGGAACCAGGTTGGCGAATCCCAGGCCATTGGCCAGGAACACCAGACAGACCCCGGCGCGTGCACGTATGAGCACGGGACTGTGCCGTGTCCCTGGAGGGGTGCTCAGTGAAGTGGCGGAGTGCATGGGGACTCAGTCTACCGAGGCGGGTGTTCCGTGGCCCGGTATAGGGAGTACTCCCCACCGCAGCGAGAGGGAATCGAGGTGACGAGCCCTCCCCTCTGCCCTTAGGCTGTGACTCGTACGCCGATCTGACACCAGAAAGCGCATCAGTCCGGGTGCTCTCAACCATGACGGCACCCGTTTACTCCCTGCCCCGTCTTACATGGAGGATTCATGTCCTACGGAACCGGCCCCGCACCCTATGGCGACCAGGCGCCATACGGCGGTCCCGCACCCTATCCCGGTGGTCCCGCTCCCTACGGCGCCCCCAGCCAGTTCGGACAGTTCGGCCCGCCACCTCTGACACCCGACATCGCCCCGCAGCCTGGCGCAAGCTTCGGTGAGGCCGTCAAGCGCTTCTTCCAGCGCTACGCCCAGTTCAGCGGATATGCGTCCCGCTCCGAGTACTGGTGGGTTGCACTCTTCAACGCTCTCGTCGGACTTGGCATCTACGTCCTGCTGTTCATGGTCGTTGGTCTTGGTGGAGCGTTGGGTGGTTCCTCAGACGATGTCGGGACCAGTATCGGTATCGGGGCGATCATCGTCATGCTTCTCGCCTTCGCCTATGCGATAGCTACATTTATCCCGGGCCTGGCCCTCACGGTGCGGCGCCTGCACGATGTGGGAAAGCCTGGAACATGGTGGTTCATTCAGCTCATTCCGTTCGGCGTCGGCACCGTCTGGTTCCTGATCCTGATGGCATCAGAGTCCCGCCCCGACCTCTACCGTCCCGAGTGGAGCTAAGTAAAGCCTCCTGAAGGACAATAGATGGTCCCCGGAACCTCCTGGTTCCGGGGACCATTGCATTGGCGGTGCTTGGGGAGAAAGTGAACCCCCGCCTGACTCATGGCAGCTTGGTGGGATCGAGTATTTTAGGCTGATATTCTTCCGGTATTCCGTGTCCCTGTAACCCGGCACAGGAAGGGACCCCCTCTACCCTTAGGATGTGACTCGTGCGCCGACCTGACACCAGAAAGCCCATCAGCACGGGTATTCTTAGCCCTGACGGTACCCACCGCTCCTCTCCCCGCCTTACATGGAGGATTCATGTCCTACGGAACCGATCCCGCACCCAACGGCGACCAGGCGCCATATGGTGATCCCAACCAGTTCGGGCCCACGTCATTGGTTCCCGACGTCGCCCCCCTTCCTCGTGCGCGCTTGGGAGAGGCCGTCAAGCGCTTCTTCCAGCGCTACGCCCAGTTCAGCGGATACGCCTCCCAGTCGGAGTTCTGGTGGCCATTTCTACTGCTCCAGATAGTCATCCCCTCTAGTCTCTACATGCTGGTAGCCATCATCAGTATTCCGTCAGCGCTGACGCCCGTTCCTGATACACCTGCAGCAGTGTACGTGATCTCAGGCCTATTGTTGTTCTACGAGATCGTGCTCATTACTCCGGCGCTCGCAGTGACGGCCCGTCGTCTCCATGACACCGGAAAGTCGGAGCTGTTCCTGCTTTTCTACTTCATTGGACTGGGGATTGTGCCGCTCATCATGTGCAGCATGCGCTCCCGCCCCGACCTCTACCGTCCCGAGTGGGGATGAGCGAAACCTCCCGAGGGACAAGACAATGATCCCCGGAACCTTCCGGTCCCGGGGATCATCTGTTGGTGGTGTCCGAGGGGGGACTTGAACCCCCACGCCCGTTTAATAAGGCACTAGCACCTCAAGCTAGCGCGTCTACCTATTCCGCCACTCGGACTTGTGTTGTCTCCTCCGCCTTTCAGCGGCCCGGCCAGGCCCTCGTCCTGGCGACGCAGAGAAACTTAGCATGGCGGCCACCGAGGCCACCAAGCCACGTTCAAGTGCTTCCCATCACACTGCGGTGCTCTCGACACTCACGGTCACCTGCATGGACCAGCTTGCCCCGGGGGCGATGGTGGGCGCGTGCTCTCGTACCGCCCCGCTTTCAACGCACACCATCGCAGGGAACTCGTCGTCGGCCATGTCCGGTAGTGGCGCGCTGTGCGTGGACCAGGGGTTCCACACGATCGTCGAGGGCGCGTTGCGCTTGTCGATGCCGATGGTGCGCTGATGCCCGGGATCAGTGACGGTAATCGGCTCGGCGGAGTCATAGATGCGGTCCACGGGGCCATGGATCGTCACATCGCCCTCCTGGACGTGGTGGGCCTCCTGCGGGCTGCGAGCCAGGTTGTCGTTGTAAGGGGCACCTGCGAGCCCGCTGATGCGGCTGGCGGTGACGTCGTGGACTGAGAGATAGGTGTGTGCGGCCGCCTCCACCGTGCGGGGCTCACTGCCCTCGTTGCGCAGGCTGAGTCCCAGGCGCAGCGTCTGACCGACCTCGACCTCGTAGAGCGCTGTCAGGCGGTCGCGACTGACGCTGAGAAGAGCGCGGACACCGCCGCCGTCGGTGCTGGTGACTGTCAGCAGCCGCCAGGGGGCGATACGGGCCCACCCGTGCTTCGGTACGGCGTCACCGTTGATGCCGACCCCGAACTCCGGCAGGCACAGGGGGATTCCTCCACGGATGGCGGTAGCGCCGTCGAAGACCGCCTGCCGGGAGGTGAAGATGACCTCTGAGCCGCCACGCGGCACCCAGGAGGTCACGGTGGCGCCGTGGAGGTAGATCTCCGCAGCTCCGGCCGGGGCGTCGATGAGGAGCCTCTGCTGTCCTCCCCGTCCTGGCCCTAGCGCGGCAGTGCGGGGCAGACGCAGCTGGTTCGTCACGGCGGGGCGCGTCGGATTGCCGACATTCGGGGCGGTCATGGGGCCACGCTAGTAGGCTGGGCGTGTTTCGTCAGCCCGTTATCCAGCGAAGGACTGATCGTTCACCCCATGGCAACCAACAGCTCTCCGTCACAGGAGCCGACACAGGACACGCCGCCCAAGGTTCCCGAGTCCTCCCAGACCTCCGACTCCCACCAGACGGTTCAGGGACCCGGCTCGGGGAAGAAGTCCGCCCGAGAGACCCTCAGCAGCAGTGGCTTGCTGAGCCGGCTCAAGAGCGCACGTACGGCGCTGGACCGGGGGATCGACTGGGCGGAGAGGCGCCGGCAGGCGGACCGCGACTACCAGCTGCACTGGGAGTCGGCCCCGGAGGAGGAGGCCAGGCCGGTCTCTCCCCCGGTATCCACCACACATGTGCGCGTGGCCCCCTCGGTCTCCTTCCCCGAGACGGTCACGACCCGTTCCTCGGTCATGGACTCCCTACCCGCCTGGCTGGTGCGGGGTGGCATGGGGGCCTGGCTGGGACTGGGCATCATCATTGTCATCGGCCTGATCTTCTACGCCACCTCGCAGGTGATCCCGGTCTTCATCGGCCTGTTCATGGCACTGGTGTTCACCTCGATCCTCCAGCCGATGGTCAACCTCTTCGCCAAGATCATGCCCCGCTACCCGGCGACCTTCCTGGCACTGCTCACCACCATCGGTGCGATCGCCGGACTGGTCACGTACGTGGTCACCTCGGTCACCAGCCAGTGGAGCTCCCTGGCATCCCAGTTCGGCGATGGCCTCAACACCATCATGGACTTCCTGGAGAATGGGCCGCTGCACCTGACGCAGCAGCAGATCTATCACCAGCTCCAGCTCTGGCTGCGCCAGGGGCAGCACTATCTGCAGTCCAATGCCCCGTCCCTGGCCTCAGAGCTGCTGTCCAACGCCAGTGCGGTCATTGATGTGCTCACGGTCCTGGCCCTGGCACTGTTCGTCACGATCTTCTTCCTGGCCTCCGGGGGCAGGATGTGGCGCTGGTTCCTCAACGAGCTGCCCGCCACGATGCGGGAGTCGACCCACCGGGCTGCAGGCGCCGGCTGGTACACCTTCGCCGGGTACGCCCGCGGCACTGTGCTGGTGGCGCTCACCGACGCCATCATGGCCGGGATCTTCCTCCAGCTGGTGGGGATCCCGTTGGCAGCACCCCTGGCGGTGCTCGTGTTCATTGGCGCCTTCATTCCGATCATCGGCGCACCTCTGGCGATGCTCGTGGCCATGGTGGTGGCCCTGGCCTCCGGCGGCTTCGTCACCATGATCGTTGTCGGCGTGGGAGTGGCCGGGATCGGCCAGATCGAGGGGCACATTCTCCAGCCCCTCATCATGGGTCGCCAGGTCTCTCTGCACCCTGTGGTGGTCATCATCGGTGTCGCCCTGGGGACCTACGCCGCCGGCCTGCTCGGCGCGATCGTCGCGGTCCCGCTCATCAGCGTGCTCTGGTCCGTCTACTCCGAGCTGCACACCAAGGACGCCCCGGTCACTGGCGAGCTGCCCGCCTACTCCTCCCGCAAGGAGTGAGGGGCGCCGCTGTCAGCACCAGTCCCGGCTGCCGGTGCCCGGGACACCGGGAAGGACCTGGAGACGATCGGCCATGAGCGCGACGACTCCGTCGCCCTTCTCCACGGTGCCGCGCACGATGAGAGCGACGGCGCGTCTGCCGATGCTCCGGTAGCGGCGCCACATACCGGCTCGGCAGGCGACGTTGAGCAGACCAGTCTCGTCCTCCAGGTTGAGGAAGATCATGCCGGAAGCAGTGTGGGGGCGCTGCCGGTGGGTGACGACGCCGGCGACGCGCACCCGGCTCCCATGCTCCTGATCTGCCAGGTCGGCTGCGCTGAGCACACCGTCGGCGGCCAGTGAGGGTCGCAGCAGCCTCAGGGGCGAGCCCTGCGTGGACACTCCGGTCAGGCTCAGGTCGGCGGCCTGGCGCTCGCGGTCGGTCATGGTCGGCAAGGTTGGGGCCTGGGAGCCGACGGCGGTTCCCGGAAGCGTGGGCTGGCACCACACTTCCGGCCCCTGACGGGAGGCGCCACGACGTCGGCCGTGCTCATCGGAGAGGACTCCGGCAGCCCACAGGGCCTGACGGCGCTCCACGCCTAGACTGTCCAGGGCTCCTGAGACGGCCAGCGACTCAAGGCGGGAGCGGCTCAGACTCACGCGTCGCGCAAGATCGGCCAGGTCCCGGTAGGGGCCGTGAGCACAGCGCTCGGTGACGATGGCCTGCGCGGCCCGCTCCCCCAGCCCCTTGATCGGGGCCAGGCCCAGGCGCACTGCGAGATCATCGTGGATGTCCAGGGAGGACGGGGCAGCGGGATGGGGCCTCAGCGGCTCCCACTGGTCTGATGGGCCGGCGTCCTGGTGGTCCTCCCGCTGCTCGACGGTGGCCTGCGCCAGTGAGCGGTTGACGTCCGCAGGCAGGACGCGCACACCGTGGCGGCGAGCGTCAGCGACCAGTGACTGCGGGGACCAGAAGCCCATGGGCTGGGCTGCCAGGACCCCGGCGTAGAAATCCTCTGGCTTGCGCGCCTTGAGCCAGGCCGAGGCGTAGACCAGGTAGGCGAAGGAGAAGGCGTGGGACTCGGGGAAGCCGAACTCGGCGAACGACCTCAACTTGCTGTAGATCGTCTCCGCTGTGGGCGCGTCAATACCCCGGGACCTCATTCCGGCTATGAGCTTGTCACGGAGGGCGTCCATGCGCTCTATGGATCGTTTGGCTCCCATGGCCTGACGCAGGCTGTCGGCCTCGGCGGGGCTGAAGCCTGCGGCGTCGACGGCGATCTGCATGAGCTGCTCCTGGAAGAGCGGCACTCCCAGGGTCTTGGTCAGGGCGGATTTGAGGGAGTCATGCAGGTAGGTGACCTCCTCGCGCCCCAGCCTGCGGCGGATGTAGGGGTTGACGGCGTCGCCCTGGATGGGGCCGGGACGGATGAGGGCGACCTCGACGACGATGTCGTAGAAGGTCTGGGGCCGGAGTCGGGGCAGGGTGGCCATCTGGGCACGCGACTCGACCTGGAAGACTCCGACCGTGTCCGCGGCCGTGAGCAGCCGGTAGACGGCCGGGTCCTCTTCGGGCAGAGTGTGCAGCCCCCAGGGACGGCCGGACTGGGAGGTGCGCAGTTCTCCTTCCGTCACGGCGTCGGGAACGGTCTGCCCCCGCTGTGCCAGCGTGGTGAAGGCCAGGCGCAGGGCGGTGAGCGCTCCTAGGCCCAGGAGGTCGAACTTGACCAGCCCGGCCTCGGCGCAGTCGTCCTTGTCCCATTGGAGGACCGAGCGGTTGTCCATGGCGGCCCAGCGCACCGGGCAGACCTCGGTGACGGGGCGGCCGCACAGGACCATGCCTCCGGGGTGGACCCCCAGGTGGCGGGGCAGTCTCAGCAGCTTCTCCGCGATGTCGAGGACCGGCTTGGGGACCTCGTCGTTCTGCCCGGTCAGTCCTCCGGGGCGCACTGAGGTCCACCGCTCCATCTGCTTGGCCCAGGCGTCCTGTACTCCGGCGGGGTGGCCGAGGGCCCGGGCGGCGTCACGGACTGCGGATCGGGGGCGGTAGGAGATGACGTTGGCGACCTGGGCGGCACGTTCTCTGCCGTAGCGGGAGTAGACGTGTTGGATGACCTCTTCGCGGCGGCAGGCCTCGATGTCGAGGTCGATGTCGGGGTAGCCGGCTCGCCCCGGGGACAGGAAGCGCTCGAAGAGCATCTGGTGCCTGACGGCGTCGACGGCTGTGATGCCCAGGGCGTAGCAGACTGCGGAGTTGGCCGCCGAGCCTCTCCCCTGGCACAGGATTCCCGACTGTGCGCAGAACTCGACGATGGCGTGCACGATGAGGAAGTAGCCGGGGAATCCCAGGGACTCGATGACCTCGAGCTCGTGGTTGAGCACCTCCCAGGCCCGGGGGTGCTCCTGCGGGGTGCCGTAGCGGCGGGTGGCGCCTTGGCGGGTGAGCTCACGCAACCAGCTGGCAGGTGTGTGGCCCTCCGGGACATCGGCGTCGGGGAGGTCGGGGGCGATGAGGGACAGGTCGAAGGCGAGGTCTGCGGCGAGGTCGGCGGCCAGGTCGACGGCTCCGGGACTGCGCCGGTGGAGCAGCGCCATGTCCTGGGCCCCTCGCAGCCAGCGGCCGATGGCGGGCAGGTGACCGCGGGCGCCTTCCAGGTCGGTGACCAGGCGGGTGGAGGTGAGCACGTCGGCGAGGCGGGCGTCGGTGGGGCGGGCGCAGCGCACTGCACCGGTGGCCACGAGGGGCAGCCGGTGGTCGTGGGCCAGCCGGGTCAGGGCGTCGGTGAGGGCGGCGTCGGTGGGGCCTCCGTCCAGAGTAAGCTCAACGGCCAGGCCGATTGTGGCGTCCCCTTCAACCTGCCGGTGAGCGATGGTCGTGGGGCCGGCACCGAAGGGACGGCCTCGGTCAGGCGCGGCGAAGAGCTCGGTCAGGCGCCCCAGGCAGGTGTCTGCCGCCTTCAGATCCCAGGTGTCGGGTCGACGTGGATCCCCCAGGGCCCGACGCAAAGGGCCGTTGGTGGTACCGGTGAGGACGAGGCAGGTCCCCGCCGCCGCCTCGGTCTGGCCGGTGGAGTCGGAGCGGAGAGCCGAGGCGAGTGTGGGCAGGTCGTGGGCTGGTTCTTGACGTTGCCCTGCGTCCAGGTTGTGCCGGGATATGGCGGTTACCAGGCGGCGGTAGCCGGTGGGGTTGCGAGCCAGGACGGGCAGGTGGGAGCCGTCGGCCAGGGTGAGCTCGGTGCCGTGAATGGTGGGCAGGCCGTGGGTACGGCTTGCTTGGGCGTGCTTGACGATGCCGGGGACGCCGTCGTGATCGGTCAGGGCGAGGGCCTCTAAGCCGAGCTCGACGGCGGCCGAGGCCAGGTCGTCGGGCTCGTTGGCCCCGTCGAGGAAGGAGTAGGCGGAGTGGGCGTGGAGCTCGGCATAGCGGTGTCGGCCGGTCATGACTATGGGTGGCACCTGGAGCGTTAGAAGGGTGGGGCTTGGTCGATGAGGGGTGCGAGTTGGAGGGTGTGGGCGGCTTTGGGGTAGGGGGTGGGTTCGTAGTCTCCGGGTTTCTGGCCGGGTTGGGGGCCGCGGGTCTCTAGCCGTGCCCTGCCGTTGGTGTTGGTGCCGGGACCGGTGTGGTTGTGGGGCTGGTTGTCGAGTGTTCTGTCAAGGGCTCGGTTGAGGCGGTTGAGGATGTCGTGGCTGATCTGTTTGCTCAGGTCGGCTGGTATGACGGTGCCGGGGACGTGGTGCTGGTGGGGACCGATCTTGCGGGGCAGGCGGGTGATGGTGCCGTTGGGGTGGCGCTGGTAGACGGTCTTGTCGGGGGTGTGCCAGGACAGGGTCCCGCTGGTGTTGTTTCGGGTGAGTGCCCATCCGGGGGTGTGCTTGAGGCGGTGGTGGGCCTCGCACAGGACCACGAGGTTGTCCAGGCTGGTGGTCCCGCCCTGGCTCCAGGCGGTGAGGTGGTCGATGTCGCACCGTTCGGCGGGGGTCTGGCAGGTGGGAAAGACGCAGGCCCGGTCGCGGGCGCGCACCAGGTCGGCCAGACCGGCCGGGGGACGGTAGCGGGTGCGGCCCACGTCCACGACGGTGCCGCCCACCGGGTCGGTGACCAGGCGCCTCCAGGTCCCGCCAGCTGCCAGGGCCCAGGCAGTCAGTGCCGGCACCGCCGCGCTGCGCGCCCCGATGCGCACCTCCGCGACCTGAGCCGGCGTGGCGGACAACGAGGCGGGGAGCGAGGCAGCGGACTGGGAGACTGAAGCAGCGGAGCACGACGCGGCGGGCTGGGAAGCGTGAGCAGCGGAGAACGAGGTAGCGGGCTGGGAGGCGGGAGCAGCTGGGGCGGGTTCAGGCAGACTTCCCCCGCTGGAACCGGGCAGACTCCTCCCACTGGAACTGGGCAGACTCCTCCCGCTGGTGGTGGGCAGGCTTCTCCTGCCGCCTGGGGATGCTGCGCCGTTGAGAGGATCAGGCGTAACGGTGGGGCTCTCGCCAGGGCCGGCTCTGCCGGACTCCGGATTGCAGGGACCCTCGGAGCTCGCACAGCCCTCAGGAGCACGGTCCTCGGGCGCACAGCAGCTCTTGGGCGTATAGCCCTCGTAGTCGCCGTCCCCGGGCTCTCGGCCCCCGGGATCTCTGTTCTCGGGCTCGCCTTCCTTGAACTGGTTGCTTCCGATGCTGGTGGCGGGGTTGTGGCCGCCGGGGTCGCGTGTGGCTGGGGTGTGGTCGGTGGCGTCTTCTGGCTGAGCCAGGCCACCTGGGTCGGTGAGGCTGTTCAGGGGGACGGTGACCTGGACGTCGATGTGGATGTTTTCGGGGAGGGGGAGGTGTCCGGTGCCTGAGGGGGTCCACCACGGGCTGGCTGAGCCCACCAGGGAGCTCAAGGCCCCCAGGAGCCCTTCCAGAGGCACCCCGTCAGGCAGCAGCCGTGCCTGGGTAGCCGGCCCGGAGAGGTTGGCCTCGGCCTGGGCTTCGCCGTCATGCTCGACTTCCTTCGGGGAAGGCTGGGTGAAGGCGGTCTGCTGGCTGGTGCGTAGTGTGGACAGGGCCATCGCGCCGAGTGCGTCGGCCCGCAGCTGGACCAGGGTGCGCTGCTCACCGCAGGCCCGCGCGCTGGCGGCGATCGCGTCCAGGGTCGCGTCCAGCAGCAGCGCGTCCATCGTGGGCAGCACCAGGCGAATCTGTGACACGCCTTCACCGACCGGCCTGGGACGCGTCACGCACCGCCGGGAGACATTGACCCGCACCCGCTCAGCATGCCCGGCGGGGTCGACCTCCATCAGGGCCCGCTCAATGTCGCGTCCCACCTGGGACACGCTGCGCCTAGGTGCCTGAGGCAGCACCCGCTCCTGAACGGCCAGTGCCACCGGAGCCGGCACGTCTCCCAGGCGGCGAGTCACCAAGGACGCCTTGGCTGCATCCAGCACCCCGCACCGCTCCATAGCCTCAGTGGGGCCGAACCCCATGTCCATCAGAGTGCTGCCGTGGTCCACGATCTGCCCGGCCTGAGTTCGAGACAGCCCCAGGCGGGCCGATAGCAGGCAGGCAGTGTTGAACCGCCGCTCCTCGAACCCCACCACCGACGAGACCCGACCATCCGGACCCCACTGACCCGGATGAGTCGACAACTCGGCGCACCCGGTCAGGCACGCCGCCGCCAGGGCCTCACCCCAAGACGCCCACGCCACCAGCCGGCGACAGGCCGCCGCCAGCTCCCCCAGACCCCGCGCCCCCAGACCAAGCAACCCAGTAGCACCAGCCTCCTCCAGAGACACGACCCTGTGTCCCTCAGCGGCAGCCACCAACGTCGCGTCAGCACCCGACTCGCCGGTGAGCAGGGCCGGCGCCGCATCACCATCAGCAGCGCAACGCTCACCGTCACCACTTCCATCGCCGCCACCGTCGCTGTCGTCGTCGTGGTTCTGGGCGGTGACCAGCAGCCGGGCCAGCAACCCCTCCACCACACCGGCCAGCGCTCCGCCAGCGGCCAAGGACCCCAGCAGGCCCGCCACGCTCTCAGGGCAGGTCACGGCCTCCGCCGACGCGTTCCCGCCAGGCGCACCCAGCACCCCGGCCGCACCACCGGCCGGGACACAAGGAAGCACACCACCTTCGAACATATGTACAGTATAGCCCGATCCTCCACACCCTGCACGCTGAAGCAGCCACCCAGAATCACCGGCACAGCAACGAAAACCAGGAGCCTTGCCCCTCATGATCGGAGGTGCACAGAGACCGGACGGCCCTCACGGCCGGGCCTCACACCCACACCCCGAACCAACCGAACCGAAGCAACCCCCCCAAACCCACCCACCTGAACCGGCCAACCGGTTTGGGTAAGCCGGTCCGGGACGTCCGGTCCGGGTGGACTAGTTCAGGGACACAGGTTCGAGAGGGCTGGGTGCGGGGATATAGGTTCGGGTGAGCAGGTCCGGGTGGACTAGTTCAGGGATGCGGGTTCAAGGCGTCCGGTTCAGGCCGACCCAAACCCGCCTACCCGAACTCGCTCACCCGAAACGACTGGCCCGAATCCACCCATCCACCCCCACCTCCTCCCCGACGTGACGCGGCTCAGGCGAGGTGAATGGTCACGGCACCCAAGACCGCCAGGATCCAGGAGGCGAAGGAGCCGATGAGGAACTCCTCAGCCTTCTGCCCCGCTTTATCCTGGCTGATCTCGGGAAATCGAATCACGCCCTTGGCGGCAACAATTGCGGCAATAGCAGCGGGCGCCTCAACGGAGGCGAGCAGGAGAATGAGGATTCGCTCAAGCGAACCTATCCAGCGACCGCCGCGCATCGTTCCCTCCACCTCATCCTGCTTTCCGCTCTCCTGCGAAGGCTCGCAACCTGCAGCAACAACTTCTCCATTCCCCTGCGTGGAGTGACGCGCAACAGCAAGAATGTCGGCGACGACTCGATTAGCGGGAACAGTCAGGAGGA
>ERZ772927.577-NODE-577-length-14234-cov-4.80048_pt1 | contig 14234 bp, 9 predicted proteins | sample MGYA00512115_ERZ772927 | MGnify/ENA primary metagenome ERZ772927 (study PRJEB29015, sample SAMEA2737924) | human oral metagenome | biome: human oral; feature: human-associated habitat; material: dental | place: China | collected 2013 ... | reverse complement strand
CACCCCCTGGGAGGCGGCCCAGGCGTGGACGTAGACGCTGAGCTGGTCCACCGGCACCCGCAGACGCCCCGTCTTCCAGTCCACAATGAGCCAGGTGGAGTCCGCCCCCTTAAAGACGGCGTCCATGCGGCAGCGCAGGGTGGTGCCCCCCACCGTCAGCTCACGGTCGACCTCGGTGTCGTAGAGGCGGTAGGGGGCCAGCAGGGGCAGGTGCTCGGCCACCTCCAGCCAGCGCTCGATCCTCCGGCGGTCGGCGGGCGGCACCGAGTCGGGGACCCCGGCCTCCTCCAGGCTCATGAGGGCCGCGTGGGCGCTCAGGCGCTGGGCGACGGCCTCGTGGAAGACCGTCCCCAGGCGCCCGGAGGCCCGCGGCCGGGCAGGCAGGGGGCGGCGCAGGTCCAGGGCGAAGCGCTCGGGGTCGGTGCGCAGGTCGTCCAGCCGAGTGGCCGCCAGGTGGGCGGGCAGGTGCAGCTCGGGCACGGCCCGCCGAGCCTGCTCCCGCTCGGCCAGCAGCAGCTCGGCCTCCAGGTACCAGCGCCGGACCACCGGGTCGGCCGGGGCACAGCCGGCTACCGGGCTGGGTGGGGCGGGGAACGGCATGGACGCGCCCTGAGCAGCGGGAGCACCCGGAGTACCCGGAACGGCGGGAGCGTGCGGAACGGCGGGAGCGTGCGGAGCAGGCGAGCCCGGTCCCGGGGCCCTGGCCCCGTCAGCCCTGGCGCCCCCGTCTGCTCCCGCCGCCATGGCGGCGGCGACGGCGCGGGCGGCCTGACGCCGGGCCGCCTGGACGGAGCCGCGGCGGTCAGCGACGCCGTCGTCACTGAGACCACCGCCAAGTACCCGCTGCGCCTGGGGGCCCCCTGCCCTGCGCAGCGCCTCGACGGCGCGGCCGTCCACGCCGGGTAGGTGGTCCGGCGGGGCTCCCAGGGGCCAGGTGCCGCTGTGGTGCTGCGAGGCCAGGGGGTTGGGCCGGTCCGGGTCGTAGTCGGCCCAGCCGCGCCCGTAGGGGCGCAGGAGGTCCCGACGGCGCAGCTCGTCGAGGAACCGGGAGGCGGGCCGCGGCCTGGTGGCGGACTTGGCCAGGTGCGAGCCGGTCAGGAGCAGCTCGTGGCGGGCGCGGGTGAGGGCCACGTAGGCCAGGCGCCTCTCCTCGCGCACGACCTGGCGTCCCAGGGCGGTGCGGTAGGCCAGGACCGTGTCCGTCACGAGCTCCTTACCGGCACCCGGGTCCAGCTCCCCCACGGTGAAGGGCGGCAGGTCCTGGGCGTCGGCCCGCAGCGGGTAGGGGAAGACGGAGGTGCCGGCCATCCAGCCGGTCTCCACCACGTGGCGCCCGGGCTGGATCCTGGAGCGGTAGGAGGGGAAGACCTGCTCGTTGAGGCCCGGGACGGCCACCACGTCCCACTCCAGGCCCTTGGCGGCGTGGACGGTCAGGATCTGGACGGCCCCGGGGACGGGCTCGGTCTCGGGGGCGGCCAGGCCGTCCTCACGCGCCTGCGCCAGGTCCAGCCACTCCAGGAACCCGCTCAGGGTGGGATCCTGGGCGTCGGCGACGTACCTGGCGGCGGTGTCCTGGAAGGCGTCCAGGGCACGGTGCCCCAGGGGGTTGCCCACCCGGGCGGCGATCTCCAGATCCAGGTCCAGGGCCTGCTCAGCCACCACCACGAGCTCGGGGACGGGCAGGGTCAGGCTCGCGCGGACCCGACGCAGGGCGCGGGCGGTGCGCAGGGCCACGCGACGCCCGGCCTCGCTCAGGCCCACGACCTGCCCGGGCTCACCGGCCTCCTCCCAGCGCAGCACGGTCTCCAGGGCCTCGACCAGGAGGGGGACGTCAGGCTGAGGGTCGGCGTCGGGCCCCTGGGAGCCGTCGGGCCTCTGGGGCCCCTGGGGGCCGGTCTCCCCGGGGGCGCGGGTGACCTGTCCTCCTGGTAGGGCGTCGGTCGGCCCCACGGGGGTCTCCCCGGGGGCGCGGGTGACCTCCCGGGCCAGGGCGGCCAGGGCAGCCAGGTCGCTGGCCCCCAGATCCTGCTCGGTGAGCAGGCGCATGAGCCGGTCGCCCCGCTCGGGGTCGGCGGCCAGGACCAGGAGGGAGCGGACGTCCTCCACCTCGGGGACGCTGAGCATGCCCCCCAGGCCCACGACGACATAGGGCAGGCCCTGGGCCTCCAGCTCGGCGGCCACGGGGGCCATCTGGGCGCGGGTGCGGGTCAGGACCGCCATGCGGGCGCCGGGGCCCCAGCGCTCGGCCAGGAACCGGGCCACGTGCTGGGCCTCCTCGAGCGGGTCCTGGAGGAAGGCCGCGTGGACGGCGCCCTGAGCCAGCCCCAGGTGACGCGGGCGAGGCGTGAGCTCGGCCACGGCAATGTGCTCCCCGGGCGGGTCCCCGGGCAGGGTCTGGGGGTGGCGCAGCGGGGAGGAGACCACGTTGGCAGCCTCCAGGACGGCGGCGTCGTTGCGCCAGGAGGTGGACAGCTGGAGGACGGGAGCCGCCTGCGCCGCCTGCGCGCCGGTGGCCACGGCGGCACTCCCGGTGGGGTTGAAGCGCGCGTGGAAGGTGTCCAGGGCGGCGGCGCTGGCCCCCCGCCACCCGTAGATGGCCTGGTGCGGGTCCCCCACGGCGGTGACCCCCGAGTCGGCGAAGAGCGCGGACAGCAGACGGATCTGGGCCACGGAGGTGTCCTGGAACTCGTCCAGGAGGACCGCCGGGTACTGGGCGCGGACCTGGGCGACGGCCTCCGGGACCTCCTGGGCGACCTGGCAGGCCAGGGCGATCTGGTCGCCGAAGTCGAGCAGGCCGTGGGAGCGCTTGTACTGCGTCAGGGCCCGCACCACGTCCAGCAGCTCGAGCCACTCGCGCATGGCGGCCGGGCCCCGGCCGATGAGGGTCTTGCAGCCCCTGACACCGGCCAGGTCCTCCAGGAGCCCGGCCAGGTCCTCCAGGTCCTCGGCGGCCTGGTCGGCGCTCAGGAGGTTCTGGCTCAGGGCGTCGGACAGCAGCAGGACCGCGGTGGTGTTGTGCTCCAGGCCCTCCTCGGGCAGGGGCGCGGTGCGCTCACGCAGGAGCGTCTCGACGATCTGCCAGCTGCGCGCCTGGGTGATGAGGGTGGTGTCGGGGTCGACGCCAATGAGCAGTCCGTGGTCACGCACCAGGGTGCCGGCGAAGGAGTTGTAGGTGGCGATGGTGGGGGCGCCGTCGGCCACCTGCGGATCCACCAGGCCCGCACGGGCCAGGGCCTCCAGGCGGGAGGACACGCGCTCGTCCAGCTCGGCGGTGGCCTTGCGGGTGAAGGTCAGGCCCAGCACCTGGTCGGGACGGACCTGGCCGGTGGCCACCAGGTAGACGACCCGCTGCGCCATGGTGGCGGTCTTGCCCGAGCCGGCCCCGGCCACCACCAGCAGGGGCGCCAGCGGGTGGGCGATGACGGCGGCCTGCTCGGCGGTGGGGACGTGGACGCCCAGGGCCCGGGCCAGGTGGGTGGGGCTCAGGGGGCTCACTGGGTCACCCGCTTTCCCTCGCTGCGTACGGGGCAGGAGTCCTTGACGGCGCAGTTGCGGCAGTGCTCACCGCTGCGGGCCTCGTAGAGGGGTCCCAGGCTCCCCAGGGCGGCGGCTGCCAGGAGGTCCTGGGCCCAGGGCAGGCTCTCACCGGTGTCCGGGTCCTGTACAGGGCTGGGATCCAGGGCCCCGCCAGCGGGGGCCAGCACGTAGCCCTCCCCGGAGCGCCTGCCCGGCTCCTTGCCCAGCAGGACCAGGGCCCCGCCACCCACCACCCGCCCCAGGGCCTCCAGGGCCAGCCGGTAGGTGGCCAGCTGGGGGTGGCGCTCGGGCGAGGAGGGTACCAGGCGCCCGGTCTTGAGGTCGATGACGCGCACGCTGCCGTCCGCCCGGCGCTCCAGGCGGTCAACACGTCCTGCGATCCGCAGGCGCAGGCCCGCGCCCGCCCCCGTGAGCGCCAGGAGGTCCTCCAGGTAGCCCCCCAGGTCCTCGCTGAGGTCCCCGGGAGCCAGGACGGTGTCCGCCCTGACGGTCAGCTCGACCTGCGCGGTGACCCCCAGGGCGTCGCAGTCCGCCAGGTAGGCGTCCAGGCGCCCCACCATCTCCCGGACACGGCGCTGCTGGACCTGCCCCAGCCAGGTCTGGGGGTAGCCGAGCCCGGGCAGGAGCTCCTCGGCCCGGGCCCGCAGCGCCGGGCCCCGCAGGTGCTCGCGCTCGGCCTGCTCGGCCAGGGCGTGCACGAGGCTGCCCAAGTGCTGGGCCCCGGAGGCCGGCCGGTCGCCCCCGTGCCGGGACAGGAACCAGCGCAGGGGGCAGGTGGACAGGCTCTCCACGTCCGAGGGGCTCACCCGCACCCGCTGGTCCAGGGCGGTCAGGGGGCTGGTGGAGGTGGGGCCGGCCACGTCGAGCCAGGTGGTGGGCGAGGCGCCGGGGACACCCCTGCGGGCCAGGTCGGCCAGGAGGGCGACGGCGGCCGTTCCCCGGGCGCGCTCAGCGGGGGTGGCGCTGTCCAGGGCCCCGCGTACGGCCGCCTGACGCAGCTCGCCCACGAGCCCACGCAGGGTGAGGTCACCGGCGTCCGGGCTGGTCAGGGGGGCGCCGTCGACGTCCGTGACAGGCAGCCCGGCGCTGGCGGCCACCTCCAGGAGGAAGGAGGAGGGGGCGTGCTCGACGTCGGAGGTGGCCGTCAGGACGAGCCTGCGTGAGGCCCGCGACATGGCGGCCACGAGCATACGGCGCTCGTCCCCACGCACCTGGGCGCGGGCGGAGGCCGGATCCGCCCCCGGGTCCAGGCTGCCGTCGGGGCGCAGGGGCAGGCGCCCGGTCACCGCGTCCACCAGCAGGCCCGAGCGGGTCAGGGAGTCGCGCAGGCGCAGGTCGGGCCAGACGTCACGCTCCAGGCCCATGACCACGACGACCTCCCACTGCTCCCCGGCGGCAGCGGCCGGGGTGAGGACCGCCACGCCAGCGGGGCGCCGCCCCTGGGGGGCCACCGAGTCGGAGGGGACGAGCTCACTGTCCAGCTCGGCCAGGAAGACGGCGCCGTCCACCCCGGGGTAGCGCTCGGACCAGACCTCCGCCCGCTTGAACAGGGCGGTGACCACGTCAAGGTGGTGCTCAGCGGCCTCAGCCAGGAGACCACGTCCACCACCCTCCTCCAGGGCCAGGGCCCGCCAGGCCTCGGCGCGCCCGGAGGCGTCCCAGGCGGCCCACAGGAGGGCCTCGACGTCACGCGGGGCCCGTCCACGGCCTCCTGCCCGGGTACTGGCGTCCGAGGACCCCCCGGTGGGGTCGGGGCGCTGCCCGTCGGCCTGTCCGGGCGCCCCTGGGTGCCTCGCCGAGGCGTCCTCCGGGAGCTCCCCGCCGGGAGAGCACCCCCCCGCCTCCGGCCCCCGGGCACCGTCCGCGGGGGGGGAGCCCAAGCCCAGGACCTCACGTAGCGCCGACACCACCTGGGCGGCCCGCAGCAGGTCGGCGGCCTGGGCGGACACCGACTCCCGGCCCAGGTCCTCCACCAGCTGGCGGGCGGAGTCCAGGTCGCCCACGAGCCCCGGGAGCGTGCCCCTCCCGGCACCCGGGCCCCGCTCCCCCCGCCGGTCTCCCGCCTGGGCGTCCTGGGTCTGGGTGCCCCCCGCCAGAGTGCCCTCGACCAGAGTGCCCCCCACCCGGGCTTGGGTATCCTCCGCCAGGGCTTGGGCGCCCTCAGCACCCTCTGCCTGGGCACCCTCCGCCTGGGCGCTCGCGGCCTGCTCCCCCGACCGGGAAGCTGGCCCCTCCGCCCAGACGCGGATCCGACGTCGCAGCCTGCGCAGGTCAAGAGGGCTCAGGCCAATGAGGGGACCGGTCAGGAGGAGCTGGACGGCCTCCGGGAGGGGGGCCTGGCCGTCCTGACCGAGGTCCCCGTCCAGGGCCGCCCGGACCACCTCTGTCAGGGCGCGGGCGGCGGGCTCGGTGCGCAGGAGGACCGCGGGGGTCCGTGACGCCAGGGGCACCCCCCGTCGGCGCAGGTCGCGGGCCACCGCCTGGGCCTGGGCGGCGCTGCGGACGATGACGGCCATCTGGTCCCAGCCTGTGGCGTGGTGGATGTGCTCGCCACGCAGGATCCGCGCCACGTGGGTGGCCTCCTGGGCGGGGCTGGAGGCCAGGACGACCGAGGGCCCCGCCGGGGCGGCGTCCGTCACGCTGGCGCCGATCACCGGCCCGCCCGGCTCCTCCACGCTCTCCTCCACGGTCTCCTGGACGGCCCGCGCCTGGCGGTACCCGGTCGCCCCGACCACGGGGACCCGGGCGGCCTGCGCCGCGACGGCCTCCGCCAGGGCAGGACCCCCACGGTGGACGGTGCCCAGGACCAGGCGGGCGGCCCCCAGGCTGGCGCCCTCCTGGGCGGACGACAGCAGGCTGGGAGTGCCCCCGCGGAAGGTCTCGACAGCGGTGTCCGGGTTGCCCAGGACGACGACCTGGGCGGCGTGCCCGAGGGCGTCGGGGACCGCCAGGGTGCCCAGGAGGCGGGCGGTGGCCGCGGTGCAGTCCTGGTAGTCGTCCACCACGACCAGGTCGGGCACGGGACGCGGTTCCATGACGCCGTCGGCCTCCCAGGTGCCCAGGGCCTCCCGGGCACGGTCCTGGAGGCGGGCGGTGTCCATCCGCCGGGTCTGGGCGCGCCTGCGGGCACTGGGACGACCCTGGGCGTCCCACAGACGCAGCAGCCCGCTGGCAGGCCCCCAGACGGGCACGTCCAGATCCCGCCCCAGGGCGGCGAGCTCCTGGGCGCCCACACCCAGCTCCCCGGCGCGCGCCAGCAGGTCGCGCAGCTGGGAGCGGAAGGCCCGGGAGGTCAGGGTCTCGGGCGGCAGACCGGGCCAGTCCTCGGGGCGGATAAGGGAGGCCAGGGCGGCGTCCTCCTCCGCCCCGGCCAGCAGCACGGGGGCGGGCAGGGGGGCGGGACGCTGCGTGAGGGAGGTGGTCAGGACGCTCAGGGCCAGGGCCGCGGGGGTGCGCACACGCACGGTACCGCCCTGGACACCCCGGGCCCGCAGGAGGTGGGCCGCCCGGCCGCGCAGGACGCTGGCCCGCACGCGCGTGGGGGTCAGCAGGACGGCGTCCCTGCCCTCATCGACGGCACGCACCAGCAGGCGCAGGGCCAGGCTGGTCTTCCCGGTGCCGGGGGCGCCCAGGACCACCAGGTTCCCGCCTGCCCGGACGTGCTCCAGGACCACGGCCTGGGAGTCGTCAGGCTCGGGCAGGCCGGGCACGGGCAGGGCCGGCAGGAGCCGGGGGGCGTGCGGGGCGGCGTCGGGGGTCATGTGCCCATGGAACCACGGGGCGCCGACCCCGCCCCGCCGGGCCCCACGGCCACCGGCACCGGGCAGGGGCCGTGCAGGGCCAGCACCGGCAGGGGCAGGCAGGGAGGCGGGGCCGCACCATTGCGGATCCCACCTAACTGCGTGGTCACCCGCACAACCCGCACGTACGAGCTGCCGTGACCACCTCCATGCCGATCGGTACACGCTCGAGCACAACTCGCTGCGTACGGCCGCCGGGTTCGCCCACCGCGTGTCAGGCGGGGCCAGATCCCCTACCCGGGTATAAACGGCATAGGATCGGCGGCAGCCCGTCCACCCTCCCGACGAACAGGAGCCCCGTCCCATGCAGGTCACCCTCGGTATTAAGCACTCCACCCGCGAGCTCACCCTGGAGACCTCAGCCTCCCAGAACGAGATCCTCTCCTCCCTGGCCAACGCCGCCACCGCCAACATCACCCTGAGCGACGACAAGGGTCGCAAGGTCTTCGTGCCCGCGGGCTCACTGGCCTACGTGGAGATCGGGGAGGCCGAGCCCCGGCGCGTCGGCTTCGGCATCTGAGACCGCGCCGGCAGGGGCCGCCCGGGTGCCCTGAGGCCCTTACCGCTCGTGGTACCCCGGCCGCCCGGGCGCTACCCCGGCTCACCCGGCCTGGGCGGAGCGCACCACGGAGAGGAAGACCTCGTTGAGGCGTTCCCAGGGCACCTTGGGCGCGGTCGCGAGGTCGGCGACGACGTCGGTCAGCTCGGCGAGGGTGGTCTGCAGCCAGGCGTCGAGCTCCGGGACGCGCGGGTGCCCGTCACGCTCCCCCGAGACGGCCTTGTCCGCCAGGACGTCCTTAAGGGGCCCGCGTACGGGGCCCTCGAGCCCGGCGTCAACCAGGTCCTTGAGACGCATGGGGGCGGGCCTGCGCTCGGCCACCACCCAGCGGGCGGCCAGGAGCGCGCGCACCGTGTACAGGTACTTCTTGAGGGGCACCGTCTCACCCTGGCAGGCGACGAGCTGGCCGGTGGCCATGCTCAGGTAGTGGCGGGCGGAGGCGGCTGGCGAGAAGCACTCGGCGGCCAGGTCGCGCACGGCGGCGAAGGCGGGGTCCTCGTCGTAGATGACCGGGGAGGCGAGCCACTCGAAGAAGGAGGGGTTGGCGCCGCGCGCCAGGCGCAGGGACTTGTCCAGGTCCCAGCCGCTGACGTCGAGGACCTCGTCGAGCCGCCACTCCAGGACGTCACGCACCGGATCCAGGCGCAGGTAGTGCTCCACGGGGCGGACGTAGACGAGGCGGACGTCGAAGTCGGAGTCGGGGGACTCAAAGCCCCAGGCCCGGCTGCCGGACTCCACGGCTAGCAGGACCCGCGCCCCCTCGGCCTCCTCAAGGAGGTCGAGCTCGTGGCGGACGGCGTGGGCGACGGCGTCGGGACTGGCGGAGCGCAGGTCGGCGGGATACGGGTCGGACGGCACGGGAGCGCCTCCTGGGTCTGACTGCTGCGAGGGGCAGGCGACATTATCGCACGACCCCCGCCGCCCGCGCGCCCGGCCGCCCCGGGGCCGGGGCCCACCGTCGGGTAGCCGCACGGCGGGTCGGGAGGAAAGCGGGTAGGCGACCCAGGGGCGCGGCGATCGCGTCACGGCCAGTGGGCGGAGGCCGGGCGGGTTCTCAGGCGCTCATGGCGCGCATGACGTCAGCCGCGTCACGCTTGTACCACATGCCGGTACCTGCCAGGCAGACTGCCGTGGCCGCCATGACGAGTATGCCGGGCAGGGCGGCCGCCCAGCAGACGGCGACGACGGCACCCAGCCCCGCGGCCCCCGCGGCCAGAGGCGGCCAGAGGCGGCGCCCGGTCAGGAGCGCCAGGAAGCCCCAGAAGGCCACCAGGCAGATGACGATCCCGCCCGCCAGCAGGGCGGCGGCGGCTGCCGTGAGCGGCTCGTGGGGATCGGCGACAACGATCTCGGTGCTCACCGCGAAGGCGATGAGCCCGATGACCAGCACCTGCTGACCGTTCGTGGCCAGCCTGCCCATGGCCAGCTCGCCGTGCTCGGCCACGAACCGGGCGTCGACCTCGTCCGTCCCCGTGCCGAAGAACAGGTACCACACGCCGACGAGCACCGCGAACGCGGCCAGCCCCGCGGCCAGCCGCGCGGGGTCCTGGGGGCCGGCGGCGATGGAGCGCCCGGTGGTGAGCACGCCCTCCCCCAGGCAGATAATGAGGAACAGGCGGCAGCGCTCGACCTGGTGCTCGACGTCGAAGCGCACCTCGGAGAAGTCCCGGTGGCGGCGCCCGGGCACGGGGTTCCCGCTCCACATGCCGACGACGTCGATCACCACGGCAGCCAGCCACCAGAGCAGACGGTGCTCCGGCTCGGCCAGGGCCCCCAGGCTCCAGGGCACCGCGGAGACGACGGCCCAGATGATCACAGAGACGCGGTGGCGGCGCAGCGAGGCGTAGACGTCGTGGGTGCGGGTCATGGCGCTGCGGCCCACCTGGATGAGCACCAGGGGAACCACGAAGGCCCACGGGGCGTCCTCGAAGGCGCCGCTGATCGAGGCGTTCATCACCAGTCCCCCGGCCATGACCGCCAGCACGACCCAGCGGACCTCGTCCTTGCGGGCCAGGACCATGGTGGACTCGTAGGCGGTGAAGGACCAGATGACGAACATGGCCAGGGTCATGACGAGGGTCTGGAGCGCCCCGCGCCACGTCTGGTGCTCCAGGAGGTGCTCGGAGAGCTGGGAGATCGCGAAGACCCACACCAGGTCGAAGAAGAGCTCGAGGAAGGTCACCGCCTGGTGGGCGGAGGGCGGCAGCGCGGGGGCCGGGGCGGGCGCGGAGCCGGCAGGCGGCGTGCGGCCGGCGGTCCCGGGGTCGTCGTTCTCACGGCTGGGCTGGCTCAAAGGCGGGGCTCCTCTCCCGTCGGACTCTCGTCGGACTCTCCGCGGAGCAGACCCGAGGCACTCTAACCGCGGCGGGCCCCGCGCGCAGCACGACGGTCGGCGCCGCGGCTGACGAAGACGCTGGTCGCGGCGGCCAGGGCGAGGACGGCCAGGACGAGGAGCACGACGAACCCCGTGTGCGTACCGCTGCGGGTGGCGGCGGCCAGGTCGTCGGAGCCCGCGCTCTGGGCGGCGTTGACCACGGCGGTGGCCACAGCCGTCCCGACGGCGCCGCCGAGCTGCTGGATGGTGTTGAAGGCGGCGTTGCCGTCGGCCTGGAGGTGGTCGGGCAGGGAGCGTAGGCCGTTGGTCATGGAGTTGGACACCGACAGCCCCTGGCACAGCGGCATAATGACGTAGACGAGGGCGAGCCAGGGGGCGGGGACGTCCACGCCGACGGCGGCGAACAGGGCCATGGCGAGCACGCCGCAGACGGCACCGGCCAGGATGGGTCGGGCCGGGCCCAGCCGGTCCAGGACACGGCCGCCCAGGGGGGTCAGGCACGCGCCCAGGACGCAGCCGGGCAGCAGGAGGCACCCGGCGGCGAAGGAGCCCATGGAGGCGCTGACCTGGGCGTAGTAGGGGATGAGGTAGCCCAGGGCGAGCACGACCGCCTGGATGAGGACGACGTAGACCACGCTGAGGGTGTAGGTGCGGTCGGCGAAGATACGGATGCGGATGAGCGGGCGCTCGGAGCGGGACGACAGGACGCAGAAGGCGGCGACGAGGACGAGCGCCAGGGCGAGCAGCCCCAGGACCCGGGGGCTGGTCCACCCCGTCTGCCCGGCGGCGTTCGTGGCCAGCACCAGGGCGGTGAAGCCGGCGGCCATGACCAGGAACTGCAGGGGGCTGAAGACGGCGTCGGACCGGGGCCGGGTGGCCTGCCGGATGGTCAGCAGGCCCAGGACGGCGGCGATGACCAGGAAGGGCAGCAGGACGATAAACACCGACCTCCAGCCGAGGGCGCCAATGAGGTAGCCGCCGAAGGAGGGCCCGACGGCGGGGGCGACGGCGGTAATGAGGGTGGCCACGCCCATCATGGTGCCCAGGTGCTCCAGGGGCACCTGCTCCAGGACCATGTTGAACATGAGCGGCAGGGCTATGCCGGTGCCCACGCCCTGGACGAGGCGGCCGAGGACGAGCAGGGAGAAGTGCGGGGCGGCGGCGCACATGACCGTGCCAGCCAGGAAGGCCGCCATGGCCAGGGCGAACAGGGTCCTGGTGCGCAGGCGCCGGTGGAGGAAGGAGGAGACCGGCATAATCGCCGCCAGGACCAGGAGGTAGCCGGTGGTGATCCACTGGACGGTGGAGGTGGAGACGCCGAACTCCTTCATGAGGGCCGGGAAGGCGATGTTCATGGCGGTCTCGACCACGACCCCGGCGAAGGAGGTGATGCCGACGGCGACGACGGCGATAACGAGGCGGGCGTCGAGCCTGCGTTCAAAGGTGGGCACGGCGCCATTGTCCCCCACCGGCACCGTCGGTGCCCGGCGTTCCCGCCCTACCGCGTCCCCGAGTCCGGCACGCCGCCCGACGGCGGCCGGCAGACGGCACGGACAGCAAGGAGACGCAGATGAACCAGCAGATGAACTCGGTGGGACGCAATATCGCACGGCTGCGGCTGGCGCGGGGGATGACCCAGGAACGGCTCGCCCAGCGCATGGGGGTGACCCCGCAGGCGGTCAGCAAGTGGGAGAACGACATCAACTACCCGGACGTGGCCACGCTGCCCCGCCTGGCGGCGCTGCTGGGGACGAGCGTCGACGCGCTGCTGACGGCGCCCGACGACGCCGGGCCGCAGGGTCCGGCGCCATCGTCCGGGGCGGACGGCACCGCCACGGACGCCGGGCCCGCCCCGACCGAGCCCGGCGTTTTACAACAGTCACTACGTGGTGAAGACTGATACGTCAGACAGCGCGCACACCAAAGGAGCCCCGGATGCAGACCCTCACCATGAACAACGGTCGTACGATCCCGGTCCTGGGCTACGGCGTCTTCCAGATGACGTCGGCCGAGGTCGCCGCGCACCTGCCCGAGGCGATCGCCGCCGGCTATAGGCACATTGACACCGCCAACGCCTACTTCAACGAGGTCGCCGTCGGCCGGGTCGTCGCCAGCAGCCCGGTGGCGCGCGAGGACCTCTTCATTACCTCCAAGCTCTTCCCGCAGAGCTACCCCTACGCCCAGTGTGGCAAGGACATTGACGCCACCCTGGAGCGCCTGGGCACGGGCTACGTCGACCTGCTGCTGCTCCACCAGCCCTACGGCGAGTACGTCTCCGCCTGGAGGGCCATGGAGGAGGCGGTCGAGGCGGGCAAGGTCCGCTCCATCGGCCTGTCGAACTTCTCCGCCGCGAAGGTCCACGAGATCCTCGACGTCGCCCGGATCGCCCCGGCCGTCCTCCAGGTCGAGGCCCACCCGTACTGGAACCAGCACGCCCTCAAGGCCGCTCTGGCGGACACCGGCGTCGTCTTCGAGGCCTGGTACCCGCTCGGCCACGGGGACAGGACGCTCCTGGCCGAGCCCGCCCTGACCGGGCCCGCCGCCAGGTACGGCAAGACCGCCGCCCAGGTCGTGCTGCGCTGGCACATCCAGGAGGGTAATGTCACCTTCCCCAAGACGCTCAACCCGCGGCACATGGCGGACAACCTCGACATCTTCGACTTCACGCTGACCGGGGAGGAGGTGGCCGCCATTAACGCCCTGCCGCAGCGGCCCTACTACCAGGTGCCCGACGAGCCGCCGGCCTTCGTCACCACCGTCATGGACTACTCCCGGCAGGCGTGAGGCGGCCACCCCAGCTACATGGAGTCCTACCAGGGGGCGACTACTCCCGGCAGGCGCGGGGCGTGACCGGGGTGTACGACCACCGCGGCCCTGATAAGTCCGAGGACCGTACGTAGTTTTCTCTGCCCCGCCTGACCCGCGCGCGGCCGATCGCGCCGGGACCCGGCAAGATCACAGGCCCAGGTCGGCGTGACTTCCAGTCTCCACCAGGACCAGGACCAGCTCCGTCTCCCTGATCTGGTAGATCAGCACCCAGTCGGGCCGGATGTGGCAGTCCCTCAGTCCAGCCCGGTCGGCCGTGAGCGCATGATCCCGATAACGGACAGGTAGCGTCTCGCGACGTCGAAGCATCTCAACCACGGCGAAGAAGGCATCCATGTCGAGGCCGCGTCTTCTAGCCCGCTTGAGGTCCTTCCTGCATTTACTCGAGATGACGATGTCGAGCACTACAGGTCCAGGTCATTGCGCAAGTCTGCGACGCTCCCGTAGCGCCTGGCGGTGCCCGCGGAGATCTCTGCGTCAACCTCGTCGTAGGCCTGCCGGGCCTCGGCACTCATGACGTATGGACGGGACGTGTCGAAGGGGAAGCCCTTGAACTCATTGAACGCGCGCACGAACATGCGCACCGCATGTGACGGGGTTGTCCCCATCTGATGAGTGAGCTCAACAAATAGACGCTTGTCGTCGTCGTCGATCTTGACATTGAGGGTCTTAGTCGCCATCAGGTCTCCCGCCCACACCTCACTGCATCAGCATGCTCATCGTATCATGGCGTAACACGATGTGGTACGGGCTCGTGAGGCCCGGCACCGCCCGGACCCGGGACGCCGCCTCACCAGGATGTCAGCGGCCCTGGACCAGGTCCTGGGAGGTGAAGCGGCGCACCGCCGGCCCCTAGCGGCGCCCCGGCGGCCCCTAGCGGCGCGTCGTGCGCACCGCCGTCCCGGCGAGGGCCTTCTCCCCGGGTCGGGCGAGCGGGCCGACGAGCTCGTGGGGCACGTAGGGCTCCTCCAGGTAGGCGACCTCCTCGGCGGTGAGGGTCAGATCCAGGGCGCGCACGGCGTCGTCGACGCGGCTCGGCCGCGAGCAGCCGACAATGGGGGCGGCCACGCCCCTGGCCCAGTGCCAGGCCAGCGCGACGTCGGCCATGGGCACCTCATGCCTGGCGGCGACCTCGGCGACGCGCTCGATGACGGGCATGTCGATCTCGCGGTCGCGG
>ERZ772927.565-NODE-565-length-14516-cov-6.91079_pt1 | contig 14516 bp, 11 predicted proteins | sample MGYA00512115_ERZ772927 | MGnify/ENA primary metagenome ERZ772927 (study PRJEB29015, sample SAMEA2737924) | human oral metagenome | biome: human oral; feature: human-associated habitat; material: dental | place: China | collected 2013 ... | reverse complement strand
AGATTTTTAAGAGTCCATAATTCACTTTGAATGCTTACTCCCGTTGCGAATACTATGGAATCCTCGGGGTTCTCCGTTTTGAACACTTTTTTTGAGGTGTTTTATAAAAAGAGGAAGGAATAAAGAGGGAAGATAAAACTTCGAACACTGAAGGATTTATTTATAATAGCTGTAATGGGGTACCGTCTCGAGCCTGTAGTTTTTTACCTCAAAAGTTTCAAAAGGAACTTACGAAGAGGTTAGTCACAATGGTTGACGGGGGCGTACATTTTTGCTAAAATAGTCGTGTTGTAATTGTGAAGCACCACAGCTACAACCGCTCGGATTAGAGTACAAAAGACCGGAATCGGCACTTTAAACTGGCGAGTCTTAGTCTAAAATATAGGAGGTGCAATATGTACGCAATCGTAAAAACTGGTGGAAAACAAGTTAAAGTTGAAGTTGGTCAAGCAATCTACGTTGAAAAATTAAACGCTGAAGCTGGCGACAAAGTAACTTTCGAAGAAGTAGTATTTGTAGGTGGAGATGACGTTAAAGTTGGTGCTCCATTCGTAGCAGGTGCAACTGTTGAAGGAACTGTTGAAAAACAAGGCCGTCAAAAGAAAGTTGTAACTTTCAAATACAAACGTCGTAAAGACTCACACCGTAAACAAGGTCACCGTCAACCTTATACAAAAGTTGTTATTGACGCAATCAACGCTTAATCACGATGATTCAAGTGACTGTACACAAAAAGAACCAGCGAATTGTTTCCTTTGAAATGACTGGACATGCAAACTATAGTGAACATGGTTCGGATATCGTTTGCGCAGGGGTATCGGCTCTGGCTATTACAACTGTGAACAGCATTGAGAAGTTAGCAGGGTATCAACCGATTATCGAAGTCGACGAGGTTGAAGGTGGTTACTTATACATGGAAGTTGTAGAGGACTTGACGAAAGACCAAGAACATACAACTCAAATTTTATTAAATAGTCTATTACTAGGGTTAGAAGATATTCAGTCGGAATATCAAGACTTTCTAGCTGTAACTGTTGCATAATCAATCAAGGAGGTGCACAACTATGTTAAAAGTGAATTTACAATTATTCGCCCATAAAAAAGGGGGCGGTTCTACATCAAACGGACGTGACTCACAAGCAAAACGTTTAGGTGCTAAACGTGCTGATGGACAATTCGTTTCAGGTGGTTCAATCTTATTCCGCCAACGTGGAACAAAAATCCATCCAGGTGAAAACGTAGGTAGAGGTGGAGACGATACTTTATTTGCTAAAGTTGACGGAATCGTACGTTTCGAACGTAAAGGCCGTGACAAAAAACAAGTATCAGTTTATCCAGTAGTTGCTGCTGAATAATAATGAGTAGGATGTGACATTCAGTCACATCCTTTTTTTTAGGAAATTTGAGAAGTGACAAAACTACTGCGAACTTTCCAGATTTCTCTATAATTACTATACTAGCTGCAGTGGAGGAAGCCTTGCGTCTTCCTTCCTCTCAAGCTTCAAACTGACTCTAGGAAATGAATTTCCAGAGTCAGTAATTCACATTGAGTACATCGCTAGTATTGCTATTATAGAATCTGAACGTTCTGCGTAGTTTTGTTAGCAAAAAATGTGAATGAACCTATTTCATATTATTCAAAGCAGAGAAACTCTTAAAAATAGAAGGAGGGATTTTTATCGAAGCGGGAAAAGAAATTCAAGCATTCGAGGAATTGGCAAAAGCAGTGGAGCTGCTTCAACAAGAAATCGGTTATTCGAATGTAGAGGCGCTTGGTGAGACGTTACAAAATATCGTTAATAACAACTCTGCGCAACAAGTCGAAGGTCTGCCAAGGAACGAAGTCGCTGAAGAATTAAACAAAGCGTATAAAAAATTAGATTTAACAAGCTATTCGAGTGAAGAAATTCGTCGGATGATTCAATTCGCGTTCTTGAAAGCTGCTAAAGAAGATGGCTTACAAACCAACCATCAAATGACTCCAGATGCGATTGGCTTACTCGTGGCGTATATGATTGACCAAATGACGAAGAAAGAAGAGACGCTACAAATTGCGGACTTTGCGGCAGGAAGTGGGAATTTGCTGAGCACGATTCTCTTATTTTTACAATCTGCAGGAAAAACTGCTCAAGCGACAGCTATCGATAATGATGAAGTGTTGGTGCATTTAGCCTTACAAGCTTTTGCATTAGAACAATTAGATGTGAAGACTTCCTTGCAAGATGGCTTGCAAGACTCACTCGTGGATCCGCAAGACTTCGTAGTGAGTGATTTACCAGTCGGCTACTATCCAGTGGATGCGAACGCTGCTCGTTTTGAGACAAAAAATGAAGAAGGTCATTCTTTTGCCCATCATTTACTCATTGAACAGCACGTTCGCTATTTGAAAGAAGCGGGAATCGGATTATTCATCGTTCCGACAAATCTATTTGAAACTGTCGAAGGGGAAACGCTACTGGCTTACTTGCAAAGTGAAACATATGTACAAGCAATGCTCGCGTTCCCACGCAATTTATTTAAAGATGTGCAGTTTAGTAAGTCTTTACTTATTGTACAAAAACGAGGGAAATCCGCTAAACAAGTGAGTCAAGTCCTTCTAGGGGATATCCCAGAATTTAAAAACAGAGAAAAATTCAGAAAATTCACTCTAACATTCGAAAAATGGGCACAAGAAATGTTATAATGAATCCGTTAGACCCAGATGCGGGCTTAATTTTAAATTAAAGGAGAATGTGCATGTCAAAATCAATCGCGATTAATGCAGGAAGTTCAAGCTTGAAATTCCAATTATTTAATATGCCACAAGAAGAAGTGGTGGCTAAAGGGTTAGTAGAACGTATCGGATTAGGAGATTCAATCTTCTCAATCAGCTATGGAGACGACCAAAAATTTGAAGTGGTAGAAGATATTCCAAACCACGAAGTTGCGGTAGAAAAATTATTAGAACAATTAGTAGCTTTAAACATTATTTCTTCATTCGACGAAATCACTGGTGTGGGTCACCGTGTCGTTGCCGGAGGAGAATTATTCAAAGATTCAGCTTTAGTAGATGATACTGTTATCCAACAAGTAGAAGACTTAGCAGAATTTGCTCCATTACACAACAAAGCAGAAGCGGTAGGAATGCGCGCATTCAAACACATCTTACCAGACATTACAAGTGTTGCTGTATTCGATACTTCATTCCATACAACAATGCCTAAAAAAGCTTATTTATACAGCATTCCAATGGAATACTACAAAAAATTCAAAGCTCGTAAATACGGAGCTCACGGAACAAGCCACCGTTACGTTTCACGCCGCGCTGCTGAAATGTTAGGTAAACCAATTGAAGAATTAAAAATCATCACTTGCCACTTAGGAAACGGTGCTTCAATTACTGCGGTTGATGGCGGAAAATCTGTAGATACATCTATGGGATTCACTCCATTAGCAGGGGTTACAATGGGTACTCGTTCTGGTGATATCGATGCTTCATTAGTAGCATTCTTAATGAACAAATTAAACATTACAGACGTTAACGAAATGGTTGACATCTTAAACAAAAAATCAGGTCTATTAGGCCTTTCAGGTGTATCAAGCGACATGCGTGACGTTGAAGCTGCAAGTGCAACAAACGAAGATGCTAAAGTTGCAGTAGAAATTTTCGTTGACCGTGTTCAAAAATACATTGGACAATATGTTGCTGTTATGAACGGTGTGGACGCTATCGTCTTCACTGCTGGTATCGGTGAAAACTCTAAATCAATTCGTTCTCGTATCATCAACGGTTTAACTTGGTTCGGTTGCGATATCGATCCTGAGCGTAATGATACTCGTTCAGAAGCAATCATTTCTTCTGAAGGTGCGAAAGTTACAGTATTAAACATCCCAACTAATGAAGAGGTTGAGATTGCGCGTGACATCGAACGTTTACGCAAAAAATAATAAGTGAACCGAAGGTTCCGTTCTTAAAAGAAATTACAAATTCCTGCGGGGGATTTTATAGTGGTTAGCTGAAAGGCACCGGCTCGAGCCTGTAGTCTCTCACCTACCACATTCAAAGGCTCTCTTGGCGATAAATCGCTGAGAGAGCCTATTTCATTATGGTTGCAATTTCTTGCAGCAACCACTATAAACCCGCAGGATTCTCCATTTCTTTTAAGAACGAAATGTGCTTATGATTGCGTAAATCCTTCTCAGTTAAATACGCGACATGTGCTTTTAGAGGAGGGTGTAAATCCTTCTCAGTAGATACGAGACAGGTGCTTTGGGAGATGATTGCGTAAATCCTTCTCAGTTAAATTCGCGACATGTGCTTTTGGAGGAGAGTGTAAAGCCTTCTCAGTGAATACGTGACAAGGGGTGTGGTAGAGGAGACTGGATCGAGCCGAAGTCTCTCACCTATCGAATTCTAAGAGCCCATGGCGGAACATCCGCTGTGGGGCTCTATTTCATTTCGATTCTTATTCCCTACTATCACTACTATAAAATCCAAGGTTTATCCGTTTCTCTTCAAAAGTGCAGATTATTGCGTAAATCCTTCTCAGTTAGAGACGCGACAGGTGCTTTTGGAGATGATTGCGTAAATCCTTCTCTGTTAACTAAGAGAAAAGTGCTTTTGAGGAAAATGGAAAAATTTTTGAATTAAAGTGGTTCTATATTTTTTTAAGATGGGGGGGATTTCCATTAACCTTAAAAAATTATGGAACCTTTTATGCTGTAAGCAAAGTATTTCTTATTTTAAAGCCATTTGTACTAAAATAGGTCTGTTAGCGTTTTTGAAGATTTGGTGAAAATAATTTATTTTGTGTAATGATTCATTGAATTTTTTGAAAATAGTTTCACTTATTTAAAGTGAATGAATCACATATATATTTTATTCGGGAACGGGGGAACTGGATTGAATCATAAAAGGTAGGATGAGAATCAGGGGTTATTGATTCAATGGGGATTTTTTTAAATAGTTTAGAAATGGGAGGAAATCACTTGAAAAGTTATAAAGAGATGTTAGGGAAAAAAGAAAAATTTTCGATTAGAAAAACCACTTTAGGTGTTTTTTCAGTCATGATTGGGGTAAATCTATTACTTCTTCCGGGCGTTGCTGCGGATGAAGTGCCTTCAGAACAAGTTTCGCCAACGACTTCAGCTAGCGAAACGACAGAAATGGAATTTAGAGAATCCGTTGCCAGACCAGAACCTGGCGAATCTTTAAACGATCAACCAAATCAAGGAAGACCAAATTTCGAACCGGTGAGTCCGGAAGATCAGGAGAAAGATCGTACGAATACTCCGCGTATTCCTGAAGATAACCGGGAACATCCAGAGTCCAATGAGTATACAAATGTAGGGGTAAGTGATCCTCGAAATGTAGAGGTAAAAGGAGCCACTAAACGCCTTGTTTTGAATGATATTCCAAATAGCGGGTTATCGAGTGCTTATTATAATGCCATCGAGAAAGCGAAAAAAGCTGGATTTGAAATTGAATATACCGATCGCGTAGTCAGCAGTTCCGACGATATTTCTGGAGAATCTTCTTATGAAGCGAATATCATTGAGAATTTCATTGAAAACAATCAAGAAAGACTGAAAAATTATAAAAAAAATCGTATTTTAAATCGTCTGCAATATGAACGAGAATCGAAAGAGCATGAACATGCTACTGAAGATTTTCAGAGTTACCAATTCGAAGGAAATGACCTACGACAAGCTGTGAACAATCAAACAGTCATTCGAGGATATGAGTATGGGGCTAAAACCATCGTGACCGCTTCAGAATATTATCCTGCAGAAGCTGTAAAATATATTAATAGTTTAGACGAATTGAGCTTTAAAAATGTGCAAACAACAACGAACGCTCCCGAAGAACATTCGAATGGACAAGTGGCTGTACTAAAACAAGGGCAACCTGTCACCGTTTCTGAACGAGGATTAGAAGGTACGTATTTAACCGTCGACGGAGAACGCAAGCAAGTGACTCGAATGGATCATGAGTATACATTGGTCAGCTCCCCTTACGAAGATCAAAAAGCGTTACTTTGGATTAAAAATGTAGGTGGAAAACTCAGTGTGACAGCTGGGGCAGACCGTGTAACGGATAAGCCTTTAACGATTAATGTGAAGATTCGTTATTATGACGAAAATGGACACGAAATTGTGAATAATACAGGAAGCAATTTATATGCGATTAGTGATTTAACGCACGGTACTAGTCGTAAAGTTTTAGACAGCTACACTCCTACTGGATTAGTGGCGCGTATTCAATACAATGATCAAATTGAAGATCAATATATGAACTATTCTCAAGCATACACGTCACAGTGGAGCGTCTATCGTCGAGACGAAAATCAAAAAGTAACGTTCCACCGAGTGCAAGGATGGACGGAAACACATACACCAATCTTAGGCGATGAAATAACAGAAGAAGTCATTCCTGAAATAGATGCTCAAGGAGTCGTCAAAGGCCATTATCATATTAGTAGAGATAAGGGATATGAGCATGTGGTTTATGTTCCTGTATTTAATTATGAACAAATAGATGAAAAGAAATCTGTGACAATTGGGGAACAAGATGAAATTGTTCCGATTCCAGGGTCTTCTATTACACGCCAAGGAAATGAATTATATTCAGTTGGCGATAATATGCATGTGGAAAACGGATCTCATTTCCACTATGCAGGCGATAGTCTTGATAAATACGGATGGCAGTATAGCCGAAGAACCAAGTATTATGGAACGGTAGCTGTCGCAAGCAAAACGAATCAATTTACTTTCAGCACGACCTTTGGGAAAACTGGAGAATACGTCTCAATGGATCTAAACTACGATACATTAGATGTTCCAACGCCAGAAGGGGATGAAACAGATCCTGATGAATTGATTAGTGTTCCGAAAGTACAAACAACAAGATGGATTGCGGAAGTTCCTAATAAGGTCTTGAAAAAGACGGAATACCATCAACATATCACTTATGCGGATGATACGGGTCGAGAAATTGCGCCAAGCAATGTACAGACGTTCACTAAACTAAGAGTAAATGATTTAGAACATCATTCTAGCTCTGATTACTATTTTGATGGACTATTAACAAAAGCCGAACAGGAAGAATTATATCGAAATTTCCATGAAAATGGGGAGTTGTTTATTACTCGAAACGGAGAGCGAGTCAATGCGAAAGAGAGTAATGATGTGTATGAATATTATAATTATCGTCCGAACAGCGAAGGAGTATTAGAACGGGTAGGAGAAAAACGTCAGATTGTTGGTTTAGTGACAAAAGAAGTTCCTCATCCAAGAGTATCTGGATGGAAACCGACTCGTTGGAAAGCAGCATATCCATTTTATGGGGTAACGAATGCGTACTGGCCTGAGTCTGCAAACTTAGTGGAAGATTATAAGAAAAAAATTCCTGCACAATGGACTGGAGAAAATGTTGAAGCCGCAGGTGGAGAAGGTCTTGAAATGGGTGATGGAAGTCAAACGGTTCTATACCATGTTATTTACACTCAATCAACAGAAAAAGAATCAACTCGTTTTGTTACCGTTCAAGACGGCACTGAAGTAGAAATTTCTCCAACGCTTGAAGGCGTGCACGAAGCTCCAGCCTTCTTACAAGGTGAAAAATACCATTATAATGGCATTACGACTACAGTTTCTGGGGTGACCACGCATTACTATGATTTAGTAACAGGCGATAAACCTCCAGTTGAATCGAACCAAAAAGAAGAAAAACCGGTGACGCGCTTTGTAACGCTTCAAGGCACACAAGAAGTCGAAGTAGCCGAAACGGTCGAAGGTACACAAGCTGCTCCAACGTTCTTACAAGGAGAGAAATATCACTTCAATAAACAGACGAAAACGGAAAATGGGATTACCACACACTACTATGATTTAGTAACAGGAGATAAACCAGCTGTCGAACCAAATCAAAAAGAAGAAAAAGCAGTGACACGTTTTGTGACGGCTCAAGACTCACAAGAGGTCGAAGTGGCGCCAACCGTTGAAGGTACGCAAGCTGCCCCAACGTTCTTACAAGGTGAGAAGTACTACTTCAATAAACAAACGAAGACAGAAGACGGGATTACGACGCACTACTACGATTTAGTAACCGGCGAAAAACCAGCTGTTGAGCCAAACCAAAAAGAAGAAAAAGTAGTCACTCGCTTTGTGACGCTCGAAAATGAACAAGAAGTGGAAGTGGCGCCAACTGTTGAAGGTACGCAAGAAGCCCCAACGTTCTTACAAGGAGAGAAATATTTCTTCAATAAACAGACGAAGACAGAAAATGGGATTACGACGCACTACTACGATTTAGTAACGGGAGATAAACCAGCTGTTGAGCCAAATCAAAAAGAAGAAAAAGCAGTAACCCGTTTTGTGACGGTTGAAAACGAACAAGAAGTGGAAGTAGCACCAACTGTCGAAGGCACACAAGCTGCGCCAACGTTCTTACAAGGAGAGAAATATTTCTTCAATAAACAGACGAAAACGGAAGACGGGATTACCACTCACTACTATGATTTAGTAACGGGCGATAAACCAGCCGTTGAGCCAAATCAAAAAGAAGAAAAAACAGTCACTCGCTTTGTGACGCTTCAAAACGAACAAGAAGTGGAAGTAGCGCCAACTGTCGAAGGAACTCAACCTGCTCCAACGTTCTTACAAGGCGAAAAATATTTCTTCAGTAAGAAGACGAAAACGGAAGATGGCATCACAACGCATTACTATGATTTAGTGTTAGGGGATAAGCCTTTAGAAGATCCAAATCGTAAGGAAGAGTTGAAAATCACTCGTTTTGTAACGGTTGAAAACAATCAAGAAGTAGAAATTGCGGAAACGGTCGTAGGAACGAAACCGGCCCCAACCTTCTTACAAGGTGAAAAATACTACTTTACGAAGCAAACTAAAGTAGAAGATGGGATTACAACTCATTACTACGAATTAGTCGTAGGTGAAAAGCCAAAAGACGCGCCAAGTGTAGAGTTACCAGAGGGTGTAATTGGTGAGGTGCCAAATGATGCGCCAAGCTATGATCTTCCAGAGCTCACACTGCCGCAAGATCCAGACAAAGTAGAAAAGGAAGTTCCTAAGGCTGAACTTCCACGAACTAGTGCCCAAGATTTACAAGTATTCAATTTATTTGGATGGGCAATTGGAATTTCTGCTTTTGGACTCGTGTTTAAACGCTCTAAAAAAACAAATCAATAATAGAATTCCCATAAGTTAGGCTCGATTCTAACTTATGGGTTCTTTTATTCTATGAGAAATTGGCGGTAAAATTTTACATCAATTGTAACAAGCGTTCAGAACCTTTATAATAGGAATAAATTACGTTTAAGGAGCACTTATGTCACAAGGAGTTATTATTAAAGCGCTAAGTGGATTTTATTACATTGAATCCGATGGAGTCATTTATCAGACTCGTGCGCGTGGAGTTTTCCGCAAAAGAGGACAATCCCCTCTAGTAGGAGACGTGGTTGAATTTGAAAGTAGTAATCTTCAAGAGGGAACACTCACGAAAATCCTGCCACGGAAAAACACAATAGTTCGACCACCTGTAGCCAATGTCGATGTTGGCATTATTGTGATGTCTGCGGTGGAACCAGAATTTTCAACGCATCTCGTGGATCGCTTCCTCGTATACCTTGAAGGATTACATGTGCATCCAATTATCATGGTTACTAAGACCGATTTGTTAACAGCGCAAGGTTTAGAAAAGCTTGAGAACATCCGGAAACAGTATCAAAAAATCGGATACCCTGTCTTTTTTGGACAAGAAATGATGAAAGATAAGACGCCATTTCTGGAAGCTTTGAAAGGTCAGAAAGTGATTTTTCTTGGACAATCTGGAGTAGGGAAATCAACGCTTCTTAATGAGATGATTCCAGATTTAAACCAAGAAACGGGAGAAATCTCGAATGCGTTAGGGCGTGGACGCCATACGACTCGTCATGTATCGCTTCATGAAATCGAAGGCGTGTGGATTGCGGATACTCCGGGATTCAGCACGGTTGATTTTATGGGGATTGAGAAGGAAGATTTACCACATTTATTCCCAGAGTTTGTCGAAGTAGAACATGAATGTAAATTCAGAGAATGTTCGCACCAACATGAACCGAATTGCGCCGTGATTGCAGCAGTGGAATCAGGAGACATTTGGCAAGAGAGATACGACCATTATTTGAATTTTTATGAAGAACTGGATCAAAGAAAACCAGTATATAAACGAAAAAAATAGTCAGAGGAGACAGAACATGAAAGTAGCACCATCCATTTTAAGCGCAAATTTTGCAACACTAGGAGAAGACGTTAAGAAAGTCGAAAAATTAGGAGCAGACTGGATTCATATCGATGCCATGGACGGACAATTCGTTCCAAACCTAACATTAGGACCAAACATCGTTGAAGGATTACGCCCTGTAACTGATTTAGTATTAGATTGCCATTTAATGGTCCAAAATCCAGAACGTTTCATTCCACAATTCGCAAAAGCAGGAGCAGACTATATCTCTGTTCATGTGGAAGCAACACCACATATCCACCGCGCGCTTCAAGCGATTAAAGCAGAAGGCGTAAAAGCCGGTGTCGTGATTAACCCAGGAACACCCGTTAGTGCCATCTCTGCAGTCTTAAGCGAAGTGGACTTAGTATTAGTGATGACGGTTAACCCAGGTTTCGGAGGACAATCATTCATTCCAGAAACATTAGATAAAGTCCGCGAATTAGTCGCATTACGTGAAGAAAAAGGCTACGATTACTTAATCGAAGTGGACGGTGGAGTGAACGGTGAAACAGCGAAACTTTGCGCTGCAGCAGGAGTAGATGTTGCCGTTGCCGGTTCATATGTATATTACGCAGACGATATCAAAGCTGCGATTGACTCGATTAAAGAAGCATAAGAGGGACGAAGATGGAAGTTGTGATTGTCTTGGGAGGACCCAACACGAAAGAGGACATCAAGGCGCTCTTAGAAAACCGATACGGTAAGGCTTATGAAGACTTCCGTTTTGTTGGCGTCGATGGTGGCGCTCTGCGTTTATTAGATCAGCATCTTCCCATGGAAGTAGCCATTGGGGACTTTGACTCTGTCACTAAAGAACAGCGCGACTTGATTCATGAAGCAGCGGACACTATTGTCCAGCTCCCTTCTGAAAAAGATGATACGGATTTTGAGGCAGCCTTGTTATGGGTGAAGGAGCATTACGAAGGAGTACCGATTCATGTGCTCGGTTCCTTTGGCGGACGAGTGGACCACGCGATTAGCACTTTATGGACGATGATGCGACCAGATTTAGCACTGCTGATTCCATATGTGGTATTTGAGGATGCAACGAATGTCGTGAATTTCATCCAGCCAGGCACATACACGATTGAAAAGATGGACTTTACGAAGTATCTCTCGTTTATTAGTATGACTCCTGTGGAAAATGTAACTCTACAAAATGTTAAATACACCCTCGATTCAAAAAGCTACGCGTACCCAGTGGCACTTGTCAGCAATGAATTTACAAGTAACAAGATGACCATCTCCTTTACAAAAGGACTTATCCTAGTCGCCCAAACTAGAGATCATTGGAGATAAAAAGAAATATCAAGAATTTGGAAGATTAAAATCTTTTAGTCGTAGTATTATAAAAATGATACTGTACCGTTAATAAAGACTGAGTAAAAGGTAAATTTACAAAGATGTAGATTTACCTTTTGGTCAGTCTCTTTTATAGTTAAGGATTTAGATGTTTGAGCCTAAAATATGTCATTTACTTGTATTTAATATTGAGAGGTATTATTTAGTCTGACATTAGCTGCAATTATGGTTACTAACGTGTTATAATACTAAAGATAATAGAGGTGAATATATGAATAAACAAAAAATGAAATTAGCTGGATTTTTTGCTGGTGTAGGAGGAATTGAATTAGCCTTTGAACAAACCGGCTCATTCCAAGCAATCTATGCAAATGAATTTGATAAGTATGCTCAAAAGACGTTTCAATTGAATCATCCCGATACCTTTTTAGATAAGAGAGATATAAGAACGATTCAAGCTGAGGAAATTTCTTCGAATGAAATTGATGTAATTGTTGGGGGATTCCCTTGTCAGGCTTTTAGTATTGCAGGATATCGAAAGGGTTTTGATGACGAACGAGGAGATTTATTCTTTGAACTATTAAGATTTATTACAGAGAAAAAACCTAAAGCTATATTTATAGAAAATGTTAAAAACATGGTTGTTCATGATAGTGGTAATACTTTTAAAGTTATTAGAGAAGCATTAGTTACTAATCAATATTATATAAAGTGGAAAGTATTAAACGGAAAGGATTATGGAAATATTCCTCAAAACCGTGAGAGGATATATATTGTTGGTTTTAGAGAGAAGAATGCCTTTGATAGCTTTAAATTCCCTGAAGAAATTCCATTAACAAAGAGTTTAGAAGAGGTTATTGACTTTGATGAAATTAAGCCTGAAAAGTATTATTATCGCGAAGGTACAAATCCGTTCTTTGAAGAATTAAAGAAAACAATCGTACGAAAGGATACTGTTTATCAATGGCGTAGACAATATGTTAGAGAAAATAAAAGTGGAGTTGTTCCCACTTTAACTGCGAATATGGGGACAGGAGGACACAATGTTCCTTTAATACTCACTAGTCAAGGAGATATAAGAAAGTTAACGCCACAAGAGACATTTTCTGTTCAAGGTTTTCCTAAAGGGTTCAAACTCCCTAAAGACAATTCGGATGCGCAGTTATATAAACAAGCTGGGAATAGTGTTGTGGTTCCAGTAGTAGAAAGAATTGCTTCTAATATTTATACCGCATTATCAGAATTATCAGATTCAACAGAATCTAATTTATCAGATAAAGGAATGAAGAAAGCGATTGTTTATACTAAAATGAACGGAAGGTTCGAAGGTGAGTCTTATGTCAAAGAATTTATAGATTCATACGAAAACGGTGAAAGAATAATTGCTTCTTATGAGGATGGGATACCGGTGTATTCCGATGAAACATATTTCAAAAAACTAAAAAAAGGTTCTCCTTTAGAATTTTATAGTATTATTTCAGTTTAAAATTTGAGGTGATTTTATGTCTATTTGGGAAAAATATCCAGAAGATCAAAGAAAGCAGTATATAAAATTTCTACAAGTTTATGGAGCTCTATCTAATTTGTTTAGACAAAAGCAAGGCAATCCGATTCCGTACTTAGACTCTAAATTTCAAGAGACAATTTTTGCTAAAGTATTTAATAGCAAAAACATAGATATTGGAAATACACCCCATGATATTTTGTCAATTTTTGGCGATCAACGTGTAGGAATTGGAATCAAAACATGGATGAACTCGTCTCCTTCTTTTCAGAAGGTAATGCAGTTAAAGAGTTTTAAAAACGAGATAGATAAAGCAGCCGGTCAATCAGATGAAGATTTAGCAATCAAATTGTCTCAAATTAAAAATGAGCGAATGAGAATTGATTACAATAGACTGGGGTTAAAAGAAGAAGATAATATCTATCATTATGTGACTAGAGACGCTGGAAAATTTGTTGTACAGGAGACTACATATCCTTTAATAAATATAGAACGCTTGAATAATTATAAGAAAACTGACACTGCGTTTTATTGGACTGATAATCATAAAGAGTACAAATTTACTTTTGGGGATTCTCAAATTTGGCAAAAATTTGATCCTTCAAATAAAGACACTTTACAGTTAGAGATTTTTGATGTGCCAATTATAGAGAATCCTTTTGAATTCTTGTTAAAATCTTATTCTAGTTTTATAAATGACTTTGAACAGGAGAAAGATGAAATAATCGAAGTATATTTACCATTATACTCATATCGAAGTAAAGAAGTTGAAGAAAAATCTGGGTTAAATGCGTGGAATGCTGCTCCTAAAAATAAAGGAAGCAATCGAGAAAGACCTTTAAATGAGATTTATATTCCTATACCAAGAGAGTTTCATGAGAAGTATCCTAGTTTCTTTTGTAAGAACATTTTTGAGGTTGAAAAAGCTCAAAAGAACTTTAGAGGAAACGAAATTGATAAACCGCAAGTAAGATTTATGCTCAGTCTTCCAAATGGTAAGAAAATTCCTGCTTTGGTTACTCAAAGTAATATGAAAGGATTACAGTCTGGAAGTCAAACTGAAATCGATCCTGCTACAGGAAAGAAATACGGACAATCAGCGTTAGGACAGTGGTTGCTAGTAGATGTGTTAGGTTTAAATCAACGGCAATTAGTAACTAGAGCATGGTTAGAGAAAAAAGGAACAGATAGTGTTCGTTTGTGGAGGAAGAAAAACGATTATTCCGTAATTCATATTGATTTTGCCCCAGTGAATAGTTTCGAAAATTTTATGGAAGGCATTATCGAAGAATAAATCAATCGAAGGGTAATCTATTAGCTTTAAGAAGAATTTCTTTTTTGGTGAAAGATGACCATCTCCTTTACAAAAGGACTCATCCTAGTTGCCCAAACCAGAGATCATTGGAGATAAAACAAAACATCGCACAATTAGGATGAATTACCTACACC
>ERZ772927.547-NODE-547-length-14907-cov-3.84305_pt1 | contig 14907 bp, 7 predicted proteins | sample MGYA00512115_ERZ772927 | MGnify/ENA primary metagenome ERZ772927 (study PRJEB29015, sample SAMEA2737924) | human oral metagenome | biome: human oral; feature: human-associated habitat; material: dental | place: China | collected 2013 ... | reverse complement strand
AACAAGAGAAATAATATATTCTAATATCTTCACGTTCTTTAATGCGATGAACTTGGTATTAGCTGCTTTTATCGCTACAACGTTAAGATTTGAAAATATGTTATTTTTAGGTGTTATCGCAATAAATACAGCTATAGGTATTTATCAAGAAGTTAGATCTAAAAATGCTTTAGAAGAATTAAGTTTATTAGGACGAAATAAATACCGCGTAAATCGTGATAATGAAATAATAGAAGTCGATTCGGAAGAAATAGTTTTAGGTGAGTATCTTCATCTAAATCTAGGAGACCAAGTGCCTGTAGATGCTGAGATAATCGAAGGTAGTATTGAGGTTGATGAATCATTGCTAACCGGAGAAAGTGACAATATTTACAAAACTACAGGTGACCAACTTATGAGTGGTAGTAACGTAGTAAGTGGAAGTTGTCTAGTAAAAGTTACCGCAGTTGGTGGAGATAGCTATATTAATAAACTAGCTAAAAGTACAAAAGAATTTAAAAAATATCCATCAAAATTAAGAGACTATATGGACAGAATACTGAAAGTAATATCAGTACTATTAGTTCCAGTAGCCATTATGCTTTATGTTAGGGGTGCAAGCCTAGGACGTGGGTATACGGATATAGTTTTGCGTAGTGCAGGTGCACTAGTAGGTATGATACCAGAAGGATTAATCCTGCTTGTAAGTGTGTCTTTAGCAGTTGCTGCGATGAAACTAGCTAAGAAAAAAGTTCTAGTGCAAGAACTATACTGTGTAGAAACTCTTGCACGTGTAGATGTGCTTTGTTTTGATAAAACAGGAACAATAACTACAGGTAACATGAATGTAGTCGAGATAGATGAAAAAGTAGCTAGCGAATTATCTAGTTATTTAGCATATTTTGAAGATGAGAATGCCACATCAAGAGCTTTAAAAAATCATTTAACTTGTGAGAAAAAATGGGAAGTTGGAGAAATTGGAGCATTTTCTAGTAAAAATAAATATTCATACATTCAATTAAAGGAAGGTGGTACTTATTTCTTCGGGGCCTATGAATTTTTAGGATTTGAAGAAGGTATGACGGAATACTATGAGAGCTTGAAAAAACAAGGTTATAGAATATTATCTCTAGCTTATACTGATGAAAAAGTAACTACACCATCAAATATGAAGTTGATTGGTCATGTAGTACTTTCTGACGAAATCAAAGCTAATACAAAAGAGACATTTAAGTATTTCGAATCACAAGGAGTGGCTGTAAAAATAATAAGTGGAGACAATCACATTGCAGTTCTTGGGGTAGCTAAAAAAGCAGGGTTTAAAGAAGATGCTCGTGCTGTAGATATGACGAAAGTAACAGAAGAAAACTTTGAGTCTGTAGTATTAGAAAATGATATTTTTGGTCGAGTAACACCAGATCAAAAACAACATATGGTAGAGATTCTACAAAAAAATGGAAAAACAGTTGCCATGAGTGGGGACGGTGTTAATGATGTGCTAGCGCTGAAAAAAGCTGATATTAGTTTTGCGATGAATGGAGCAACTAGTGCCGCTAAGAGTGTTTCTAATATTGTATTTTTAACAAATGACTTTGCAGTATTTTATGATATTTTAATGGAGGGTCGTCGTGTAATTAACAATATTCAAAAAGTAGCATCGCTGTTTTTAACAAAAACATTCTTCTCGATAGTATTTGCGGTGATAAGTGTATTATTCGCCTTTGAATTTGCATTTATTCCTATTCAATTTACTATTATTTCAGCTATAACAATAGGAGTTCCATCGTTCTTCCTAACGTTTGAATCGAATAAAGAAAAAGTAAGTAATAACTTTATGAGAGATATTTTAATGAATGCCGCTATTGGTGGTGGTGTGTTGGTAGCGAGTGTACTACTGACAAATATTGTAATAGATAACCAAGCACAAATGAAGTTTATTTGCTTTGTACTAGCGCTTATTAATGGGCTATGTATGGTAGCTAAAGTTAGTTTACCTCTAAATAAATATAAAGTAGTATTATTAGGGGTACTGAGCTTTGCGGCTATCGTTGGTGTTTTTGTTAATATATTTATTTTAAAAAACCACTTTGCTCCATTAGCTACTCCACAGCTACTATATATAGTAGGGCTTGGATGTTTAATAGCGACTATTCATTTCTTTACAAAACGAAAAAGTTTAGTTTAATTAAGACGACAATTAGTCGTCTTTTTTTTATTCCTTTATAAAAATTGAAATATATAATATAATAAGTATTAACGAAATAGGAGCATTTAAATAATAAAAAAATTTTTGGTCGCAACCATAACAAGTATTTTGTTGTTAATTGGAATTGTAGCCGAAAGTATTTATTATGAAAAATATAAAATAGAATATATTGAGAAAAACAATAATTATATGTATATAAAAATGAACACCGCTGATAGTGGTTTGAAATAAAAGGGGATCTTTAGAAAATGGCGAAGAAAAAGAAAAAAAGTAATAATATGGTTGATCGCTATCATGGGCCATTAATTGAAAATGAAGTGGTGTTAGGGTACATAAAGCTTGTACCATGGCTTACTCTGGTGATTTCAGGTATGATATTTTGGGGGATGACCATCGGAAATAGGACTGACGTCTATAGAACTTTGTTTGAGGTGTGCATATACTACAGTGCTTTCGCAATAGTCATTTCTTTTTTTGATAAGTTTATTTTAAAATTTAAAATTTTTGTTTATCTGCTTATTTCTTTGATTTTCGTAGTGTTAACTATTGATATTAGTTGTATAAATTTGTTGCTTATTTCTCAAGGTGGGTTATCTTCAGAAATGATGGTAGTTTGTGTTTATATAGCAATAGGTCTGTTTCTAATTTTCAGCTTTGTTTATGCATGGTATTATTTGCCGAAAAATCAAGGGAAGATTTGGGCGATTAACCAATGGGAAACTTATGAAAAACTACATAGAAATAAGAAATTAATGAAGTTTCTAAAACCTTTACCAGTTGTTGCATTTGTGCTTATAGTGATAGCTGTTTTATCAGGGCATGAGAACTATATTGAATGTGTCTTTGGTGTTTTAAATGGAATTTTAGATTTATTCGCTTTTCCAGCCCTTGTAGTAGATGCTATTTATGGAGCTATCTATATAAGTGGGAATCCTAGCTACGATGAGTTGGAGTAGAAGGTATGATTATACGCAAATATAACTTTAAAAAGAATAGTATCGTATAAACCGATGTTTTAATAAATAAATATAGAAATATATATGAAGTGAAGAATGTTTTCTTCGCTTTTTATTTTTTATAAAACACAGATGGTTAATATTATAATTATTTGGATAAACATAACTTACTAATTGTGATAAGAGTAATAGTACAGAAAAAAATATTGCCTAAATTTTATTAAACTATTTCTGAATATTGAATTGATTTTTCTGATTATTTAAGTTAAAATATAGATATTATTTTTAAAAAACCAGGAGGAGTTATTAACATGAAATTTCCGAAGAAGCCAGTAGTAAGTGTAGTGAGCTTATCTTTACTAGTGGGGAATGTTAATTTATTAACTAATAATATTAATTCAAAATTTATTTATGCACAAAATGGTGCAAAAGAACAAGCATTATCTAATGTTTCAAAAGAAGATGAGAAAAAATTTAATAATGATGATAAGGTAAAAATAATTGTTAAATTAAAAGAGGATAAGGTAAATCCTGATGATTTAAAAACAGCTGAAGGGTTGAAAAAACGTGAAGCTAGCACAAAAGAACCTCGTGAAAAAGCCTTAAAAGAAATAAAAGAAAAAGGTGTGAATTATGAAAAACTATTTGAATATGACACACTTTTAAATGGGTTTGCTTTAGAAACTACTTATGAAGATGCTAAAAAAATTCAAGCAATGAACTTCGTAGACAGTGTTGAGGTAAGTGTTGCTTACAAAAAACCAGAAACAACTACTAATGCAGTTGAAACAAAAAAAGAAGAGGTAAATGACTTCTCCAAAGCTTTAGATAGTTATAATCTAATTAACATCCAACCACTATGGGATAAAGGTTTCCGAGGACAAGGAAGAGTGATAGCGGTACTTGATTCTGGGCTTGATCCAAATCACCCAGTTTTAAGATTAACAGATAACTCTCAATCTAAATATAAAACAAAAGAAGATGCTGAAAAAGCGATGAAAGAAGCGGGAATAGACTATGGTAAGTGGTATAGTGATAAACTACCGTTTGCTTTCAACTATAATGATTGGAACAATGATATTAAACAAAGTGGATTCAAATCACATGGTATGCATGTTGCTGGTACTGCGGTAGGTAATCCTAAAGAAAAAAGCGGAACAGGTGACTATATTACAGGTGTAGCTCCAGAAGCGCAATTAATATTTATGCGTGTATTCTCAGAATCTAAAAACTCAGGAACAGAATCTTATATTTATACTAAAGCTATTGAGGATGCTATTAAGTTAGGTGCGGATACTATTAACTTAAGTTTAGGATCACCAGCTGGTTCTGTAATGGAAGTTGGTGATGGTTTAATTAGCGCATTAGAAGTAGCTAAAAAAGCTGGAGTAAATATTGTAGCCGCTGCTGGTAACAATGCCTACTTCTCTAAAGGTGGTTTTGATTACATCACACCACGTGCGGTTAATCCAGACTACGGGACAGTAGGGCGTCCATCAGTATCTGATGATGCTATTTCTGTAGCTAATATTAGTAATAGTGTGCTTAATAGAGAGATTGCTACAGTTGCGAACTTATTAGGTAATGTAGCTTTCAACAATGGTAATGTGCCTATCTTCACATATTCAAAACTTTTTGAAAATAAAGACTATGACTATGTTTATGTAGGTGTTGGGAAAGAAGAAAATTATGAAGGTAAAGATTTAACAGGTAAAATTGCCTTAGTTCAACGTGGTGAAAACAGCTTTGAAGATAAGGTGAAAATAGCTAAAAAACATGGAGCTGCAGGGGTAATAGCGTACTTTAATGATGGAGATACTATCTATAATGTTGTCTTAAATGGTCAAGACAAAGACTTCCCGGTAGTAACGACTTATTATAACTTTGGTAATGAGCTAGCTCAACATGAAGGTGAGTATAAAATTAACTTCAACGGGAAATGGGAGAAAAAACCAAATGAAAATGTTGGTAAATTCGACGATTCATCTAGTTGGGGGTTAACAGTTGATGGATACTTAAAACCAGATGTTACAGCACCAGGTGGAGATATTATCTCTTCTTATAATGATGGAAGATATGGATTAGATAGTGGGACAAGTATGGCTTCACCTCACGTAGCTGGAGCAACTGCATTAATAAAACAAGCTCTAGCGGAAAGATTCCCAAGTAAGACTGCAGAAGAACTTCAAAAATTAGTAAAACACTTATTAATGAGTACAGCTAGTATTAATGTTAATAAAGATAATGGTGTATACATTTCTCCAAGACAACAAGGTGCAGGATTAATAGATGCGTATAAAGCAGCTTATGGGGACATTTATGTTACTGGAACAAATGACTATGGTAGTGTAAGTCTAGGTAATGTAGGTGATAAATTTGATGTTAAATTATTAGTTCATAATATTTCTGATAAACCTAAAACTTTAAAATATAAATCAACATTAATTACAGATGATGCATATGGTGAAGGTAATGGTGATTGGACTGGTTACTTAACTATGACTTCACGTTTGCTAAATGAAATAGAAGGTGAGAAAACTGTTACTGTAGGTGCAAATTCTACTTCAGAAATTACAGTATCAGTAGATGCAAGTAAATATAATGAAGAACTATTAAAATTATTTAAAAATGGTTATTATTTAGAAGGATTTGTAGAGTTTTACGGAGCTGATGGTAAATCAACAGACAAAGTAGCAAGTATACCTTTTGTAGGATTCAAAGGGGAGTTCCAAAACTTACCAGTATTAGAAAAACCAATTTATTCTATGAAAAATGGAGAAAAACCAACATATGAATATGGATTTGATTCAATAAATAATAACTGGGATTCTCTAACGGAAATGAATTTCACAGGAATGTTGACTACATATAAAGAAGATAAGAAAGATAAGAGAACTCTTGCGGGAGCATATATTAACCCACTAACTAATGTGAGATTCTTTACAGATAAAATATTCTTCTCTCCTAATGGTGATGAAAACTATGATGAAATCGGTATGCGTGGAGTATTCCTACGTAACTATGAAAACTTAAAATTAACAGTATATGCAAAAGATGATGTTGAACGTAAAAATCCACTTTACGAAAATGGAAATGCATCAGGGAATAAAAACTTCTTTAACAATACAGGTAAAAAATATACTGCATTATCTCTAACAAACTGGAAAGGTGTAGATAAAAATGGTAATCCTCTTCCAGATGGAGAATATCAATATGTTCTTACATATAGTTCGCAAGCAACTGGTGCTAAAATGCAAGAAACTTCATTTAATGTAGTAATCGATAGAAAAGCTCCTAAGATTACAGGAGCTAATGGTGGATATTACGATGAAGCTACACGTAAATTCACTCCTTATCCAATAATGGAAGATGGAAGCGGAGTATTCTACAAAAAATTAAGTTATGGTAAAAATGTAATCCAACCTAATGAAGATGGAAGTTACACTATTCCAGAAGGTGTAGACTTAAAAGATGTTACTTTCGAAGTAAAAGATTTCGCTGATAATAAAGATAGCATAGCTCTATCTAATATCGCAGGTAATGGTAAAGGTAGTGTTGAAGTAGAAATCAGAAAAGGTGACGGAACAGGTAATAACTCTCGTAGAGTTCGTTATAAAATCACTAATGAAAAAGGTGAAGTAGTAGGTGATGACTTCTCACGTAATAAACGAACTTACCAATCATTACCATTTGGTAAATATACTGTAGAAGTAGTGTTATTAGATGAAGATTATAGATTAAAAACACCTTCGAAAATAGAATTCGAAATAACTAAAGACACTCCAACTAAAGAAGTAGAATTCAGAGTAGATGAAATCATCAAAAATGCTGTAGAAATCAGTTTCGATAAACCAGTTCCTACAGGTACAAAAGTATATGCTGTATCTGAATCAGGAACAAAAATAGAATTACCAACAAGTCTATATGGAAAAAATGCATTCCAAAAACGTTTAGAAAATGGTAAATACACGATTCAAATAGTTACTCCAGAAGGCTATACGCTAGAAGAAAATAACTTTGAATTAGAAGTTAAAGATGGACATAATAGAAAACAAGTTGGTATAACTGAAAAAGCAGTAGAAACACCAAAAGAGGATAAAGAGAAAGAAACACCGAAAGAAGATAAGGTGACAGAGGCTCCAAAAGAGGATAAAGAGAAAGAAACTCCGAAGGAAGACAAAGAGAAAGAGACACCAAAAGAAGATAAGGTGACAGAAGCTCCGAAAGAAGATAAGGAGAAAGAAACACCGAAAGACGACAAGGTGACAGAAGCTCCGAAAGAAGATAAAGTTGTTGAAACTCCAACTCCAAGTACACCAACGCCAACAACACCAGCAAAACAAACGCCAGTGACACCAGCACCAAGTACAACGCCAACAACACCGGCAAAACAAACACCAGTGACACCGGCACCAAGTACAACGCCAACAACACCGGCAAAACAAACGCCAGTGACACCAGCGCCAAGTACAACGCCAACAACACCGGCAAAACAAACGCCAGTGACACCAGCACCAAGTACAACACCAACAACACCGGCAAAACAAACGCCAGTGACACCGACACCAAGTACAACGCCAACAACACCAGCAAAACAAATGCCAGTGACACCAGCACCAAGTACAACGCCAACAACACCAGCAAAACAAACGCCAGTGATACCGACACCAAGTACAACGCCAACAACACCAGCAAAACAAATGCCAGTGACACCAGCACCAAGTACAACGCCAACAACACCAGCAAAACAAACGCCAGTGACACCGACACCAAGTACACCGGTTAAAGAGATGCCAAAAGAAGATAAAGTTACTGAAACACCAAAAGAGGACAAAGTCACAGAGGTACCAAAAGAGGATAAAGTTACTGAAACTCCTAAAGAAGATAAAGTAACAGAAACACCAAAAGAGGACAAAGTTACAGAGGTACCAAAAGAGGATAAAGTTACTGAAACTCCTAAAGAAGACAAAGAGAAAGAAACACCAAAAGAGGACAAAGTTACTGAAACTCCAAAAGAAGACAAAGAGAAAGAAACACCGAAAGAGGATAAGGTGACAGAGTCTCCTAAAGAAGACAAAGAGAAAGAAACACCAAAAGAAGACAAAGTAACAGAAGTACCGAAAGAGGACAAAGTTACACCAAATCAAGGTGGAAACTCAAATGGTCAAGTTAGCAATGTAAGTAAAGACAATAAACCAAATACTAGTACTATTACTCAAGTTAATAAAAATGAATTAACAAATCAACTTAATAATAGTAGTAAAACAGTAGGAAGTTCAAGTTTTGCTAAGGCAAGTGAAGAAAATAGACAATCATATCTAAATTCTGTAAGCAGAGCCCAAGAAGTAGTTGCTAATGGTCAATCTACTCAAGAAGATGTAAACAATGTACTAAATGCATTAAAAGAATCTGAAGAAAAAGTTACTGATAAAGCTCCTGAAAAATCTTCAAACTCAGATGATAAAGCAAAAGACCAAGCTAAATCAGAAGAGAAAACAAATAATGATAACAAATCAGAGAAAAAAGAAGAAAAATCTTCTGATAAAGAATCAAACAATACCTTACTATATGTAGGTTCAGGATTATTAGTATTGTTACTAGCAGGTGTGTTATTTAGACGTCGTGGTTAATAAATAATAAAAAAGAAGTATCTTAACTCATTATGAGTAAAGATGCTTCTTATATAAAAAATAAAAGAGGAGTAAGAATTATTATCAATTTTGTATATTTTTAGCTTAGGAGATTTGTAATTTTTTTAATTAATTTTTAGTAAATGGGAGTATGATTATAGTATCAATTTACATAAGGGTGTAATATAATAATTTAAAGATAATGGAGGATTTTCCAATGAAAAAACATAGTATTTTAAATGATCCGTTCCTTAATAAAGGAACTGCCTTTACACAGGAGGAACGAAAAGAACTAGGCCTTATTGGTTTATTGCCCCCTTATATTCAAACTATTGAAGAACAAGCGGCACAAACCTATGCGCAAATACAAACAAAAGTAAACAATTTAGAAAAACGTCTATTTTTAATGGAGATTTTTAATACAAATCGTACGCTTTTCTATTATTTATTCTCTCAACACTTAGAAGAGCTCAATCCAATTGTGTATGACCCAACAATTGCAGATACTATCGAGGGTTATAGTGATCTTTTTGTTGAGCCACAATATGCAGGATATCTAGATATTAATCATCCTGAAAATATTGAAGAAACCCTTAAAAATGCAGCAGATAACCGCGATATACGTCTAATAGTAGTTACTGATGCAGAAGGTATATTGGGAATTGGAGATTGGGGTGTTAATGGAGTAGATATTTCTGTAGGTAAACTTATGGTCTACACAGGAGCGGCAGGAATTGATCCTTCTATGGTTCTTCCGTTAGTTATTGATGCAGGAACAAATCGTGAGGAATTACGTAATAATCCGAATTATCTAGGTAATCGTCATGAACGTGTGCGAGGAGAGCGATATTATGAGTTTATTGACCAATTCGTCCAAACTGCTGAACGTTTATTCCCTAAACTTTATTTACATTGGGAAGACTTCGGGCGAATGAATGCGGCGAATATACTGGAAAAATATCGAAAAAATATCCCAACATTTAATGATGATATTCAAGGGACAGGTATCGTAACTCTAGGAGGTATTTTTGGAGCTATGGATATTACAGGTGAAAAATTAGTTGACCAAGTATATCTTTGTTATGGTGGGGGAACTGCAGGTGCAGGAATTGCATCACGTGTACTACGTGAGATGGTAAGTCAAGGATTATCTGAAGAAGAAGCATATGAACGTTTCTTTATGGTAGATAAACAAGGGCTTCTCTTCGATGATATGGATGATTTAACTCCTGAACAAAAACCATTTGCTAAAAACCGTGCTAATTTTCCAAATGCTGATAAATTAACAGATTTATTAGAAGTTGTTAAAACTGTTAAACCAACTATTCTAGTAGGAACTTCGACACAGCCGAATACTTTTACTAAGGAGATAGTCGAAGCTATGTGTCAAAATACTGAGCGCCCATGTATATTCCCGTTATCAAATCCTACTAAATTAGCAGAAGCGTCTGCAGAAGATTTGATTGTTTGGTCTGATGGTAAAGCGTTTGTAGCAACAGGTATTCCTTCTGATAATGTTATATATAAAGGTGTGGAGTACATTATTGGTCAAGCTAACAATGCCCTTATATATCCAGGGTTAGGACTTGGAGTGTTAGCATCAGAAGCTAGCCTTTTAACAGATGAAATGATTGGTGCAGCGGCACACTCATTAAGTGGAATTACAGATATTACTAAACCTGGAGCTCCAGTGTTACCTCCGTTCAAATATGTTGCAGATGTTTCTATTAAAGTAGCAGAAGCGGTTGCTAAAAAAGCACAAGAACAAGGATTGGCTCGAGCTCAAGAAAAAGATATGGCGAAAGCAGTTCGAGATTTTAAATGGATTCCAAAGTATAAATAATTAAAAAGAAGTATCTTAACTCATTATGAGTAAAGATACTTCTTTTTGTTAAGTCTTGGGTTTATATAATAGTATATAGCTTTCTTATTTAGCTCTTTGTGGAAATAACACAGCTAACCCTTGATTATATACCGCTTGTATCAATGATGGCCAAGCATTTTTTGTGGCTTTTGGTTCCTTTCCTTTTGCGATATTTTGCATAAGAACTTGATAATATACAATACCAAGGAGAGAGCCAAATATTTTATCTAACTTCTTAACTCCTGTTGATACACGTGTAGTTTCTACAATAGTGTAAGTTCCTTGTTTTATTTTATTAGGTATATTTGGATCAATTGTCAGTGGACGAGCGATACCTATAAAATCAGTAGTATTATTATTTAATAATGTGTTCATCGCATTGATAGAGCGGATACCTCCAGTAACGACAACAGGGATTTCAATTTTTTGTTTTAGTTTTTTGCTGTATTCTGCGAAAAATACTTGATTAGTAGATTTACTTGTAGCGCCCATCATCGCAGGTCTTTCATATGTTCCTCCTGAAATTTCAACAAAGTCTATACCTAAGTCAGCTAATTCAATTATAGTTTTTAAAGAATCTTCTTCTGTAAGTCCATCTTCCTTAAAGTCGGTAGAGTTAATTTTTATTCCGATATTAAAATCTTTTCCTAATTCTTCTCTCATCCCAAGGTAAATTTCTTTTAAAAATCTCATTCTATTTTCTAGAGAGCCACCATATTTATCAGTTCTTCTATTATCGTGTGGAGATAAAAATTGACTAATTAAATAACCGTGTGCGGCGTGGATTTGAACACCAGAGAAACCTGCTTCTTTTGCGACTTTCGCAGAAGTTACAAATTTTTGAATAAGTTCTTCAACTTCATTAGTAGCCAGAGCACGTGGAGTACTAAATAATTTATTAAGGCCATTTCCTAAAGGTACAGCGCTAGGTGCAACTGTTTGCTTTGATACAGTTTTTGGTGCTTGTTTTCCAGGGTGGTTTAATTGTACCATAACCTTTGCTCCATGTTGCTGACCTTGTTTTGCCCAATTTTTAAGAATTTCCATATTAGAATTTTTATCAAAAACTATATTGCCTGGTTCTGCTGTTCCCTTAGGGTCTACCATGATATTTCCTGTAATAATTAATCCAGTTCCCCCTTCAGCCCAACGTTTGTATAATGTAGCAATATTCTTTTTAGGTTGAAAATCTCTTGTTCCCATTCCTTCACTCATAGCCGATTTAAAAAATCTATTTTTTATAGTAGTTCCATTTGGCAATGTGATAGGAGTGAATAGTAAGTTTTCTGTCATTTTTTAATCTCCTTACTTTTATTTGTTTAAACTATTCTACTATAATAAAAAATATTTAGCAATATAAAAAGTGTGTTAAAGTTATTGAAATAATTTCTAAATCAACCGCTATTAGTAACCTTAAAGTAAGGATTTTATGAATAAATATAGAGTTTTCTTGCTGAAAGATGCACAAAACTGTGCATCTTTTTTCTTTGACAAAAAATAAATTTAAGGGTAAAATAGTTCTAAATAGAACAATAAAAGAGAGAAAAGAAAATGAATTTCATGGATAAACACAAAACAATAATATGTTATTATTCTAGACTTACTAGATCTATATGTGAAAAGTTTGGATTAACTCAGATGGAATATGATATATTAATGTTTTTACATAATCATCCGCAGTTTAACACAGCTGCTGATATAGTTAAGATACGCAAAGCGACGAAATCACACGTATCAACTACATTAAAAACACTTGAAGATAATGGATTAGTGAGAAAAATACAGAGCCCAGATAATAAAAAGCGAATAGAAATAGAATTACTTGAACCTGCGCAAAAAGTAATTCAAGAAGGGCTTAGTGTTCAAAAAGAATTTGTTAAGGATTTATTCCAAGGTCTAAGTGAAGAAGAGCTGCGTATGTGGCAAAGTATTTTTACGAAAGTTTGTAATAATGCGGAGAGATGTTTAAAAGAAAAGTAAGAAAGGGGAAGGGATTATGTTTAACGTGAAAAAGAGAACATTGCTATTAATAGCGGGTATCGTATGGTTTATAGCTGGATTTAATATAGTAAGGTTAGGACTTTTATCATATTTCTTAATTCAATCTCATTGGTATACATATGTTTCTTCAGTGATAATTTTTATATTATTTGGTATGATGTTTTTAAAAATGAGTACAAAACATACTAAAAGAATAGTTAGTTATGAAGATTACAGACCATTTTGGCATTTCTTTGACTTAAAAGCATATATTATTATGGCCTTTATGATGAGTATGGGGATTGGTTTTAGGATGTTAGGTATTTTTTCTAATATTTTTGTGGCTTATTTCTACTCAGGTTTAGGAAGTGCATTAGTACTAGCCGGAGTAGTGTTCATTAGAAATTATCTTTGCTATTCAGAAATATTAGGACAGTAGATTACGAATATATAAAATAAATGACTCGCAAATTTCTGCGAGTCATTTTTCATATCAATATTAATTGTAATTATTCATCCTTTGCGAAGAATTCTGTTGCACGAACAGCTCGTTTCCAACCTTTATAAAGTTTTTCGCGTTCTTCTTTTGTCATTGTAGGAACGAATAGTTTACCTGCTGAGTTAAGGTTTTTCACTTCATCTAGATTTTTCCAATATCCAACAGAGAGACCAGCTAAGAATGCTGCCCCTAAAGCAGTAGTTTCAAGATTTTCTGCACGAGCTATTTTAACTCCTAGTATATTAGCTTGGAAATCTAGTAAATAGTCATTGTTAGCTGCACCGCCATCAACTTTTAATAATGGTATTTCAGTATTAGCATCGATTTTCATAGTATCGATAATATCTCTAACTTGGTAAGCTATTGATTGTAAAGTAGCTTTAACCAAGTCTTCTTTTGTTGTTCCTCGTGTTAATCCAAAAATTGTTCCACGTGCATTAGGATTCCAATAAGGTGCTCCTAGTCCAGTAAATGCAGGAACAAGATATACTTCGTTGTTATTTTTTGAATCAAACGCTAATTGCTCAGTTTCAGATGATTTTTTAATTAGTCGTAAACCGTCTCTAAGCCATTGGATAGCACTTCCTGCGATAAAGATAGATCCTTCTAGTGCGTAGTATACTTTTCCGTTTATCCCGTAACCTATAGTTGTTAGTAGGTTATTTTTTGATAATTCCATATTTTCACCAGTATTCATTATAATAAATGAACCAGTTCCATATGTATTTTTAATCATACCTTTATCAAAAGCAAGTTGTCCAAATAAAGCTGCTTGTTGGTCTCCAGCTAAACCACTAATTGTAACTTCTCCTCCATAAAAATGGTAATCAATAGTTTTACCATAAATTTCTGAATTAGATTTTACTTCAGGTAAGATTACTTCAGGAATGTTCAAAATGTCTAATATTTCTTTGTCCCATACTAAATCTTTGATATTAAATAACATAGTACGAGCTGCGTTAGTATAGTCTGTTACGTGTACTTTACCACCAGTTAATTTCCAAACTAACCAAGTATCTATGGTACCAAATAGAAGTTCTCCTTTTTCAGCTCTTTCTTGTGCACCAGGTACATTATCTAATATCCAGCGAACTTTCGTCGCAGAAAAGTACGCATCAACTACTAAACCAGTTTTTTTATGAATCATATCTTTATATCCATCAGATACTAGTTTATTAGCGATATCCGCACTTTGGCGACTTTGCCAAACTATAGCGTTATAGATAGGTAGCCCTGTGTTTTTATCCCAAATAACAGTAGTTTCACGTTGGTTTGTAATACCAATACTAGCTATTTGATTAGGTTTTATACCACTTTCGATAAATACTTCAGCTATAACTGATTGAATAGAATTCCATATTGCATTCGCATCATGTTCTACCCAACCAGATTTTGAAAAAATCTGTGGAAATTCTTTTTGACTACTAGCGATAATCTCAGCCTTTTTATTGAAGATTATAGCACGTGAACTAGTAGTTCCTTGATCTATTGCCATTATATATTTTTTCATATTTTACCTCGAAATTTAATAGTGTCGTTAATATTATTATAACATTTTTCACAAAAAATATCTTAAATATAATATGAGAAACATAATGTTTATTTAATAATAGTTACACATAAATATCTTTATATATAAAGGTATCTATAAAAAGTTGGTTGTTAGTGTGTTTGTAGATAGTTACTAAAATGAAAGGAATAAAGATTTAAAATATCCAAATTAAACAATAATACTTTATTACTTATATTAAAAATAACTATTTAGAATTATTTTAGTGAATAAAATATTATAC
>ERZ772927.546-NODE-546-length-14915-cov-4.25538_pt1 | contig 14915 bp, 14 predicted proteins | sample MGYA00512115_ERZ772927 | MGnify/ENA primary metagenome ERZ772927 (study PRJEB29015, sample SAMEA2737924) | human oral metagenome | biome: human oral; feature: human-associated habitat; material: dental | place: China | collected 2013 ... | reverse complement strand
AAGCGCCGCGAGGACGCCGAGACCCGCAACTCCGCCGAGCAGCAGGCCTACTCCGTCGAGAAGCTTCTGAAGGACAACAAGGACAAGCTGCCCGAGTCCGTCCACTCGGAGGTCTCCGGCGCCGTTGACGGACTCAAGAAGGCGCTCGAGGGCGAGGACATCGAGCCGGTCAAGTCCGCTCAGGAGAAGCTGAACGAGGTCGCCCAGAAGATCGGCGAGGCCCTCTACCAGCACGAGCAGGCCGAGCAGCAGACTCAGCAGCCTCAGTCCTCCGCGGGCGCCTCCTCCGAGGCCCCTGCCGAGGACGACGACATCGTCGATGCCGAGATCATCGACGACGAGGACTCCAAGTGAGCCCCGAGGACACCGGCCGCGAGGACGGCGGGGACGGCGAGCGAGTCGACCCCGCCCTGGCGGATGCCGTCGAGTCCGCCTTCGACGGCGTCGTGCTGGACGAGTCGGGCAACCCGGTCGCTCCTGCGGGGGCGGCCGGGGAGGCCGGCGGCTCTGAGAAGGCTGAGAAGGCCGGGGAGGCCAGGGAGGCTGAGGCTGCCGGGTCACCCGAGTCGGAATCTTCTGAGCCGTCGGAGCTCGAGCGGGCTCGGGCCGAGGCGGCGCAGGCGGCCGACGACCTGGCTCGCGCCCGCGCGGACCTCTACAACCTCCAGCAGGAGTACCAGGGGTTCGTGCGCCGCTCCCGGGAGAGTGCCGCCGGGCATCGCGAAACCGGTCAGGCGGCCGTTGTCGAGGCCCTCATCCCGGTCCTCGACGAGATCGAGCTGGCCCGACAGCACGGGGATCTCACCGGCACCTTCGAGACCACCGCGGGCAAGCTCGAGACGCTTCTGGCCGACAAATTCGGTCTGGTGCGCTTCGGCGAGGTGGGTGAGACCTTCGACCCGACGATTCATGAGGCCCTTATGGCCACCGAGTCGGACGAGGTCGGCGAGCCGTCCATCGCGATGGTTCTCCAGCCCGGCTACCGGCTCGGCGAGCGGATCGTTCGCGCCGCCCGCGTCCAGGTCGCCAACCCCGCCTGATCCGGCGGACCCGGCTGATCCGGCGGCCCCGGCCGATTCAGCGGCCTCGGGCTCCCGGACGCCAGGGCTCCCGGGGCGGGCCTCAACGCCGAGATCGGTCGAGTTCCGCCGCGAGATCGGTCCACTTCCGCACCGAGATCGGTCCGACGCCGGAGGCATCGGGGATCGCCCCGTCCAGCACACGCATTCGCACGAAAGACAGACATCACGACCACCACCCAGACAAGGAGGAGGTGACCCATGGCCAGCCAGGACTGGATGACCAAGGACTTCTACGCGGTCCTCGGCGTCGCCAAGGACGCCGACTCCGCAGCCATCAAGAAGGCATACAGAAACCTAGCCAAGAAGTACCACCCGGATCGCAACCCCGATGACGCCGCCGCGGCCGAGAAGTTCAAGGAGATCGGGGAGGCCTACGCGGTCCTGTCCGACTCCAAGGAGCGCGAGCAGTACGACGCCATCCGCTCAATGGCCGGCGGCGGGGCCCGTTTCACCCCCGGCGCCGACGGCGGTGGCGCCGGCTTCGAGGACATCTTCTCCTCGATGTTCGGCGGCGGGGGTGGCAATGTCCGCTTCTCCACCTCGGGCGGCGCCGAGCCCGACATCGATGAGCTCTTGCGCCAGTTCGGCGCCGCCGGCGGCGGTGCCGGGGGAGCCGGGGCGTACGGAGGATACAGCGGGAGACGAGCCCGCAGTCCCTTCGGCTTCGGGGGCTTCGGCGCTCAGCCCGAACCCATCAAGGGCCCCGATGTCGTCACCAGCGCGCCCCTGTCGCTGCGCGACGCCGTGGCCGGCACCACCGTCGAGTTGGTCGCCGACGGGCGGACCATGACGGTGCGCATTCCGGCGGGCGTGCACAGCGGCCAGAAGATCCGCCTGCGCGGAAAGGGGCGCCCCGGTCGCAACGGCGGCGAGCCCGGCGACATGGTCGTCACCATCACTGTTGACAAGCACCCGGTCTACTCCATCGACGGCGCCAACCTGCGCATGGACCTGCCCGTCACTCTCAAGGAGGCGGCGCTGGGTGCGACCGTCGAGGTGCCGCTCCTGGACGGGACGACCACGCGCATCAAGATCAAGCCGGGCACCTCCTCGGGCACGGTGATGCGGGTGCGCGGCAAGGGGATCGCCACCTCCAAGAAGACCGGCGATCTGCTCGTCACCGTGCAGGTGGCCGTGCCCCGAAAGCTCTCGCGCGCCGCCAAGGAGGCTCTCGAGGCCTTCGACAGCGCCATGGAGTCCGATCCTCGCGCCTCGCTGGCCCAAGAGGCGTCGGCGTGAGCCCGAGGCACCGGGCTGGTCGCGCTGGTCGTGCCGGTCAGGGCGTCGACTTCCTGGCCGACGACGCCGCCGAGCGCGCCGTCTACGTCATCTCGGTGGCCGCCGAGCTGGCCGGCATGCATCCGCAGACGCTGCGCCAGTACGACCGCCTCGGGTTGGTCAGCCCCGCCCGCACCTCCGGGCGGGGCAGGCGCTACTCCCACCGCGACGTCGAGCAGCTGCGGCGCGTCCAGGCGCTGAGCCAGGACGGTGTCAATCTCGAGGGGATTCGGCGTATCCTCGAGCTCGAGCGTCGTCTGGAGGACCTTGAGCGCGAGAACCGCAACTTGCGACTGCGTCAGGCGGCTGCCGAGCGCGTGTTCGCCGCGGCCGCCGACGGCGAGGTCCAGGTCGTGCCCGCCCGTAGCGGTCGGGTGGTCCAGGGCCGTGCAGCTCAGCGTGCGGAGGCGCCGACCGCCGGTGCGTTCGGCCAGGGGCGGAAGGCGACTCCTCCGGGTAGCGCCATCGTCCTGCGCCGCATGTGAGCCGTACCCGGCCGAAACCAGAACGTGATCCGTTGCCCGACGCCTGTCGGCCCGTGACTATAGTGGTCGAGTACTCCCAACACTAAGGAAGTTCGTCATGACACAGCCTCCCAATCCCGGACAGCCTTACATCCCTCCCGCCTCTGCGCCGTCGGCCCCGGGCACCTACAACCCGCAGCAGTTCGCCGCCCCGCAGAACCCTCAGTACGCCCCGGTGGGTGCAGCGCCCCAGCAGCCCGGCCCGGTTCCGGGCGGTGACTCGCTCTTCACCAACCTGTTTGACGTCACCCGCACCTTCGCCTCCAAGTACGGCACCATTGTCATGATCGTGGGCACCATCGGCTTCGCCCTGTCGTGGCTCTACGGGGCCTACAACGCGGGCGCAACATCTTTTTCTATCTCCGGTCCTGACTTCGATTTCGGCAGGTTCCTCATTTATCTCTTGGTGAACGCCCCCTGGGTCTGCCTTGAAATTCTGGGGATGCGTGTCGTGCTCGAGATCGCGGCGAAGGGCGGTGGCCCGACGGGCGGCCGCCAGTTCTGAGGCTCGCGTGGCGCGCTACGAAACCGAAGACGGCGAGCCCCGCTACGGCAAGCGCTTGAGCCCCGAGGAGCTGGAGGCCTATCTGTACGAGCAGAGGGTCCAGTCTCCTGCGGAGCCGCCCCCGAACTCCGACTGGTCGTCCGAGTCCCGGGCGTCGTCATACGGGGCATCGGCTGATGAAGCTCGAGAAGGCCGCAAGAAAGAGGGCAGAGAGAACAAAGAGGGCTCAGAATCGGATCCCTTCGTGCGGGCGTCGGGAGGCAGTGCCGTCCGGCTGGCGGACCCCCTGCCGCCTGTGAGCGAGAGCGCCGCTCTGGGCTACACGGGCTACACAGGATTCAGCACGGGTTTCGGCATGCGCCCCCGCACGGTGCGGCGTCCTTGGCGCATGTCGGTCATCGGCCTGGTGCTGATGCTCGTGGTGCCCCTGGTTCTCACTTTCACGGCCCTCTCCATCGTTTTCGACAGCGCCAGCGGACCGGGCGCCCCGCTGGGCAATGCCGGCACGGTGTACCTGGAGCAGGGCTCCACCTCCGCCCTGTACACCTCAACATCCGGCAAATCGACAACCGACTGCACCGTCACCGGCTCGGACGGCAGCACTGTGTCCCTGACGCCGCTGACCGAAGAACTGCCCTACGGCTCCTTCGACGCTCCCGGGACGGGGACCTTCACGGTGACCTGTCCGGGAGGGACCGACGACGCCATCATCGGCCCGCCCCTCAAGCCCGCTCGCCTGCCGTTGTTCCAAGTCCTCATACTGACTGTCGTGGCGTCCGGAGTAGTGGGCCTGGGAGTGACCATGGTCGGTGCGGTCCGTCTCCTGCGCTATCGCGCAGTCGAGCGACGCATGAATGCGCGCTGAGGAATCGTGAGGATGCTCCCGAGAGCTCTGCGATTGAGAACCCTGCGATACTGAGCGCCGCACTGCGCGTTGGGCCGGCCCTCCTCGGGAGGGCCGGCCCAACGTCGTTCTTCAGACGCCGGGAGCATCCCCGTGCGACTCAGGGACGTCGTCGGTGCTGGCGTGCGCGGGCAGATCGAGGACCGCGGTCAGGCCGCCCGAGGGGTTCGCGGACAGCTCCAGCGCGCCGCCGTGGGCGGCTGCGACCGCGGAGACGATGGCCAGGCCCAGGCCGTGCCCGTCTCCGCGGGTCCGCCCCCGGCCGGCTCCGCGGACGAAGGGCTCGCGCAGGGACTCCAGCCGTTCCTCGGGGATGGGCGAGCCGTCGTTGGACAGCCGCAGCCGCACCCGGTCGCCCGCGTAAGCTAGCTCGATCTCGACGCCGCCATCCGGGACGTTGTGCCGCACCGCGTTGCGCAGCAGGTTGGAGACGGCCTGGCGGAGCAGCACCGGGTCCCCCTCCAGGACGGCGACATCGCCGGGGGCCTCGGGCAGGGTCACCCTCCGCTCCGTGGCCTCCGGGGCGAGCTGGGCCAGCACCGTGGCCACCACGTCGGCCAGATCCACCTCCTCCCGGTAGATGTCCCCCGACTGGGCCTCCGCGAGGTCGAGCAGGGCGTCGACGGTCTCGACGTTCGCCTGATTGGTCTCCCGCAGTCGCTCCGCCAGGGACCGCAGTTGACCCGCGGAGGCGTCGGGATCGGCCAGGGTCACGTCGATCATCGTGCGGGCCGTCGCCAGCGGCGTGCGCAGTTCATGCGAGGCGTTCGCCGCGAAGCGGCGGTAGGTGGCCAGGGAGGATTCCAGGGAATCGAGCATGTGATCGTAGGTGTTGGCCAGGTCGCGGATCTCGTCGCGGGGGCCCGTCAGCGCCAGGCGCCGGCTGAGGTCGCCGGAGGCGGCCTGTCTGGCGGCCTCGTTCATAGTCGACAGCGGGGCGAGCATGCGGCCGGCCACCACCCAGCCGACTCCGCCGGACAGCAGGGCGAGCAGGGCGAGTACTCCCAGGGAGATCGCGAGCATTCGGTTGAGGAACTCGGACATGAGGGTGATCTGCAGGTAGATGTCGCCGTCGTCCCCGTCGATGCCCGTCGTCTCCTCGGGAATGGCCACCTGGAAGCGGCTCATGTACAGGTAGACCAGGGCGATGAGGACGGCGCCCGATCCGGTCACCAGACCCGCGTAGGTCAGGGTGAGCCGAGCCCGAATGGTCAGCCTGCGGGACCTGGGACTCTGCGCCGCCGGTGATGCGGGCGTGCTGCTGGAGGCGGGCTGCGGCATCTCAGTCCCCGAAGCGGTATCCGGCGCCCGGCACCGTCTGGATGACCCAGGGCTGACCGAGGCGCTTGCGCAGATGGGAGATCGTCACCCGCATCGTGTTCGAGAAAGGGTCCGCGTTCGCGTCCCAGGCCTTCTCCAGGATCGTCTCGGCGCTGAGAACCCCGCCGTCGGCCTCCATGAGCAGCTGCAGGACGGCGAACTCCTTGGGGCTCAGACGCACGAAGTGCCCGTCGCGCGAGACCTCCCGGCGGAAGGGATCCAGCCGCACTCCGCGGGATTCCAGGACGGGGCCGCGCGCCGGCTGACTGCGCCGCTCCAGAGCGCGCAGCCGGACCACGAGCTCAGGGAACTCGAAGGGCTTGACGAGGTAGTCATCCGCCCCGAGTTCGAAGCCTTCGACGCGTTCACGCAGGGAGCGGGCCGCGGTGAGCATGAGGACGCGCACCTCCGGGTGCTCGCGGGCCAGGCGGTTGCAGACCTCGTCGCCGTGGACGCCGGGCAGGTCCCGGTCCAGAACGACGACGTCGTAGTCGGCGATCTCCACCTGGGCCAGCGCTTCGGCGCCGTCCCCCACGACGTCCACCGCCATCGTCTCGCGACGCAGCCCCACGGCTATCGCATCGGCGAGATAGGACTCGTCCTCGACCACCAGTACGCGCACGTCATCGACCTCCCGGGTTTCCGCTTTCTGCAGCCTTCTGCATTTCCCAGCCGCTCTCACGGCCCCTTCCAGGGCGCCCGCCGGCGGCCGCCCACGCGCCAACGATAGGGGAGAGGGGGTTAAAACCCGCATAAGGATTTTTCTAAAGGCTCTTGCAACGCCGGCTCCGCTGAGATTGTGCCCGGCCCCGGAAGGACCGGGGGCGATTGGCGGGCCGTCCCGAATATCGGGAGATCGGCCGTGCAAGAGCTCAAGGGCTCGGGAATCCAAGGAACTTTTAAGGAGAACTTCGATGAGGAACGGCAGGACGAGGATGCTTGCAGCAGTGGCGAGCGTGGTCTGCGCACTCGGCATGGTCACCGCGTGCGGGGGCGGGAAGTCAACCGACGCCGCCGATGCCTCCGCCGCCAGTGCGACCGGCTCCGCCGAGGACTACACCCTCAAGTTCAACCAATGTCTGCGCGACGCTGGGTTCAACGTGTCCGACTCCGACGACGGTAAGGACATCCGCACTCAGGACGTGGGCGGTGACGCGGCCGCCTTCAACACCGCCGTGGAGGACTGCGAGAAGAAGCTCGGCCCGCCGCCCGGGGCCAGCACCCAGAATCCCGACGACCCCGAGATCCTCCAGTCGAGCATTGCGCTCGCCGAGTGCCTGCGCAATGAGGGCTACGACGTCAAGGATCCCGAGCCCGGCAAGGGCCTGTCCATTGACGTGGGCACGATTCCCCAGGAGGCCATCGAGAAATGCGCGGCTTCGGCCGCCCCCTCCTCGGCCTCCGAGGGGGATCAGTGAGCCTCCGGCGTCGGGCTCGCGGTTCGGGGAATGACCCCGTGTCCCCCACCGAGGGCGGCGACACGGGCAGCACGGACGGCATGAATAGCCCGGCCGATGTGGAGGCTCCGAAGAAGGGCCCTGCTCGCCCGACCCGTCGCCTGCTCCTCGGAGCCGGGGCCGTCCTCCTCCTGGCCGGGGCGGGGGCGGGCACGGCGGCGGCAACGGGAATCCTGCCGGGTCGGGCCGACAAGGGTGACGACAAGTCCGAGGCCTTCACCGGCACGACCGAGGAGATCACCCGCGGCACCCTCCAGGGCGAGACGAGCGCCGCCGGCACCCTGCGCTTCTCCGATTCCCATGTGCTCCGCTCCGGTTTCGAGGGCGTGGTCACCTGGTTGCCCGCGGCCGGCACCGTGCTTCACGCCGGTGATCGGCTCTACGATGCCGGAGGCGAGTCCTCCTACCTCATGCACGGATCCATCCCGGCCTGGCGCGCCTTCGAGGACGGCATGAGCAAGGGCAGCGATATCCAGCAGCTCCAGAGCGCCCTGCAGGGCCTGGGCTACTTCACCCGCGAGCCGGACGGCACCTTCGGGTGGTGGACCATCAGGGCCATCAGGGCCTGGCAGAAGGACATGAGCCTCGAGCAGACCGGGGCCATTCCCCTGGGGCGCATCGTCTTCGCTTCGGATGACCTGCGCGTGGGCTCCATCAAGTCCCGCGTGGGCGACAAGACCGCCGTCGAGGGCGATCTCTACGACGTCACCTCCACCGCTCAGGTGGTGGACGTGAACATCAAGCTCGCCGATCAGCAGCTCGGCGTCGTCGGCAATAAGGTCACTCTGCACCTGCCCGGTGCCGTTGATACTACCGGCACCATCTCTTCCGTGGGCACTCCCACGGAGAAGAGCGGTTCGGGCGACTCCAAGGAGAAGGAGCGCGTCATACCCGTGACCATCGTCCCCGACGATGCCTCGGTCACCGCCGACTTCCAGGAGGTCTCGGTCACCGTTGGCCTGCCCAGCGAGAAGCGCGAGAACGTCCTGTCCGTTCCCGTGGGGGCGCTCGTCGCCCTGAGTCCGGAGCAGTTCGGCGTGGAGGTGGTCCAGGACGACAACACGACGACGAGGATTCCGGTGACCACCGGGCTTTTCGCCGCCGGTCGGGTCGAGATCTCGGGCGAGGGCCTGGCAGAGGGACAGCGCGTGGTGGTGCCGCAGCGATGAGCCGCATCCTGTCTCTGCGCGACGTTCACCGTACCTATGGGGAGCCGCCCGTCGCCGCCTGCGCCGGAATCAGCCTGGATATCGACCGCGGCGAGTTCGTCGCCGTCGTCGGCCCCTCCGGCTCCGGCAAATCGACTCTGCTCAACCTCATCGGCACCCTCGATCGGCCCAGTTCGGGACGCGTCGAGATCGACGGTCTCGATGTCGCCGGCCTGACGGACCCGGAGCTGTCAGCCGTGCGCGCACGACGCATCGGCTTCGTCTTCCAGCAGTTCCATCTGTCGGACGGCATGACGGCGATCGACAACGTCGCCGACGGCCTGCTCTATCTGGGAGTGCCGCGTGCCGAGCGGCGCAGGCGCGCCGAGGCGGCCCTGCGCCGCGTGGGGCTCGAGCGCCGTCTGCGTCATCGCCCGCACCAGCTCTCCGGCGGAGAGCGTCAGCGCGTCGCCATCGCTCGCGCCGTCGTCGGGGATCCGCCCCTGCTCCTGGCGGACGAGCCGACCGGCAACCTCGATTCGGTCTCCGGGGCCTCGATCGTCGAGCTCCTTCACGAGCTGCACGAGCAGGGCACGACGGTCGTCGTCATCACCCACGACAACGACCTGGCGGCCGAGCTGCCGCGGCGCGTCGCCATTCGGGACGGGAAGATCGTCTCCGACTCCGCGATCGGCACGACGGAGGAGGCCGCATGAGCTCGACGACGATGCGCCCGGGACGCTCGCACCTGCGCCCGACCGACGTCCTGCGCCTGGCCGGGACGGGCCTGCGCGCCCGGCCCATGCGAGCCTTCCTGTCCGCCCTGGGCATCGCCATCGGCATCGCGGCCATGATCGCGGTGGTCGGCGTGTCCACGTCGAGCCGGGCCCAGCTCACTGCTCAGCTCGAATCCCTGGGCACCAACATGCTCACTCTCACCCCGGGCTCCGACCTGACCGGCACAGAGGTCAAGTTCCCCGACGACGCCGTCGGACGGGTCGGCACGATCGACGGCGTCCAGCAGTCGAGCTCGACCTCGCTGGTCAAGGTCTCCGTCTACCGCAGCTACCTGAGCGACAAGGAGGCGACCGGCGGCATCTCTACTCTCGTGGCCGATGAGAACCTGCTCGACGTCGTCGCCGGCGAGGTGAGCACGGGATCCTGGCTCAATCAGGCCACGTCCTCGTATCCGGCAACCGTGCTCGGAGCGGCCGCCGCCCGGCGACTGGGCGTGGTGGAACCGGGAACTCAGGTGTGGCTCGGCGGGACCTCCTTCACCGTGGTCGGGATCCTTCAGCCCTCGGTGCTGGCCCCCGAGCTCGATAACGCGGCGCTCATCGGGGCGTCGGTGGCCAAGCAGCTGTTCGACTACGCGGGCAACCCGACGACGATCTACGAGCGCAGCGCCGATAGCGCCGTCGAGAGGGTGAGGAGCCTCCTGGGTCCCACGGTCCTGCCGCAGTCGCCCGGGGCCGTCAAGATCTCGAGGCCCTCGGACGCGCTGGCGGCCAAGAATGCCGCGGACAAGGCCTTCACCAGCCTATTGACGGGAGTCGGCTCGATCGCCCTGGTCGTGGGCGGAATCGGAGTGGCCAACACCATGATCATCTCGGTGCTGGAGCGGCGCCGTGAGATCGGGCTGAGGCGCGCCCTGGGGGCCATGCGCAGCCACATCCTCGTCCAGTTCCTCGCTGAGGCGCTGCTTCTGGCGGGACTGGGTGGTGCATTGGGCTGCGTCCTGGGAATCGGGGTGACCGCCGGGGCGGCCGCAATCAACGACTGGCCCTTCGCCCTGCCGCCGCTCGTCATTGCGGCGGGTCTGGGGGTCACGATCCTTATCGGGGCGGTGGCGGGTCTGTACCCGGCGGTGCGGGCGGCCCGTACGCCCCCGACGGCGGCCCTCAACGCCCAGTAGGGCCGGCATCAGTCCGTATAAGAGGAGGAGGAAGCAGAGCGGATTACAGGAGACTGCCAGTTTCCGCGGTTCGGTCCAGGTACCCACATGATGGGGGCCGCGGAGTTTCACCGAGTAGAAAGGAGGTTGTAGAGCACAGCGAGCCGTCGGGCACATGTATCAGGGGTATGTGCCCGACGGCTCCTGTGCTTCTTGTTCTCCCGCCGAGATCGGTCCGCTTCCGCGTCGAGATCGGTCGTAATCCGCGTCGAGATCGGTCCGCTTCCGCGTCGAGATCGGTCGTACTCCGGCTCGAGATCGGTCCGCTTCCGCGTCGAAATACCGGCCTCAAGGCGCTCGCAGGTCGGCGCGCATGGCAGCGAACCGATTGGGCACGAAGCCGGTCCGCTCGTACATTGCTCGCCCCGCCTCCGTCGCCATGAGTTCGGCCCGGCCGATGCCCGTCGAGACGGCCCACCTCATCACCGCCTCGAAAGCCCGCTTGCCATACCCATGACCGCGGTGAGCGGAGAAGGTGCACACGTTGCTGACCAGCACATCACGGCCGTCGGGAACCTCGGGCGACGGCGCGGCGTCGCGAACCGCCCCCATCGCGCACGCCACGACATCCTGGCCCGCCTGCACGACGAAGATCCCGTATATCGGGTCCTTCACCCGTTCGGTGAACCATCGATGCGCGTTGCTCCGCCATCGACTATCCGTCATCGCCGTCCCCGTGGCACGGAACATCTCCGCGCGCAGCGCCACCAGGGCGCCGACGTCGAATACGGTCGCTCGTCTGACAACAACAGCATCATTCACGCCCACGAACCTACCGCCGTCCTCAAGAGGACCAGAAGAGCAGAACTCTCCGCCGAGGCTGAACTGCACAAGCCGGCCAAATATGCCGAGCGGCCCGGCCCATTGCCGACGACGCGCGTCCGGCGGTGCGCCATCGGGGCCGGCGAACCGGCCGGACCGATCTCGACGCGGAATACGACCGATCTCGAGCCGAAGTTGGACCGATCTCGATGCGGAAGCGGACCGATCTCGAGCCGGAGTTCGACCGATCTCGGCGAAGGGGCGAAGGGGTGGGGTGGGCGCGATCAGCTCAGGACTCGCCGGGCGAAGTCGTAGGTCAGGGCGCTCATGAAGGCCCGCTGCGCATTGGTCGAGGCCCGGCCGTGCCCGCCCTCGGAGTTCTCGAAGTACGTCACCGCCTGCCCCAGACTCTCCAGTCGATGAGCCATGGTGCGCGCATGCGCCGGATGGACGCGGTCGTCCCGGGTCGAGGTCACCAGAAGCACCGGCGGGTAGTCGCGCCCCTCCTCCAACAGGTGGAAGGGGGAGAAGGACCGGATGAACTCCCATTGGGCCGGGTCGTCGGGGTCGCCGTACTCGGCCTTCCAAGAAGCGCCCGCCAACAGGTGGGTGTAACGGCTCATGTCCAGCAACGGCACTTCGCACACCACCGCCCCGATCAGGTCCGGGTACTGGGCGAGCATGTTGCCCACGAGCAGACCGCCGTTGGAGCCCCCGTGCACGGCCAGCCGCTCCGGCGCGGTCACGCCCCGCTCACTCAGCGACCGGGCGACCGCCGCGAAGTCCTCGTAGACGCGGTGCCGATGCTCCTTCAGCCCGGCGCGGTGCCAGGCGGGCCCGTACTCCCCGCCCCCGCGGATATTCGCGATCACGTAGGTGCCGCCCTGCTCCAGCCACGCCTTGCCGATCACCGACAGATAGCCGATCCCCAGCGGCACCTCGAAGCCCCCATAGCCGTACAGAATCGTCGGCCCCGGCACGGCTCGCCCCTCGGCGTCCACGGCCGGGCGCCCGACCTGGAAATAGGGCACACGCGTCCCGTCCGCGCTCACCGCCACGTGCTGGCTGGCTTCTATGCCGGTCGCGTCGAAGCGCTCCGGGGCGGCGCGCAGCACCTCGACGTCGGTCAGTGCGCCGTCGGCCTGGAGCGCACCCGTCATGAGGGTGGTGGGTCGAGTGAAGGACGACGTCGTCAGCCATAGCCGGTCGCCCTCGCGCCCATCGACGGCGGTGGCGCTGACCTCGATCAAGGGGCGGCCAGGGCGCAGAGCGCTCGGATCCTCGAGCGCGGCGGTGGCGGTAGGGTCGCAGACGCTCCCGGTGTCGGACTCCGATTCGGCGAGCACGCTCAGATCCAGCGGGCGGCGAGCCCATCGGCTCGCGCCGGTTCGCGGAGGCGTGAGCACCTCCAGGGCGGTCACGCAGTCGTCGAGCATGGTCAGGACCAGATGGCGGGCGGTCACGGTGAAGCCGATCAAGCAGGCCGACGGCGTCGGGGCGAACAGAGTCTCGAAGGCGCGCTCGCCGGCCAGGAAGTCATCCAGAGGTGCGGCCAGCAGCGAGCCGGCCGTGTGAACGGCGCCCGCGATCTCCCAGTCCTCGCGCAGACTGACCAGGAGCCAGTCCCAGGCTGCGGTGACCTCGGCGGAGGCGGGCACGTCGATGTGCACGGCCCCTGGCGCCACCGTCGTGCCGGCATCCGCCAAGGCGCTCGGCCCCGACGATGCCGGAAGCGTCTGAGCGCCGTCGGGCAGTAGCCACAGCTCTTCGGTGTAGAAGTCGGGGCGCGTGAGCAGCCAGGTGCGACCCCAGCGGTCGCGGTGCGCCCAGGCGCCGTCATCGTCGGCTGCGGCGGTGAGCAGGACCTCCCCCTCGGACAGAGACTGGCCGCGCCGCAGCCGCCTGATCTGGCGCGGATATCCGGCTGGGGACAGCGAGCTCTCGCCGAGGTCGGCGACTGCCAGCACCGAGCTGCCCTCGTCGTCGGCCCATGACAGCGATCCCTTGGAGGACTCGCGGTGGAAGCCGCCCTCGGCGGGTGAGACGAAGCGCCCGGTGTCGAGGTCCAGCTCGCGGGTGACATCGGTGTCCGCGCCGCCGTCGGACAGGGCCACGAGGGCGCGCCTGCCGGCCAGCGGGCCGGTGCGCAGGACCTGTGCGCCGTGCCATACCCAGGTGACACCCTCGGCCTCGCCGAGCGCGTCGAGGTCGAGCAGCACCTCCCACTGCGTACCCCGTGCGCCGTCCTCTGCGCCATCGGGGGAGCCGGAGCCCGTCCGGCCGGGAGCGCCTGCGAGATAGGAGTCCCATGTGGTGCGGCGCCACAGCCCGCGCGGGTGATCGGCGTCGGTCCAGAAGTTGTAGAGCATTCCGTCCGCCTGCCCGACGCCGGGGATGCGATCGGGCGAGTCGAGAATCGCCTCGATCTGAGTCCGCAGGGTCTCGAAGCGCTGGCTCCCATCGACGACCATGCGGGTGGCGGCGTTGTGCTCGGCGACCCAGGCGAGTGCGCGCTCGCCCTCGATCTCGTCGAGCCAGGCGGGCACGGGCGGCAGGTCGGGTTGAGCGGCGTCGTCATTGGTTCTCGGGACGGTCATGGAAGCATTCTCGTCCGAAAATGTCTGCCTCGACAGACTCGCTCTCGTGAGCCCTCGGGCTCTCTCGGGCTCAGGCGTTGCCGAGCTTGGAGTCGGCGGCGTCGCGTGCGGCTTCGACCTGGGAATCGAACTTGCCTCCGGTCGCCTTCTTGGCGGCGTCGGCGGCCTTGTCGAGAGCCTGATCGGTCACGGCCTCGGCCTTGTCGGAGCCGAGGGCTTCGCCGGCCTTGCTCGTCAGATCACCAATTCCCATGAGGGTTTCCTTTCGTCGTGGTGCGCGGTATCTCCCGGCACCGGTTCCGCCCCAGCATGGCATGCGGTTGCGGACGCTGCGAGTCCCGCGAATCACGGATTGATGCATGTTGGTGCATGTCGCGCGAGCCTGCTCGGGCTGCGCTCGTCATCGGCTCATCGGTCCTTCACCGGTGACCACGCCGTCCGCATCCGACCGGAGGAGGACTTGGATCGCAGGAGCGCCGTCCCAGCGGATGACAGGGGCGCCGTCCCAACGAACGAGGCACCCCCATATGAATCCGATCACGATTGCCTCATGGCTTTTTCCTCGCGTGCTGCAACCCCTGTTCCTCCTGAGCTGGCCAGCGCCGGCTCCTTCACCGGTGCGAGGTCGGTGCGCCATCCGGCGCCGGATGTGGCGCGCGGTTTCATGCTCCTGCTGATCGCCCTGGCGAACGTGTCACAGAACTGGCTCATTTACCTGCCCGCGCCTGCCGAGCCGTCGGTGGCCGACCGCATAGTGGAGGTGGTGCGGGGCTGTTTGGTCGAGAGCCGTGCCTACCCGTTGTTCGCCATGCTGTTCGGCTTCGGGATCATGACCATGGCCTCGCGGCGCATTGAGGCCGACGTGAGCAGGGCGGCCGAACGGGCCGACCGGGAACCGGCCCTGAGAGCCGTGCTCGCCGACCCCGCAGCGCGTGCGACGTGGGAGGAGGCCGTGCGTGCCGACGCCACGGCCGATGCCCGGCGCCTGGTGCGCCGTCGGGGATTGTGGATGCTTCTGTTCGGCGCGGTGCACAGCGTGATCTTCAACGGCGACGTCATCGGGTCCTATGGGCTCATCGCCGTGCTGCTGGCGGGCGTGCTCGTGCATCGCAGAAAGACCTGGATGAGCGTCGTCGGCGGTGTCACGACACTGCTCGGCGTGTGGGCCGCAGTCAAGATGGGAATGTCCCTCGAGAGTATGAGCGACTCGGGGGTTGACATATTCAGCAGGGAGGGCGTGCGCTCAACGTTCAGCGCATGGTATCCATTGAGCAATCTGACACGGTGGCCGGTCGGGACAGTGGGCTTCCTCTTCACCTCCTACGCGGTCGTCTGCGTCCTCATCGGTGCGCGTTTGGCCGACTCCGACCTCCTGTCGCATCCG
>ERZ772927.545-NODE-545-length-14940-cov-4.31549_pt1 | contig 14940 bp, 11 predicted proteins | sample MGYA00512115_ERZ772927 | MGnify/ENA primary metagenome ERZ772927 (study PRJEB29015, sample SAMEA2737924) | human oral metagenome | biome: human oral; feature: human-associated habitat; material: dental | place: China | collected 2013 ... | reverse complement strand
GGCAGACCCACCCAGACACCACACCACCCCCAACCCACACCCACACGAGACCACCCAGACACCACGACGTCCTCCCCCAACCCACCACCCCAACGGGCAGGGGGAACCCCACCCCTTATTCACCAATCCCCTACCCCGAGGTCCCCTAAATGTCTGACCCAGTCTCCTCTGCCGACGTCGTCTTTGACTTCGACGCCGCCGCCAGGCTCATTGCGAAGTGCAACTCCGCCGTATCCCTGGTGGGAAGCCTGAGCGCAGGCCGCCGCCTGGACGTGGTGATCGGCATGACGGACTTCAAGGGCTACTTCTCCCAGGTCTTCTCCGACAACGCCGCCATGGAGACCACGGACGCCAAGAACCTCACCACCTGCCTGCGAGGAGTGGCCAAGGCCGTCCAGTTCCTGGTGGACTCGGCCAAGGCGGAGAACGCGCAGCGCAAGAAGGCCCGGGAGTGGGACGCCCGGCGCGCCGAGAAGTGGGCGGTAGAGAAGGGCTGGGACGACCTGTGGAACCTTGACCAGCGCCCCACCTCCACCACCGGGACCCCGGCTCCCCAGGCGCCCGCCGCCCCCACCCTCCAGACCCGTTCCAACCCCTCTACCGGGTCAACGGCCTCCGGCGGGACGTCCTCAGCCCGTCCGGACAAACTACGGACCTTTGCCTCCAACACCACGACCAGGAACAACGAGCTCATTACCATCTTAGTGGGCCTCAGGGCAGCAGACGTCGCCTTCCAGGCGGGCTGTGGATGGGGCTCACTGAACGCAACGAGCGTGTGGAACGCCTTCCAGACGTACATAGACGCTAATATTAATGACACCAAGTGGGCTAAGACCCTCGCGAACGCCTTTGATGTGGCCGGAGGCGAGGGTGACCTGTCTACGGCGGCGGACAGTGCGCTCGCTGCGGCCCTCCAGGGCGCCGGGGTGAAGACCACCCGTGACGGCCTGACCATAACGCCTGCGCAGGTACAGGGCATGCCACTGACCTCAGGCTTCTGTGACGACCCGGTTAACGCGGCTACCGGCGGGGTCGTGGAGATCGAGGAGGACCTTTCCTTCACCGGCGGGGCGGCGAGCCTGGAGTGGTCTCGCTGCTATAATTCCACGGACCGGGGCGAGGACGCCGAGGCGGGTGCGGGCACGACCACCGGTACGGGCTCCCTCGGCCCGGGCTGGTCGAGCTGGTGCGAAGTACGCCTGTCCTTCGGGACCGAGGGCGAGGCACGCTGGCGCCACGAGGACGGGCGCCTGAGCATCTTCCCGCGCCTGGGCCAGGGCTGGGACCGGGCGCAGGGTGAGAACCTGTGGCTGGCCGCCGTCGACGCTGCCACCGGTACCACCGAGGAAGCCGGGGACGCCGCCCGTGCCGACGGTTCGGGCGCGGACCCAGCTGAGAGCACGCCCGCGGACCCGTCTGTCCCCGCCTACGAGGCCACGGACAACTCAGGCGGCTCCTGGCTCTTTGACGCCGTCGGGCGCCCTCTGCTGGTACGCCGTGGCCCGGGGACAGGCGTGCGCCTGACCTGGGAGGGGGAGCGCCTGAGGCGCCTGACCCACGAGCACGGCCGCTGGCTGGCGCTCACCTGGGACGAGGAGGCCGGGCGACTGGCCCGGGTGGAGTCCTGCGACGGGCGTGCGGTGACCTACGACTACGACGCCGTCGGACGCCTGGTCGGCGCCCGGGGCGGGGGCGACGGCGAGCGCCGCTACGGCTGGGACGAGGAGGCCGGGCTCCTGGCCCGGGTCACGGACGCCGACGGCGTCACCGAGGTCGACAACACCTATGACTCGCGCGGGCGCGTGGCCACGCAGCGCTCACCCTTCGGGCGCGTCTCCCGCTACACCTACCTGCCGGGGCGCGTGACCAGCGTGGCGGACGAGGACGGGACGCGGGCCTCCACCTGGGTCTCGGACGAGCGCGGCCGGGTGCTGCGGCTGACCGACTCCGAGGGGCGCACCCAGCACACCGGCTGGGACCGGTGGGGCAACCTGGTGACCTCACGGGACCGCGCGGGTCGCGTGGGCGCGAGCCAGTACGACGCACGGGGCCGGCAGACGGCCAGCCTCACGCCGTCGGGCGCCCGGCTGGACCGCACCTGGGACGAGGCGGACCGCCTGACCTCCCTGAGCGTCACCATGCCGCAGGGCGGGCAGGACGACGCCGCCCACGCCCCGCAGGAGGGTGTCAGGACGGTGGCCGTGACCACCCTGGAGTACGAGGGGCAGGGCCGCAACCCCGTGCGGGTGACCGACCCCGAGGGCGGGGTGACCTGCCTGACCTGGGAGGGCAACCTCCTGACCAGCATGACCGACCCCGAGGGCGTGAGCGTGTCCCTGGCCTACGACTCCCACGGGGACGTGGTGGCGATCACCAGCGCTCTGGGGGACACCTCTCGCCTGGTGCGTGACGACGCCGGGAACGTGGTGGAGGCGGTCACCCCCTCAGGGGCCGTGACCTGCTTCACCTATGATGCCGTGGGGCGTCTGCTGAGCCGCCGCGACCCGGACGGTGCCGTGTGGCGCTGGGAGTACTCGGCGGCCGGGCGGCTGACGGCCACCGTGGACCCCCTGGGTGAGGTGACCCGTATTGAGCGGGACCCCGGCTCGGGCTCGGAGCTGGCCACGGTGGACCCGCTGGGCCGTCGCCTGGAGTCTGAGTGGGACGACCTGGGCAACCTGGCCGCCACCCGCCTGCCCGACGGCCGGGAGTGGTCCTACGTCCACGACGCGCTCTCCCGCCTGCGCGCCGTGGGCAACCCTGCTGGCGGCAGCACCGACCTGAGCTACAACTCCCTGGGGAACGTGAACACCGTGAACGACCCGGTGGGGGTGACCCGGGCGCTCGCCCAGGGGCCGTCGGGCACGGTGACCCTCATGGACGCGGACGCGACCACCCGCCTGGGCGTGGACGCCCTGGGACGGGCCACGACGCTCAGCACCACCACACCGGGCCAGGACGTCCGGGACGCCGGCCACGAGCTGGTGGTGCGCGACCTGTGCGGGCGCGTGGTGGAGGCCCTGGACGCCGAGGGCGGTCTGACCCGCTACGAGCGTGACCGGGCGGGGCGGGTGGTGCGCCAGGTGGACCCCACCGGGGCGGCGACCACCTTCACCTACGACGCCGTCGGCCGGGTGTCGGTGGTCACCGGGCCGGACGGGAGGCGCACCACCTACACCTATGACGCCGACTCCGGCCTGGTGGCCGTGGACGCCCCGACCGGGCGCACGAGCATGTCCTACGACGACTGCGGCCGCCTGTCCGTGGTGGACTCCCCGGGGCAGGGGCGCACCCGCTTCTTCCACGACCGCTGCGGGAGGGTGCGCCTGGTGCGCTCGGACGCCTGGGGTACCTGCCGGTTCTCCTACGACGCCGCGGGCCAGTTGGTCGCGGTGACCAACTCCCTGGGCGGGGTGACCCGCTACGAGTACGACGACTGCGGCCGCATGGTGGCCAGCACGGACCCGCTGGGGAACGTCACCACTCGCACCTACGACGCCCTGGACCGGGTGGACCGCCTGACCGACCCGCTGGGCCGGGTCGTACGCGCCGGCTACGACGTGGCCGGACGCCAGCTCTGGCAGGAGGACGATGCCGGGCAGCGCCTGGAGTGGGGCTACGACGCCGCGGGCGTCCTGGAGCGGCTGCGGGCCAGTGGTGGGGGCGGTGGCGTCCGGGACGTGGAGACGTCCTGGCGCTGGAGGGGCCGGACCCTGCACGTGGACGGGCCTGGCGGGCCGGTGGAACTTGTCCACGACCGTGCGGGCCGCCTGGTGGAGCACCGCCGCGACGGGGTCGTGGTGGGCCGCTGGACCTGGGACGCGGCAGGGCGGCGCACATCCTTCACGGGCCCCGGCGGTGAGGTGACCCGTTACACCTACGATGCTGCCGGGGTGCTGGTGGGCGTGGAGGGGACGGCCTTCGGCACCCTGACCTACGAGCACGACCGTGCGGGCCGCCTGGTGGGGGTCCGTGGTGGGAGCCTGTCCCAGCGCTGGGAGTACGACGACCTCGGGCGGCTGCGGGGGTACCGTGCCTCACGGACCGACCGGGGTGGGGCGCGGGGCCGTCCCGCACAGGCCGGGGGCGGTACGGGTGCCGGTGGGCAGGTGCTGACCTGGGACGGTTCCGGGCGCCTGAGCGCCGTCAGCGGCCCGGAGGGGGAGGTGGCCTACACCTATGACGAGGCCGGCCAGCTCACTGGCGTGGACGGTCCTGGTGGGCGGGTGTCGTACGCCTATGACGTCTGCGGGCGTGTGACCGCGGTCGAGCGCACCGGGGCCGACGGACAGGGCGACCGGGAGGTCCTGGTCTGGGACGAAGCGGGCCAGCTGGTTGAGCGCGCCGGGACCGGTGGGCGGACCCGCTACTCCTATGACGCGGTGGGGCGGCGTACCGGTGAGGAGGGCCCAGGTGGCAGCCGGGCCTACTCCTGGGCACCCACCGGGGACCTGGTGGAAGTGGCCCAGACCACCGGTGACGGTACCCGGCAGGTCACGCGCATCGAGCGTGACGCCATGGCCCTGCCGGTAGGGGCGGACGGTACGGCCGTGTCCTGGGATCTGGGTGGTCCCCTGCCTGTGCCGTGTGCGCTGGGTGGGGAGCCGGTGGGGCTACTGCCCGGGGTCGGGGTCGCCGGGTCCGCCCTGGTGGCCGGTGGGGCGCGTAGGGTGCGTGGGGGCCTGGAGTCCGACCCCTGGGGGCTGCCCGCCCTGCTGGCCGGTGACGGGGCGGTAGGCGTGGACGTCTGCGGCGGGCTGCGCGTGGGCGGGCTGGAGCTGCTGGGGGCGCGGGCCTACGACCCCGCGACCATGGCGTTCCTGTCCACTGATCCGCTCACCCACGCGGACACGGCGCCGTGGGCGGCCAACCCCTACTCCTACGCGGGCAACAACCCCGTGGCCCTGTCCGACCCCACGGGCCTGAAGCCCCTGACCGACGCCGAGCTCAACGCCTACACCGACGCCCACACCGGCTGGCACGCGGGGTGGAACTGGCTGAGGAAGAACAAGGACTACATCTTCGGCGGCGCCATGGTGATCGCCGGGGGCATCATGGCGGCCACCCCCGGCTGGCAGGTCGCCGGGGGCATGCTCATGGGGGCCGGGTTCGACACCCTGGCCCAGCGGGCCACCACCGGATCCGTCAACTACGGCAAGGTCGTGGTCTCCGGGCTGCTGGGTGCGGTCGGTGGTGGGGCCGGGTCCGCCCTGGCCAAGCACCTGGGTATCGAGGGGCTGGGGGCCGCGGTCATCTCGGGGGCGGGCGCGGGAGCCCTGCCTGGCGGGGTCATGGGCGGCTACGACTACATGGCCGCCCCCGGGCCCCACACCCTGGGCGGCTTCCTCCAGACCGTGACGGTCAACACCCTGGTAGGCGCGGTCACCGGCGGCATCAGCGGCGCCGCAGGCTACGGCCTAGCACCCCTTGTAACTCGCACTCTTGGTAAAATCCGTCCCGGATTTCCGGTTTATCGAGTTGAGGGCCCCGGGAACGCTCGACTGAGCATTGACCGCTTAGGGAATGTTGACGTTCCAAACAAGAAGCCGGCTTTATTTGTGAACTTCGGCGACCTAAGAAGAGCGGAGCAGTTCCTCGCAAAGCGTATCGCTCAGGGGCACATAGACGACACGATCAGGCAGTTCAAGGTACGGCATTCATTTGCAGAATTGGTGGCGAATGACGCAGTCCCCGAAGCCATGGCCAAAGGATCGCCGATATTCCAAGTTGACGTCAGTCAAACAAGTTCGTCATACGGCCTACGAACCAGGGCAATTAAAGATCTTTTGGATGCAGTCATACCCGGAAGCGGGAGGTGATTCGGATGCTTACCGAACTGGACCGACTAGTCTCCGGCCCACTGGAGGAATACCACGGCCTTGGCACGCTTGTTTCTATTCACATTGAGGCAGACGACGTCGGCACTGTGGTCTGTCACATAAAATCCGTCCTGCGAGTCGTGCTTGAGGAGCAGTCCGGCGAGAAATCATTCACGCATAAGCTATCGTTTCCTCGATGGTTCGTCAACGCCTGCCTGGAAAATGAGCACGAATCTATTCCGAATGAGGGAGGGGGATGGTCAATGGAGAACTGGCTGTTCTGGATGGAGCCCTCGGAGAGAATCTGGGAGTGGTGGGACGTGAGCATACAGGACTCGAACCACGCCTGCATCAGGATAGTAGTTCACGACTGGCCGACACCATTAGCAGCACTCGAGTGGTTGATCAAGACATCAGGAGCAAAACAAATCGAACGGTCATAGGCGCTCTCTCGTCAGCACCAGCTTCATGGAGGCGGTCGGGCAACGGGAATTAAAATGAGCACGGATCTTCACGGGATTGTCGCAGATCTGATAAGGCTTCCATTGGGCTAGAATGGGTATGGCCGGCATGAAACAAGATCACATTTTAGGATAGCGCCAATGGGTTGTTCGGCATAGAATTGTCTCACGCAGATCAACATGACGGACGCAGAGCGAGACACCCTCATCAGGTGGAAGAAGCGTTCGGACACCCTGCAAACTGGTGCCGTGAAAGCGGAGACGATTCTACACGCTTCTCGCGGTGTCGGGCTGGATATTATCGCGGAGGTGGTCTAGCGGGCCGGGGGACGGTGCGCAGGCGGTTATCGCGCTGGCGGGGGTACAGGCTGGTCTCGGTGGTAACCGGTCATGTCGGCAACGGGAACGCGGTAGGACCCGGGAGGGCTTAACTCCAGCCATAGGTGCAGCCCTATCTGTCGCCCTGGTGGGAGTCGGGTCCCTGACGCCCGATCCGGGTCAGGCGCTTGCACAAGGTGGGCCAGTCCCTGGCGTGCTGCTCCTCGATCTTGTACGCCAGGAACCTGGCCGCCTCCCACAGATCCAGTGGATAGACCATTAGACGGTGGCACCCGATTACCGGGCCGACACGCTCTACCTCGTCCTCCAACCACCCCGGTGTGCACAGCAGCACGTCAAACGACTCGCATCCCGTACCCTCAGAGGGCTCGACTACGAAACGGATCCAACCGCCCCCGCGCTCAGAGTCAACCAATCTTTCCAGGTTGTCGTCAACTATCTCCCAGGACTTAATCCTTGCCCGCATCTTCTCGATCGGCCTCCCGCACTTACAGCAAATACCACGACAACTGAAATACGTATCGGCAACCTCCGTTCTCAATAATTCTCGAACTCCCACGACCCTAGCTGAGACAGGCGTTCACCCAGGCTGGCCCAGTCGTCGGCGAGCTCTTCTTCGAACCTGCGAGTCAAGAAGGCCACAGCCTCTCGCAGCTCGAGCGGACAGGTCACCAGAATGTGACGTCCAAGAACTGGACCGTCCTGGCTTATCCGCTCCTTCAGCCACCTCGGAGCGCATACTAAAACGTCAAAAGACTCATCGCCGGGCCCTTCGTCAATGCCGACCACGAAGCGGACCCAACCGCCCCCGCGCTCAGGGTCAGCCAGCGATTCTTCTTCGCCGTCAATAATTTCCCATCCTTTAACCTTTGCCCGCACTGCCGCCATCCTTCCAGGTCTTCGACGTAACTGTTCACAGGACAGGCCCGCCATGTGCAGCAGGAACTCCGACCTCGCACCCACAGAGAACACACGGCGCGCTCCGCTTGCCCCCCACGAGGGCCTCTCTACTCATCATCAGTGAGAGCCACCCTGCTGACAGTCCCTGACCCCCACACGCCAGACAATAGCATACTACCCCCCGACCACGCCAGCACCACCAAGAGAGACACCCTACCCCTACAATTCGATCCTGTTCTGTCCACATTATAAGTGTGATAAGATCTGCCGGGGAGGGGGTGATCGGCTGTGGACAGGCCTGAGGACATAGGTTGGGGACCGGTGGACTGGGGGACGGTGGTGGCGCACTGGCCCTGGGGCATGGACGTGTTCCTGGACTCCTCGGGGGAGGTGGGCACGGTCGAGAGGGTACGGGTCAATGACAGTCGCGTGCGGTGCAATGAGGAGTACTGGCCGGACGTAGGAGACCGTATCCGGGTGCGTCGTATGGATGTGCGCCCCAGCGGGGAGCTGCGCCTGACGGCCAAGCAGTCGGAGGTCGAGTGGTCCGGACCCAAGGAGCTGGTCCGCAGGCGCATGGTGGGATCACCCTCAGGGCTGAGACTGGCCGAGTGGGGCGTCATCACAGCCGTACACGACCAGGGCTTTGACGTGCTCCTCCTAGCCTCGGGAGATGTCGGTACGGTCATGTGGTCCCTCATCGAGGCCGACCGGAAGATGTTCAAAATCGACTTCCACCCCCGCGTGGGGCAGCCCCTCCGGGTCCGCCGCCTCGGGGTGTGGCCCGACGGCACCCTCAGGCTCAGCCACCGCGCCTGCTTCGTAAGAGGGGGCGACCCGCCTAACCGTATCGACTACGACCCACCACCAGGACCAGTACCACCCCCACCCCCACCAGGCAAGGCCATCGGGACAGACATACCACTAGACGACCCCAGACTCCTCCCCCGCTGGGCAAGACAACAACAGAAACAAGAGAAACAGCAGGAACAGAACCAGACCTGAACTCACGCCCTGCCCCCAGGAGCAGGAAGCAGGAACGGATCCAGTCCAGGCTCCCAGCCCCGGTCACTTTCCTGGCCTCAGGGGCGGGAGTCACCTAGTAGAGGGCGCGCGGACCCGGCCAGGGTCGCTCCCCTGTCTCCAGAGGCAGAAGCGTAGCAGGCCGAGACGGCCCGGGCCCGGTCCGTCACTCCCCTGTCCCCACAAGGGCAGAAGGCAGGACAGCCCTCACCTGCCTCCGTCCTTGAGGGCAGGAGGTGGGCCCTGGCCGACTCGGACCTTGTAAACTGACCCCATCAGGCAACACACCACAGTGGCTACAAGGACCGGTATGGGTGCGGGCCTGGACCAGAGGGAGCCGGTTAACGACACGAAGAATCGAGATCTACGTCGACTGTCAAAGCGATTATTCCGGAGACCAGTTCCCGGAGGATATTATTTGGAAGGAAGGAGGAGTCTGGTATGGGCTACGTGCAGGAGGTCGACTGGGGTTCTCTGCGTACTCTAAACGGGGTGGGTATGGATCCTGCTCCGATCGGGGTGATGCTGAGTGCCCCGGACTCCAAGACGGCTAATGAGGCCTACTGGGGTATCGAGGGACCGGCCTTCTACTCCCGGTACCTCGCGGAGGCGGCGTTGCCGGTGACGCGGGTGCTGGTGGACGCGGTGTGCGACGGGGAGTGCACGTACTGGGGGACGGTGCTCGCCGCGGACGCCCTGGTGGAGATCACCTGTGGTGAGACCCCGCCCGGGGAGGAGCACGGTGACGAGGACCTGGACAGCAGGTGCCGGGCCGTCGTACGCTCCCGCCTGCCATGCCTCTACCGGATAGTGGACAATGAGAATACCGACGACATGGTCCTGTCCTGCCTTATTACCGTCGTGTGTAATGTCGAGGACGACACCCCCACCAGACAAGCCCTTCTGGAGAGGCTCTCACACCGCGACCTGGAGGGGGCCAGCGAGCTGGCACTCCAGTGGGCCCAGGACGACGAGCGGGAGAGAACTTCGCTTTCTCAGGCCTCCGCGGCGGAGAAGAGGGCTCACGCTATCCCCGACGCGAGCAGAAAAGACCGCCCTTTGACCCGCACGGGCTACAGCAGCACAATACCGGCGTCGAGGTTGAGGTTGAGGACCACGGCTGCCGATGTTTGGTAGACCGGCTCCTCCCAGGGAAGGGACTCGCGGGGTGGTATGACGCCCTGGAGGGTGATCGTCCCCAGCCCTGCAACGTGCACGCTCTCCCCCAGGCGAAGCGAATACTTCTCAGTAGTGACCTCACCAAGGATCTTCCACTGCAGGACCGCCACCCACTCACGGTTCTCGGCATACCTGCCCACCAGTTCCAGGCGCCCCTGCTTGGTGCGAGGAGGCGGTAGGGAACCACCCAGGTACAGCGTCTCCCCCTTCTCAATGCCCGGGGGCAGGGGAACCCAGTCGGTGGGAGGACGCTGCCACCACGCATACATTGGGCGCCCACCCACCACCGAGCAGCCCAGGACCACGACCACCAGGACACCCAGACCGGCACGAACCACACCGCGACGCGCCTCGAACACGCCGACCACCTACCTCCCTGGGATGAGCAGGGCGCCGTCGGCACCCCGGCCCCTCCCGGTTTATAGCGCCAGAGTAAGACCTAGATCGTGAACCTGTGGCTGAGCTCGCCGACGATGGGCAGCCCGGCGTGGGACGTTAGGAGGGGTAGGCAGAGGCTTAGCCGTCCAGCTCGGCGTCGAGCTCGTCCAGGGACCCGGCCCCGGGCAGGTAGGGGCCAGGGGCGGCAGGTCCTCCAGGCTGCCCAGGCCGACCAGCTCCAGGACCCGCCCTGGGGTGGGGGCAAGAGGCTATGCACGGCCCCGGCGGTGCTGGTACCCGGTTCTGTCGCAATCTGAGGATCAGAACCGACCCCACTCCGCACCACCCTTTGTGCACCTAATGTCCACGCAGGTCAGAGGCCTAGGCCCCGACACGGCCGGGAGTGACCCTCGTTCTGATCCTCAGATTGCGACACGCGCACAAGACCGGGTCAGCAGACAGGCGGAAGGCCACACAGAGCACCGCATAAAACCACCCCGACCCACCGACGAACAGCCCCACAACCAGACCTTGCCCTACTCGAGCCAAGGCACCCTCCACCCTGACCCAGGTCAGCCCCGCTCCCTCGCCCTGGTGCACGTCCGACGGCGCGGGCCCGGGCCCGTAGGCCCTGCCCTGCTCACGCTGTACGGCGCGCAGCGGAACATTTTGTGCACAGGGTAACCAATTGCGCACAAAGTGACCTAGATTCGTTACCTTCTGCGCAAAACGTTACCCTGTGCACAAAATGTTCCGCCCTGTACAAAGTACGGCATGCCTCGAAGGCGGCCTTCTGGGTACTGCCCTGTGCCGTCCTCCGACTGGTTGAGCTTGCCGACGGTAGGCAACCAGCGCGGGGCGTTAAAGGGCAGGCAGAGGCTCAGCCGTCCAGCTCGGCGTCGAGCTCGTCCAGGGACCCGGCCCCGGGCAGGTAGGGGGCCAGGGGCGGCAGGTCCTCCAGGCTGTCAAGGCCGACCAGCTCCAGGAAGTCCTCGGTGGTGCGGTACAGGACGGCCCCGTTGGGCTGGGTCCCAGCCTCCTCGACCAGCCCGCGCGCCTGGAGGGTGCGCACGACGCCGTCCACGGCCACGCCCCGGATCGCGCTGACACGTGAGCGGCTCACGGGCTGGCGGTAGGCGATGACCGCCAGGGTCTCCAGGGCGGCCTGGCTCAGGCGCGCGGTGGCCCCGCCAATGACGAACCCCTCCACCACCCGGCAGTAGGCGGGCGCGGAGGCCAGGCGCCACCCGCCCGCCGCCCGCCGCAGCACGAACCCCCGGGCCCGGCACCCGGGCACCTCGCCGCGGTACTCGGCGGCCAGGCGCGCCAGGAGCCGCTCCACCTCGGTGGTCCCCAGGCCCAGGGCGGCCGAGAGCGCCCTGGTGGTCACCGGCGCGTCGGAGACAATGAGGACGGCCTCTACCGCTGCCAGAAGACGCTCCTGGCCCCCCGGACCCTCGGGCGCCGGGCCTCCCAGAGCCGGGCCCTCCGGCGCCAAAGCCTCGGGCGCTGCGCCCCCTGGCGCCTGGCCCTTAGGCACCGGTTCTCCGGGCACCGCGCCCCCTGGCACCGGATCCTCAGGCGCCAGGCCGTCAGGCGCCCGAGGCGGCGTCGCCCCGGACCCCGCCCCGCCGCCCGCAGGCGCCCCGGACCTGGGCGGAAGGGGCCCAGGCAGCAGGGATGGCGGCAGGCTGGATTCGGGCGGAAGGGACCCGGGCGCCCCCGGCGCAGCCTCCGCCCCTGGCACGGCCCCCTCCCCCGGGGCGGGATCCCCGGCAGGGCGTACGCTCACGTGAACTCCTCCTCCACCTCGGGGGCCACCAGCCCGGTCAGGTCGGACGCCGGGCCGCACCAGGTCACGGCGATCTCCCCCATGGCCTCGGCCTGCTCCAGGTCCACACTGCCCTGACGGTACAGCACCAGCAGCGCCAGGAAGCGCGCCACCACCACGGAGGCGTGGTCGGCGTCCCCTATGAGCTCGCTGAAGGCCAGGCGCCCGGCGCCCCGCAGCCGCAGGGCGATCAGGTTCATCTGCTCCCCCACCGCGACCCGCTCGTGGAGGTGGACGGTCTGGACCTCGGGCGGCCCCGGGCGGGTCAGGGCCCGCAGGGCGTGCCGGGCCAGGTCCTGGGGGCTGAGTGTGCCGACCAGGGGCGGCAGGAGGGCGGCCAGGTCAGGGGCCAGGACGACCCGCCTGGGCACGCTGCGGGCGCCGTCGCGTACCGCCCGGGCGATGGCACCGGCCGCCTCCTTGTAGGCCCGGTACTGCAGGAGGCGGGCGAAGAGCAGGTCGCGGGCCTCCAGGTACTCCATGTCCGTCTCCTCCTCACCCGGCTCCTGGGGCAGGAGGCGGTGGGCCTTGAGCGCCACGAGGGTAGCGGCCACCACCAGGAACTCGCTGGCCTGCCCCAGGTCGGGTGAGGTGCGCATGAGGGTCAGGAAGTCGTCGATGACCTCCGCCAGGGCCAGCTCGGTGACGTCCAGGCGCCTGCGGGCGATCAGGGTCAGGAGCAGGTCGAACGGGCCCTCGAACTGGGGCAGCGCCACCAGGAAGCCCGACAGGCGGGTGGGCCCCTGCCCCCCGGCCTCCGTGCCCGGCAGCGGTACCGGCGGCCCGCCGGCCCGCGCCGTCGTGGTCCCGTGCCTCTCAGGCGACATTGCCTCGGACAATGACCTCCCTGGCCAGGCGCCGATAGGCCTCGGCGCCGGGGTGGCTGGGCGCGTAGCTGGTAATCGGCTCCGCCGCCACGGAGGCGTCGGGGAACTTGACGGTGCGACGGATCCGGGTGTCGTAGAGCTTGTTCCCGAAGGCCTGCTCCAGGCGCTCAATGACCTCACGGGAGTGCAGGGTGCGCTGGTCCACCATGGTGGCCAGGATGCCGTCAATCTGCAGCCGCGGATTGAGGCGGTCACGGACCCTGTCCACGGTCTCCACCAGCAGGGCCACGCCGCGCAGGGCGAAGAACGCCGTCTCCAGGGGGATGATGACCCCGTGGGAGGCGGTCAGCGCGTTAATGGTCAGCAGTCCCAGGGAGGGCTGGCAGTCCACCAGGATGACGTCGTAGTCGTCCGTGACGGGACGGAGCACCCTGGCCAGGGCCTGTTCCCTGGCGACCTCGTTGACGAGCTGGACCTCGGCGGCGGACAGGTCGATATTGGCGGGCACAATGTCCATCCCCGGCGACGATGTGGGGCGGACGGCCGAGCGGATATCCGGTCGCGGGGCCACCAGGAGCTCGTAGATCGTCTTGTCGACCTCGTTGGCGTTAATTCCCAGGCCCGCGGAGGCGGCTCCCTGGGGGTCAAAGTCCACAATGAGGACCCGGCGCCCGTACTCCGCCAGGGCCGCACCGAGGTTGATCGTCGTCGTCGTCTTGCCGACACCTCCCTTCTGGTTACACATTGAGATAATGCGAGCCGGCCCGTGGGACTCCAGGGGCGCTGGCGCCGGGAACTCCTTGTCGGGGGGCTCTGGCAGGTCATCAGGACCAGACTGGATGAGGTCATTCACACACCCAGCCTAACCCAGGGCGCTGAAAACTAGCCGAGAGCCCGAGGATGGCTAGTGACGTAGACCTCACGCAGCTGGTCGATGGTGACCTTGGTGTAGATCTGGGTCGTGGTCACCGAGGCGTGGCCGAGCATCTCCTGGACCACGCGCACGTCCGCCCCCCCGGCCAGGAGGTGGGTGGCGAAGGAGTGGCGCAGGGTGTGCGGGGAGACGGGCCGCTGGCTGCCGGTCCCCTTCCTGCCGCCCAGGCCCGCCCGGGCGGCCGCCGCCTGCAGCACCGCCCAGGCGCTCTGGCGGCTCAGAGGACGCCCCAGGGTATTGAGGAACACCTCAGGTACCCCCTGGCCGCGGCTGGCCAGGGTCGGGCCCCGGACCAGGTAGGCGTCCAGGGCCGACCAGGCGTAGGTGCCCATGGGCACGATCCGCTCCTTGCGCCCCTTGCCGAACAGGCGCAGGCAGCCCGAGTCAGGATCCAGGTCGTCCACCACCAGGCCCACGGCCTCCGAGATACGTGCGCCGGTAGCGTAAAGGAGTTCCAGGAGGGCCCGGTCGCGCAGCCCGACCGGGGTGTCGGCGTCCCCGGCGGCCTCCAGGAGGGCCTGGGTCTGGGGGACCGTCAGCGCCTTGGGCAGGCGCCGCCCCACCTGGGGCGGGTGGACCCTGGCGGAGGGGTCCTCGGTGGCCTCGCCCTCCTGGAGGACGAACTGGTGCCACCCGCGCAGGGCGGTCACCGCCCGGGAGGCGGAGGAGGTGGCCAGCGCGCTGCCGCCGTCCGCCCCCGTGCGCAGCGTCTCCAGGTAGGCGGTCACGTCGGCCTCGGTGGCCTGGCCCAGCGTCCCGCGGCCCCGGGCGCGCAGGAAGGAGGCGTAGCGCCTCAGGTCGCGGCGGTAGGCGCCCACCGTGTTGGTAGACAGCCCCCGCTCGACCTGGAGGTGGGAGAGGTAGCCGCGCAGGGAGCGTTCCAGCGCGTCCCCGCGCGGGCCCGGTCGCGTGGTGGTGCTAATGGCCGTACCCGGTCAGGCGTACCTGGTCAGCAGGCCCAGGCCCACAATGGTGGCCACCCAGATCAACGCCACGCTCACCGTGATCCGGTTGAGGTTGCGCTCGGCCACGCCCGAGGAGACCCCGCCGCCGAAGACGTCGGACAGGCCCCCGCCCTTGCCCTTGTGCAGCAGGATCGTCAGGATGAGGAAGAAGCTCGACGCCACGAGCAGCACCTGGAGGATGGTGCGGAGGATGTCCACGCTCGTCCCTTTCGACAGGAGTGAGGATCTTAAGGAGACGGAACCGGCCCGTCCAGGGTGACTCTACCTGAGAGCGGGGCGGGCCC
>ERZ772927.541-NODE-541-length-15030-cov-3.19753_pt1 | contig 15030 bp, 6 predicted proteins | sample MGYA00512115_ERZ772927 | MGnify/ENA primary metagenome ERZ772927 (study PRJEB29015, sample SAMEA2737924) | human oral metagenome | biome: human oral; feature: human-associated habitat; material: dental | place: China | collected 2013 ... | reverse complement strand
GGGAGCCGCACCAAGTCGCCCCTGTTCAGCTCCTCAAACTTCAGAGGCTTTCGGTCACGATTGCTCCCATCAATATTTTTCGGAGATTCCTGAAGTAATGAAGGGGCGTTCTTTCTCGCCCTGTTTCCCCTAAGTGTTTCAGCCGCCACTACGACCAGGCGAGTCCTTGCGAGCCAGTCGTCATCATTCTTATACCAGAGCCATCGGATCGCGCGAATCACGTCGACGACGACTCCGGCCTTCTCATCAAGATTCTTCCCCTTGACTGCCTTCTGGTAGTCTTCCCGGAGGCGATCGGCCTCGCAGGCCAGGATGTCCATATCGTGGTCGCCGGCGCTGAGAAGCCTCACCGCGCTCAACATGTCGAGACTTCTGAGGGCGATGGAGGCGCACTTGCGCAGCGCGGTCTCGGCCTCGTCGGGCAACGCGATGCGATGGAATTGAGGTTCGGGGGTGTGAATACCGCGACCCGGATCGACGAAAGTCTGCAGGAAGAGTGGAACGGCGTGCTTCGCGCACCATCCCTGCGCCCTGCGAAGAGCTCCGTACACCGCCGCCTTCTGCCCGGTGCCGACAACGACGACGGCGGCCGGACTCTTGATTTCGAGCGCACGAACCACTTCGTCGCCAACCGCTTTCATCACATCGGTCGCCGAGGCGATCTCATTGGGACCGCCCCCACCGTAGTCGATCACGTCAACGGAACAGAATTGAGACGGCTTCCACCCCCCTGTCCTGGAGATCATCTGGGTGGAACCGACGTTCTCGGCAGCGGCCCTCTTCGAAGCATCCGCCGACGAGTGGAGGATGAGGAACTCGACGTCCAGGGGATCCGCGCCCTCCAGGAGGGCGCCGGGAACGGCTCGCTTCAACTCTTGCTCCGGCCGATTCTGCAGCACGCGCTGCGGAACCGTGGGGTACCGGCAGCCCGTGCCGCAGCCGTAAATGTACAGGACTCGCCCATCGCCGGGCCACGGCATCCACGGCGGCACCGCCGCTGCGAGTTCCGGGACGCTCCTGATGCATGCGATCTGTTCTGCACTCGGAGCAGCGGATTCATGTACGGCGAAGTTACCAACCTCATTGAGTTCCTCTTGAGTCGAAAGCCACTGTGTTGATTCCGACCCGCCAAGAAAATCCGACTCGCGAGCACGGCCGATAGCGCTCCCGAGCCCCTTGTCCCCCTCTTTGATCAATGACTCAAGTTCACCAAGGCCAGCCGCCTTGCATTTTTTGTTCTCCACATCGAGTAGCATCCTGTAGTGTTTCTCGATCCAGGGCCTGACCAGCAGGCCCGCACCATTGCCTGCCCGCATCATATCGACTGCGACAATGGCGGCGAGATGCTCATCGGTCACTTTTTCCGGAGAGTTGTGGAACTCCTCCAGGGCACCGACCACTTCAATGAGCCTGCTGTCAGCGAGAGCCTTGCCGTGCCGATTGATCAATTCCTTCGCCTGCTCGACGAACCCGAGTGAACGCAGCCAGTAGAAGGTTGCGTCCTCGTGAGTCTCCCGGAAGATGAAGGATGCCGACTCTCCGCCGTCGGAGACGACCGCCAGGCGCCAGTCGAAACCGCGCTGGTCAACCAGACCGAGGGCGGACAGGACCATCATCGTGGCGCCGGAGATGCCGTTGACAACTATGAGTTCGTCGTCGGCGACTCCTTCCATCCATTGTCCAAGCGCCTCGAAGCACTCCTTCTCGCACAGATTGCCGTGCTGAATGGATTCGACGATCAAGTCGAATCCGTAACGTTCCCCCAGGAGACCTCGGACCGACTTCATGTCGAAGGCCTTTTTAAGGATCAAAGACGTCTTGTCAGAACTACTGCCCTCCATGCCGGTTTCCGAGCCCAGGAGAAGCAGTCGCACCGGCCCTTCGATTCCACCGTCATCCTTGAGCGCCCGCAGAATCAAGGAGACAGGGGTGCGACGGAAGCGGGAGTCCGCAATTCCCCCCGGTGCGCTAGTCGTCAACAATGCGTCGGCGACGGCCTCCGCGCGCCCCGCATCGATTAATTCACTGAGGTGCCTCCTGCTCTCATCCCTGCGCTGCCGTTTTTCTTCCCCGGAGAGCGATAAAATATCGACTCCAAGATCCCCGTCGCCCACGGGGTGGATGATGATCGTCATCTGCGCTGCTCCTCACTGGTCGCACTGCCGCGGCGGGCGTCCGCGCGGCGGGGACGGCACGGCGCCCGTCACCCCGTAGTGTGCTCCATCACTCCCAACGGCGCGTCAGACGTGACATACTGCACAGACCCCACCCCTTCCGAGAGGATCCCCATGCAGCTCGTCATGCTCGAGACCAACGGGAACCAGCGCTACATCTTCGCCGCGCCCCGTCTGCGGGACAGCATCGGCGCCTCTGCCCAGCTCGTCCGTCTCAAGGAGTGGACAGACGACGCCCTGCGGGCCACGGGGGCCGCGAAGAGATGGGAGGGGAACCACCCGCAACCGCGGGGCGGCCCCGGACCCGCGGCCGGGCTCCCGTGCTGCAGGTTCAGCACCCAGTGGGTGTCCCGCGCCTCGGGCAAGGTCATCTTCATGGTGGACGAGGAGGAGGACGCGAAGGCCGTGATCGGCCGCGTCACCCGGACGGCGCTCGCCCAGGCCCCCGGCATGGACGTCTCGGGCGTGCACCTCGACATGGGTGACAAAACTCACGTCGACGAGGATCTCCTCAAACGGATCCACGCTCGGGCCGCCCGGTACGGCCTGCGGCGCCCGCCCGCCGAGGCCCGCTTCTCCCAGATGCCCTTCCTCGCCCGCGCCAAGGACTCCGTCCTGCCCGCCTCGCCAACGCTGGAACGCATGTTCGGCCACATCAGGGACGAGGCCAAGGACGACGAGGTGACCCTGCTCTCCCTGCCCTCCCGGGTCAAGCGCTACCGGGCCTTCTACTCCCGCCGGGACCTCATCTCCCTCGCGTGCCGTACGAGCGAAGACCTGAACCCGGACCAGCTCGTCCGCGACCCCAAGAAGCTCACGAAGAAACTCCGGGAGGCCTTCGCCGTCGACGTCGAAGCCCCGGGGGAGCGTTCCGGGCCGAGCACCGGGGCCGTCGAGCGGGACTCCGACGGCGGGCGGGACTCCGACGGCGAGAAGGGCGCCGCCGACGAAGAACAGAAGTCCGACGTCATCACCCTCGAGGAGCGGTTCCAGGACACCCCGGGCGGCACCGGCGAGGCGGCGTCCGCCCTGTCCAAGGTGGCCGTCATCCACATCGACGGCAACGGCGTCGGCGCCGTCATGCGCCGGCTCGGCGAGGCGATGGGCCGCGTCGACGAGGCCGACTTCTCACGGGCCGTCGGCTGTTCGCGCGACGACGCCGACGCCCTGCGGCGCTTCGTCCTCACCGTCAACGACCGCCTCGACCGGGCCGTCACCAGGGCCTTCGCCGAGGCCTGGGCGGACGTCGCGAAGTGGGCGGAGGCCGACGCCAGCCCGACGGGGCAGAAGTTCACCGTCGTCCCGGTCGTTCCCGTCATCCTGGGGGGCGACGACGTCACCGTCTTCACCAGCGGCGACTACGCCCTCCCCTTCGCGGCCGCCTATCTCGAGCGCTACGAGAGGGCCACCGAGAACGACGTGCTCCTCAGGCACCTGGGTCGCGAAGAGGGCACCGGCCCCATGACCGCCGCCGCGGGCGTCGCCGTCGTCCGCCGCGACTTCCCCTTCCACGTCGCCTACGACCTGGCCGAGCGCCTCGTCGGCGAGGCCAAGAAGGTCGGCAAGGCCCGGCAGCCCGTCCGGTCGACGCTGACCTACCACGCGCTCTTCGACTCCAGCGTCCTGGACCCGGAGAAGATCCTGCGGGCCTACTCCTCCTTCACCACCCGCCCCTTCCTGCTGAGGCGCGACGGCGCCCCGGCCTCCGATCCCCCGGGGCGGTACGAGCCCTGGCCCGACACATGCGAGCGAGTCCGCCGATTCAAGGGCTTCACCTCGGAGGATCCGGGCACGGGCGAGACCCGCTTCCCCAAGACGCGGGCCGCCCGGATCCGCAAGCTCCTGTCCGACGCCGCCCAGGCGCGGCTCGTGGACCAGGAGCTGAGCGATCGGCTCGCCAACAAGGCCGAGCAGGAGTGGAATGACGCCAGGGCCGCACTGCCCGACGAGGTCCTCAAAGGCATGGGCATCAGAGCGCTCTTCGACCTCATGGAGCTGAGCGATCTCCTCCCCGACAGCTACCTGAACAGCCCGTCCCCCGCCGACCGCTCCGAGCCCGCAACCACCCAGGAGGTCCAGGAATGAGCACCGGCACCGCCGCGGAACCGGAGACCGGATCCCCGGAGTCCCCCGCGCCCCTCGACGTCACCATCGTCTTCCGCTCCGACTGGGGCGTGTCCACGGGCACCGGCGTGGCCGGGGGCGTGGACGCCGCCGTCGAGAAGGACGGGCGCAACCTGCCCGTGGTGCGCGGCACCGTGCTCACCGGGGCCATCCGCGAGCAGGCCTTCGCCGTCGCCGAGGCGCTCGACGGCGATTCCGGGGACAAGAGCTGGCGCAGATTCGTCGGGGCGCTGTTCGGATCGGTCAGGCGTGCCCGGCTCGTCTCCTTCTCCGACGCCCGCTTCGTCTCCTTCTCCGACGGCGCCGTCGGCAGTGAGTCGAAGCGGGAGGCGGTGCACGAGGTCGTCTCCCTGTCCATCGACGAGAAGACGGGCACCGCGCAGAAGGACCACCTGCGACTGCTGGAGCGGGCCCGCGCCTGCATTCTGCACGGCACGGTGGAACTGCTGGGTGAAACCCTGGACGGGCGTCCACTTCACTGGTGCGCGGACCAGAGGAAGGCGGCCGAACTCGTTCTGAGCATCTCCGCCCTGCTCGTACGCGCCCTCGGCTCCAACCGGTCCGACGGCGACGGCCTGTGCAGGGTTCTCATCGGCGAGACCGGCGAGGCCGGTAAGACCGGCGGGACTGATGAGAGGGACACGGATCCCGAGCAGGCTATCGAGAAGGCTATTCGGAAGGTCCGGGAGCGGTGCCGCGGGCAGTTGGAGCAGTGGAGCGGACCGGCCCCGAACGCCCCCGACGCCCCGGACTCCCCTATCGACTCGAAGGTGGGCGGACGCTCGAATATCCCCGTCATAGGGAAGAAGGATTCCGACCACTGTGGCGGCTCGAGCGGCACGACCTTCTACGAGACCGATCTTGATATCGATCTCACGTCGCCCGTGATCTCCTACGACGTGCCCTTCTCCAATGAGCTGCGCTCCCTGGACTTCCTGCGCGGAACAGCACTGCTGCCCATTATCCACCACAGGCTCCAGGCCGCCGCCAAGAAGAACGCCGGCGTCGGCGCAATCACCCGTGAAATCATCCGCGACGCCGTCGTCAACGGCGATCTCCTGGTCTCCGACGCCACCGCCGTCGTCAACGGCGTGCGGGGAATGCCGATGCCGCTGGTGCTGTCCAGGCCCAAGACAGAGGGGAACGACGAGACGGAGGGCGTGCGCGTGCTCAACCGTCTGCTCGCCGAAGAGCCCGAGAACGAGATTCACAAGCCGCTGCGCTCCGGATACGTCTTCCCCGTCCCGAAGAGCGCGAACCCTTCTGAAGTTCTCGGAGGGATGGGGGTGCCGGCGCTCCAGGGGCGCCAGTCCACCGCCCACAACCCGGTCACGGGCGCGGCCGGAACTGGGCAGTTGTTCCTGGCCCGCGCACTGCCCGCGGGAATGCGTCTGCGCGCCACCGTCACCATGAGCGAGAAGCTCTACGAACGGGTCAAGAACCTGCTCAGCAGTGCCTTCGACTCTCGTCAGGCCTTCCCGGAGCGGCTGGGGCTGTGGCGCCTGAGCGGGACCTACGGCCGGGCCGAGTGCCGGCTCGGCGAATTCCGTCCGGTTGAAGCCCCCGGGCTCGAGTGGGATGCGAGCGAACCCCCGGCCCTGTGGTTCACTTCCGACGTCGTGGCCCGCTCTCTCCGTCTGGGGCCGGGCGGAAGCCTCAAAGATCTGTACAAGGCCTTCGAACGCGCCGGAGTCCCTCTGGAACCGATCAAGGCCGAGGACGACTCGGATGAGACGTGCTTCAGCGCGGGGATCCGCCACCGTCGCGTCGACTCCTGGGGCGCGGCGGATCGGCGGCCGCGCGCCACCCGGACGGTGATCCAGGCGGGGTCCGTACTGCGGGTTCAGCCCGCCGATGCGGGCAGCAGCCCGGAGGAGACGATGAGAAGACTCGCCCGCCTGTCGGTGACCGGAGTCGGCGAGCTCACGGCCCAGGGATTCGGTCGCTTCGTCATCGACCATCCGCTGCTGCGCGAGAAGGAGTTCAGACTCACCTCTTTGAAGCATGAGGACTTCATCGCCGATGGATGTGCAGCCGTGAAGCCGGAGGGAGAATGATGAGCATCACCCGCTACGAGTTGACCGTCTGCTTGAGGACCGATTCTCCTCTGCACTCGGGCGGCATTGACGAAGCCGTGGACCGCGCCCGCCCGTCGAAGAAGCGCGAGACCGTGCCCCGGCGCTTCGCCCGCGACGGGACCGGTCATCCGGTGCTGACCGGCCGTTCCATCAAGGGGGCGGTGCGGGCGGCCTGCAAGAAGTACTTCGATGAAACGAAGAACTCCGCTCTCAAGCGCCTGTGGGGAGGACTGTCGGCTCAGGGCGCCTGGGCCTCAGCCCTGACCTTCCGCACCGTGGATCTTCACAATGCGGAGGTATTTCCGGGGCGCGGGGACGGCCCGGGCGGGGCCAGCGGACTGCCCACTCGCATGGGCATCGCCATTGACCGTTACTGGGGGGCCGCCGGGGACACCGCGCTCTTCGAGCACGAGTACGTGCCGGCCGGAAGGCCCCTGACCCTGACGATCACCGCGCAGGCGGGATCAATGCCCAGAAACAGGCCCGACGATCCGGCCGCGCCCTTCGGGGGCGTCTCCGAATGTCAACCGGTGACGGAGGATGATGTGGAGCGGCTCTTCTCCATTATCCTCGGAGTGCTGAAGTCAGGACGGGTCTCCTTCGGCGGGCGCAGGAACGCCGGCTGGGGACGGGTGCGACCCGATATGCGGCCCGGAAGCGAAAGGTTCTGGGTCCTCACCAGGGCCCCATTGGGGACGCGCGACGATCTTCTGAGCTGGCTGGGCAACGGCTGCGGCGAGGACATGAGCGAGCGGATCGAACCGATCGAGTGCGGCGAGCCCGACCGCGTGCGCATCAATATCGAGTGGAACAGCCCCACGGGTATTCTCGTGGCCGATCCGCGACTCAGTCAAGCCAAGTCGGCGCGCAATGAGTCCGACACGGATAAGGCTCGCGAGAAGAACGTCCAGGCACCGGAGGAGGGCGAGAAGGCGACGCGGGGGACCGATCCGGACGGCGAGCAGCATGACCTCCGAGGCGAGGACGATCCCGATGAACTCGTTCCCACCAGGCACCTGCGCAGCGGCCCGGGGGAGAACGCGCCGATCGTGCTGCCGGGCAGTTCGGTGCGCGGCGCACTGCGCTCGCGCGCCTCGCGAATCGCCCGCACGATCCTGGCCGCCCGCCATGCGTCCGTCAACGACTGGTCGAACACCAATGTGCACAATCAGCTCGCCCACGATCCCGACCTCGTACAACGCCTGTTCGGCTCCACCGAGCGCCGGGGCGCACTGACGGTCCTGGACACCCTGGCGTCCTCCAACGGATCCACCCGGTTGATCACCCATAATGCGGGCGACCGGTGGACCGGCGGCGTCGCAGAGGGCACTCTGTACGGCGAAGAGGTCCACGACGCCGAGTGGAAGAACATTGTTCTCGAGTTGGACCTGAAGGCACTGTCCAATGATGACAATCGCCGCGGGGGGACTCAGCGTTCGCGCCCCGAGGACGATAATCTCCGCAGGGCGGCCTGGTGCCTGCTCGGGCTCGTCCTGGCCGAGCTGGCCGCTGGCACGCTGCCGCTGGGCAGCCGGGGCACGCGGGGGCTGGGGCAGGTGGAGGTCACCAGCATCAAGGTCGAGGGCGGCCGCAGCATCGGCATCGGGGACCAACTCTTCTCAGCGCCTGCGAAGGGCGCCGGAGAGTCCGTCGCCGAGCAGATCCTCGGCCGCCTCCGGACGGTGAACAAGGAGATCACCGCGAGCCCCGGCGCGAGCGGGTGGGCGAGCTATCTGACGGGCGACGAGGAGAAGAGCCATGACTGAGACGCACCGATTCGGCAGGCGCCTGCGAAGGGGGCGCTGGACCGTCCGCGACGCCGGAGACTTGCAGCGGGTCATCGCCCGGGCGACCGAGTCCCAGGCGCAGTGGCAGGGCATCGCCTACACGACGGCGGGTGCGCGCGCGCTCCGATCGATCTCCGAAGGGGCGCTCTGCGGCACGGACGGCGAGCAGGTTCAGCACAACACCGTTTACGAGTTGCGGCTGTGGTCGGTGATCGCGAAGGGCGGTGAGGGCGACGACGTGCTGGCGCACGAGCTCCGGTGGCTCAACGGCACCGGATCGGCGGAGGTCACCCTCCGCGGGGCCGATGATGACGACCGGGCCGGCGCCCCGGAGGAGGAGCGCTGCTGGTACCGGCCCAACGACTATCTGCAGCACAGCGCCGACAAGGCCGATGCGCGAAATATGCCCATTATGACGAGCGTCGAGGTCTTCACCGAGGCCGATTACGGCAATACCGTGTTCGTTGACGAGCTCATGACAGGGGAGTGGAACTGACATGGATGACTTCGAGCCCTTCCATTCCGCAGTCAACCGAATCCCGGTGCTGCGCGAGTCCGGCGAACGACTTGCTAATGCCGGCGTACTCCCCCAAGGCCTTTTCAAGGACTATAAGGCCCCCGGACATGACCGCCTCTACGCCGATCGCTGGTCCGGCTCCATCGACCTGGAGATGATCGTGCGCACGCCGCTCGTCTTCGGGGAGCAGAAGGACGGGAATGTCGACCTCCCCCTGGACGACGACGGTCGCCCCGTTGTGCCCCCCACAATGGTCAAGGGCATGATCTCGCGCGCCTACGAGACGCTCACCTGCTCGCGCTTCCGGGTCTTCGGGGACCACTCTCGACAATTGACCTACCGCGCAGATGCCGCGAACGCCCTGCGCCTTATTCCAGCTCGCGTGATCGAGATGAACGAGGATGGCGGACTCCTCATCGAGTTGCTGCGCGGAGACACCATTGTGAACGGTGTCGAGTACAACGGCAATGGCGACCGCCCGTACCCGGTGATGCTCGCGGCGTCACTGCAGGACGGGAACAAGGGGCACGCCCGTTTCGCCCCGGGTTTCAACATGGATCGCCTTCGCGCCATGACGCGGCACGAGCGTCAGGTCCACTGCAATCTGAAGTTGTGCCTGCATCCCTCCGGCGGACACTACGCCTATTGGCAGGTGACACACCTGTACGACAATCACGGAAATCCGATCCGCGTCTTCGACATCAATGACAATGTCAGAACGGTCGATTCCCTTGAATACGTCACCGGCTATGTCTACCGAACCGCCGCGGACGGGGACAGGGCGTCTCAAGTATTCCAGAGGAAGCACGATGAAAGAGTATTCTTCGACATCTCGGGGCAGCCGGAACGGATCTCCGCGGCCCCGCATGTCGTTGACTCCTACCGACGAGTCGTCGAGAGTTATTCCGAACAGCGGGAGGAGAAGAACCTGCAGAAGGGGATGCGTCCCAATCGTTTCACCAACGTCGATCCGAGCGATCTCCTCCACGTCGGTTCTCTCATGTACGCCCTTCTCTCTAAGGATGAGACAAGGGTGGTGGAACTCGTTCCCACAATGATCGGACGGCGCCCCTACAGCAGGTCGCCCCGGGAGCTCGCCGCGGCGCAGAAGGTCCTTCCTCTCACGAAGTCCACCGAGGCCTCCGCCGCCGATCGGCTCTTCGGCTATGTCGTCCCCGACGCCGATGACGGCGCGACGGGCGGGGATGTCGCCTATCGGGGAAGGCTTTCCTTCGGCGTCGTCGACGCCTCGGAGGCCCGCGTCAGCCGTGAGAAGAAGAGACTCTCGCCGCTGCTGTCACCCAAGACGTCGTCGGCGAGACGCTTTCTCACCATCGATTCTGGAACGACTCCTTTGAGGGGCGGTAAGCCGCTTCCGCGCAGCGAGTACTTCGCCCCCGGGCAGTTCCTCGGAGCCGCCGCCTACCCCGTGCACCGCAGACTCATGGAGGGGAAGGACCTGGACAAGTCGAAGTTCCCCGAGCAGGCGACCGAAGATCCCGTGCTGAACGGTAGAGAACAGGATAACGCCGCGGTCCGTCTCACGGCCCGCTCGTGGATCAAAACTGGCAGCGTCCTGCGCTGCACCATGCTCTTCTCGAACCTGAGTCAGGATGAACTGGCGGCGCTCATCTGGATACTCACTCCCAGGAATCTGGTCCCGAGCAATGAGAAGAAGCCCGGTGCCGTCGGTTATCTGCGAATGGGACTGGGAAAGCCGTTCGGACTGGGGACGCTCGAGGTGAGCATCGCGAAGAACGGACTGCGCGCCATCCGGGGAGGCGATCTGGCCGAGTCCTATGTGAGTCTGGACGGATGCCTGGGCCTCACCACTCCCGTTGTCGGCGTCGAGGACTTCCCCCTGCCGAACGAGGCACTCCTTCTCAAGACGCCATGGGTGAGGGCCATGCAGCGCGCCGCCTTCGGCTACAGCGATGGCAGGCCGGTTCGCTACATGTCCCTGAAGGAGAACAAGGCGAATAACCAAACCGACCATGAGACCGGCAACCCCAAGGAGGGGTATGGCCAGTCCCCGGCGGACTTGTCCGAGGAACCCACGCCCATCAAGATTAAAAGCGACGATCGGCGACCTGGTGGAGGGAACCAGAATTACGGTCGTCGCCGCGGTCGACGATGATGCACCAGCCGTCGATGACGATCAACGAGCTTTTTCCGTCGATGTGGCGGGCCGTCGTCATTTTCTGCCTGAACTCACCGTGATGGGGCGAGTGAAGTGGCTCTCGCGCACTTTTCGGGTGCTCGGCGGACCGCCCGCTGCCGCCCCATCTGCGGCTCATTCGCCCGTGCGGCATCGGGACAGAGCCGGGCGACACTGCACATTCGACCGGACCTCGTTGCCGAAGGATCCGCAGAATCATGCGAAACGATCCGGCGCTCAACGCCGATGAAATCCTCCCAGGCGCAAGCTGCTCACGCGCCGGGTTCGGCGCTGGCCGCCGCCCTTTCCCGCCGTCGGGCCATGTGCGCCACCGCGCGCGCCACCGCCCACCAGAACACCCCGCCGATAATGGCGGAGCCCAGGATCACCGCGATGAGCACCAGCCACCAGTTGAAGTGCCAGCCTCCGAGCCGGTACAGACGGCGGTCGATGCCCGCCTCGGGGTTCCAGTTCACCCAGAGCTCGAGGAACACGCTCAGCGGCAGGCCGATGAAGGAGAACACCGCGGCCGCGATCTCCAGCGTCCGGGCCGACCTGGCCCGCTCCTCCTCGGCCTGCTGCTCGGCGCGCCCGATCCGCATGAGCACGTTCTCCCGCAGGCGGTGCGCCTGGTCGCGCGCCTCCTCGACCAGCAGGGGGATCCTGTACGTCTCGAGCAGGTAGGTGAGGAAGGCGTCGAGCTGGCGGTCCGAGTCCGTCATCATCGTCCACTGCTCGGAGACGACGAATCCCACCGCCTCCGAATCGAGCTCGATGACCCGGTCCACCTCCTCCGCGGCATTCGCCTGCACCTCCGCCAGGCGCGCCATGAGGGACGAGGCCCGGTGCCGCTGGAGCAGCATGAGCAGGACGGCCTCGATGAACCTGCCCTCGATATGGGCGAGCGGGCGGAACCCCTCGCCCCGGATCTGGCAGAAGGAGCACCCGCTGATACTCGCATACGCCACCCAGGTCTGCGACAGGCGGTGGACCTGGCGCTCCCGGTCCCCGAAAACCCCGTCCTCGAAGCTCTCGTCGTCGCGGCGGGGCAGACGCCCCCACCGCCAGGCGCTCACCACCGCCCGCTCCCGGGTCGCATTGAGCCCCGGCGCCGCCACGGCGTCCTTCAGCGGTCGCGGCGCCCGCCCCTCCTGGCGCTCCTGGTCCGTGCGCAGGTCGAAATCGTCCAGGACCAGTCCGTCGCCGCGCTCCGAGGCCACGATATCGCGCGGCACGTAGGTGATGACGTACGGGTCGGCGCTCGGTTCCCCATCCCAATCGGTGACCCCGAATCCGTGCCCCACATCGTCGGCGCCCCGCTTCGACTCAAGGGCGAGGACCCGCACCACCTCGTGGGTGATCTCCTCCTTTCCGGCGGGCTCTCGCGTCAGATTGCGGACCCAGGAGAATGCCTTGGGACTAGTCGGCACGCGCAGGACCAGGTGAAGGACGATGAGCACCCGGGTCGAGGGCGTCTTCCCGCCCGTCCCCGCGGCGCCCCCGGCGTCGGGGGCCTCGACCGATTCCACCTCGAGAATGTCCCAGGCGAAGGCGTAGAACGGCGGTCTGCCCCGACTCGCGCGGTTCTTCTCGGTGACGAAGACCGGCGCCAGGTCCGGGTAGACGTAGTGACGCCGGTGGGCCGGGTCGAGGAGCCGTCTGCGCACCGGCTCGCGCAGGCGGCGCGACGCCCCGTCGAAGGCGGTCGGCCTCCTGAAAACGGATATCCGCACCGGGCCCTGCGGGAACAATTCGCGCCACTCCCCCCATGTCCCGGGAAGCTCCCACGGCACGATGACCATGAGGCGCAGCGCATTGTCGTCGTCGTTATCGATCTCCAGCAGGCCCGACGGCGTCCGGTCCTCGACGTTCCTCACGCCCCTCACCATGCCACATCCCCTCAGCCGTAGGAAACCTCCTCGAGCGCGCCGACCCGTTTCCGCAAGGCGTCCAACCGGCGACCCCAGTCCCCGGCCACGGCGCCGGAGCCGCTCCCGACCCCGGCGTCGGAATTGCTCTCGACCGCGGTGACGGCCCGCTCGACGAGCCGGGCATAGGTGCACCGCGACTTCCGCCGGTAGCGGCTCAGGACCTGCTCGGTGGCCTCGGACAGGCCCTTCGAGCCGTGATTGATCGTGACCTTGTTGCGCACGCGCACGAGGAGGCGCAGCAGCGCCCCGGCGCCCTCGTCGGCGAGATCGGCGTCATCGGACGTGTAGACGGAGTTCTGCTGGTCGAACCGGCCGTCCGCGAGGGCGAGAATACGGGGCTCCCGGAATGCGCCGGTCCGCTTCGATTCGGGCGCGGGATTCAGCAGCTCGCCGATAATGGTGGCCAGGCGCGCTTGGGCGTCGGGCTGGACGTGATCGATCATGCGGCCGACGGCGCCCATGACCCCCAGAATCACTCCCGCGCGCCCGTCGATGTCCTCGGTCTGAACCGCCCGCACGAGCTCGTCCGCGAGCGCCCGGGCCTCACCGGCCGACTCCTCCATGGCGGGGTCCCCCAGGGCGAGCAGGCGCGCCGCCGTGAGCAGGTCCAGACGGTCCAGGCAATAGCCGGTCGCCCGCAGCAGCGCCCTGCGGACGTCGCGGTCGAGCCCGAACTGGTGGAACTGGAGGACGTTCCGGCCGTCGGCGCTCCGCACCGTCGATGCGAGGAGCACCGCAATGCCGTGACGAGCGCCGAAGACCTGCGCGGCGCGCAGGAGCGCGATGACGACGGGCTTCTCCCCCACGACGGTGACGACGATGGCCCGCGGGCGGGACCAGCGCTCCGCGAGCTGGTCCTCGAGCCACTGGGCGGCGAGGCGGCCGGCCCGCGACATGCTCTCCTCCGCCCCGCTCGCCGTGACCCCGTCGCTCGTGGCGGCCCGCCCGTAGCTGCGGGCCGTGGCGCCGTCGGCCCCGGGCGGCTCCCAGTCGGGGTGATGGTCGACGTCGCCGGCCGCGAGCCTGTCGACGACGCCGCGCCCCTCACCCAGGCTGTCGTCGGAGCAGGCGATGAACGTTCTCAGCGTCAGCGGCCCGGGGACGGAGCAGGCCCGGCGCAGGGCCGGGTCCGGCTGCGCGCGCAGGAGCGCGACGGCGATGGGGTCGCGTTCGGGGCCCCTCCCCCTTCCGCGGGGCTGTCCCTGAGCGGTCAGCAGGCACACGGTCCCCGACGGCCACGACAACCAGTCCGGGGGCGGGCCGCCCAGGGCGCCGCGCACCCGCTCGCGCAGGTCGTCGCCGGCCTCGTCGAAGCGGTGGGTCGCCCCGATGCCCAGGTCGATGAAGTCGCGCTGGGCGACGAGCCACGCCTCGGGCGCGGCGAGGGGCCGCGTGCGCGCCTCCTTCTCGAGGCGCCCGATCGCCCGGCCGAGCTCGCCGCCCTTCCGGAGCGCATCGGGGTGCTCCGCCTCGTCCAGCCCCGTCCGGTCCAGGTACTGGCGCCGGCGCCGCCGGTACTCGGCGGCCACCCACGCCCGCAGCGCCATGCCCGCGGCCAGGTCCCCGCGGGCCGTGTCCGTCCACAGCAGCTGGGCGAAGTCCTCGGGGCCGATCCGCCCTTCCACGGGGGTCTCGCCGACGGCGCGCCGCAGGGCCCCGGCGGCCCGCCGGACCTCGTCGGGCATCTCGCCGCCGGCTTGCGCGCCGGCCCCGCGCCCGTCGTACTCCCGGGCGAGGACGGTGGGCAGCCCGAGCCCCATGAGCCAGCCCCGCAGGGGGTCCTCCCCGTCAACCGACATGCGCAGGATCGGCGCCGCGCCGTCCGCCCGGTCGTCCCCGACCCGGTCGATGAGGGCCAGCGACCACTCGTCGCCGTGGGTGGCGGCGGCGACGCCGGCGACCTCGGCGAGGACGGTGGTCGCGCCCCCGGCCAGGGCGAGCAGGACGTGTCCGTCGTGCCCGCCGATCGCCCTCTCCAGGGTCTCGATCGAGGCCCGCGACACCTGGAGGCCCGGCAGGATGCAGGCGTCCAGCACCCGCGCCCGCCTCCCCGCCACCAGGTCGCGCACCTGGGCCGAAGCGCGTCGCAGCGCCCCGACGAGCGCCCTCGCGATCGAGTCCGTGGGCGTGCTCCCGCCTTCGACGCCGACGACGAGGATGTCGATGTCCTCGGAGGATGTGCCCGGCTCCCCGGCCAGGCGGGCGAGCGCCCCCAGCTCCTTGCGCAGGGCGCTGCCGGGCGCGGCGGCGGGCGGGGCGCC
>ERZ772927.540-NODE-540-length-15033-cov-5.6786_pt1 | contig 15033 bp, 10 predicted proteins | sample MGYA00512115_ERZ772927 | MGnify/ENA primary metagenome ERZ772927 (study PRJEB29015, sample SAMEA2737924) | human oral metagenome | biome: human oral; feature: human-associated habitat; material: dental | place: China | collected 2013 ... | reverse complement strand
CGAACACCATTATCTTCTACTAAAAACAGGGCCATTCTGGTAGGCAGGTTACTGTTAATTGCCAGCTTGAAACTATTTGCTCTAAGAGCAGTCATCGTTAGATAGATTCCCAAACTAGCACCTTCACGTAGCACTTGAGAAACAATTGACTCTATAGACTCTGTTAAGTTGCTTTCTTGAATCGAATCAAAGGAGTCTAGAATAATCGAAATGACAGGTAAGGAATTGCCTGATTTCGCTTCATACTGTGCCAAACTGGCCACACCATGTTCTGACAATAAATCTTTTCGAGTTTGAATCTCTTGTCTAATTTTCTTTATAAACTTCACAAGTTTTTCTTCTTCTTGCAAAGTTACGATATCAGCCACGTGTGGTAAGTCTCTTAAAGGAAGCAGACCATTTGTTCCAAAATCAAATAGATAGAAATGGACTTGCTCTGGAGAATTCATCCGAGCCATATTTAAAACAAATGTTTGCAAAGCCGTAGACTTACCGAAGCCTGCTGAGCCTAAAATAGCAAAATGGCTATATTCTTCTAAGTCAAAATCAAAGACAACCTGTTCTTGCTTTTCTGGTATATCTAAAAGAGCAAAAGGAATGGATAGTTTACGAGGCTCTTTCCATTGAAGCTGATAATCTATGCTTGGTGTCAGTATCTCTGTAGCAAGTGGCGGCAACCATGGCTTATCTGGAAGAATCACGTCATTCTCAGTAACAAAATCAGAAATTTCATCGATTACTGCAGTCAATTCTGTACGCTCATCGTCTGAAGTCTCTTGATAGTCTTCCCCAGCAGACAGGTCAGAACTTAATAGCTCCGCTTGTCCTAAATCATTGATAAGCCAAATCCGTTCATCTATTTTCTTTTCATTCGAGCTATTTGGTTGGTAATTTGCACCACTCCAAGCAGATTGGAATAATTCGTAAATTTCGTTATTACCAACTTGTAGATAAGCACGTCCCGGCTGAATGATACTTGCAGCATCTGGTGTCTTAATGATTTCTTTTGAATCTGACTCATCGGCTACTTTAAGAGCTAGTTTAAAGCGAGAGTTGGACCAAATCTGATCGTCTACTACCCCGCTGGGCTTCTGTGTAGCCAAGATTAAATGAACCCCAAGTGATCGACCGATACGAGCAGTCGATACTAATTCTGCCATGAATTCTGGTTCATTTTGTTTCAATTCAGCAAATTCATCTGAAATCAAGAACAGATGAGGAATAGGCTTTTGAGGATAATCTTTCGCTTCTTGTGTCCCTGACAATCTCTTGCCTTCTTTATACAGTTTTGTATAAGCATTGATATGATTGACCCCAAAGCGACCAAACTCCCGTTGACGCTTTTGAAGTTCCGCACGAATACTCTTCAGAGCACGCGCAGATGCCGCTCCGTCCAGATTCGTGATGGCTCCCATCAAGTGAGGTAATTTAGCAAAAAGATTTGCCATCCCCCCACCTTTAAAGTCAATCGGTAAAAATCCGACATCTTCAGGTGCAAAGTTAACAGCTAAACTCAAAATATAACTTTGTAAGATTTCAGATTTCCCTGAACCTGTCGTACCTGCTACCAGACCATGAGGGCCATGAGCTCTTTCATGTAAATTCAGGTAGACAATATCGTCTTTTCCACGTAATCCAAGTGGGACTGCTAGAGTTTTTGAAGTATCTGCTACAGACCAGCGGCTAGGAATATTAAGATCGTCGACTGTTTTTACATTATACAATCCTAAAAAGCTAATTGCCTCAGGAATGGAATTTTTTTCAACCTCAACGTGATTTAGATTGGCTAGTTTATGAATGGCGTCATTGATTCTATCGTCCCATTTATTTGGAACCAACACTTGGTTCACGTATTCTCGGTTATCATTCACCAATGTAGCTGTTTCGTTGTTCTGGTATTCAATAACCGCTGTAGCCGTCTCAGGGAGCATTGATAGATTTTCTTTCCCCCAAATGACTGTCACTCCGTATTGAGTCATGTCTTCTGCTAAAAACTCATTAAGACCATGACCAAGCAAATATGAATCATCCAAAATTGTCAGCACATAATGTGGGCTAAACTTTAACGCTGCAGATTTAGAAGCATTTTCTCTAACCATCTGGCGTCTTTTTACAATAATCTGATAAAAAGAATTTAAAACAACATCTCTTGTCTGTTCATTGTGGATTAAACCTCTTAAATTCAGATTATGGAGCTGGAAGTGTGGCAACCATCTCCAAGCCTCCCAAGATTTCTTATAATCCTCATCAGATAATAAAGAGACAAACTGAACATCATGATAAGAATGCATTGCAGCTATTTGAAAGAGAATCGTTTGGATTGCAGTATTGAGATAAACTAGCGAACCCGCTAAACCTAAGGTTTGATCACGTAAAGAAATAATGATAGGAGATTGAGCAATGTGTTTATACTTCTCTACTATCTCTTTTTTTACAAATTGTTCCCATTCGTCTGTCTGCTCTCGCTCTGAAAAATCTACACTAAAACTACTTTTTACATCTCCAATCCCCAATCGAATATTTAGGAAATCTTCATGACTAGGCATTTTCTCATAGATTCTAGAACGATAAGAACAAAGTAGGGAAATCAAATCTGCCACTGAAGGATAATTATACTCCAGTGCTTCTTTCTGTTTCCCGGCCAGCTTTGCTAACTCGGATTCTTTTTCTACCAAATAGTTTTGATAGTTTTCTTCCTGTATTTTATTTTCTTTTTCAGTTTCTTTCTTAGACGTCCAATAACTAGACACAGAAAAAGCTGCTGTTAGAAGACTGGCTCCTCCCATACTTAAAAGCATAATTGGGTTTCGTCGACTGATAATGGTAACTGCACCCGTCATCACTAACATTCCTAGAGGCGGAACAATTGTTCTAAGTATTTCTCCACGTTTTTTCTCTTTCCTCCCTTTAGGTGAGTTGAGCCTAACTCTATCCTCAGAAGGTCTTAAGAAAATCCGTGGACTACGTCTATAATCGGGAAAATCAACAGGATACTCCTCTAGTAAAGCTTCTTCAATAAATAGCTTCGAATTTAAATAAAATTCTTGTAACAGTCCAATCATCTTGAACTGATCTGGACGTCTTTCTATTACTACGCCATCTATTACAAGCCTATCTCCTATTTTGAAATGACCATCAAAATCGGCTACTTTTTCTCCATTAATGTATACTTTGGCCCCATTAGAAAAGACTTGTAAATGATGGTAGTTTTTTGCTTCTGGTTTGAAGCGAGCCAAAACAGTCGTATTAAATTTAATAGCTGAAGAAGCTAAGTCCGAAATAATAAACTCATTTCGTGGGATATTGGTATACACAATATCCAACTTACCTTTAGGATAGGCTATGCAATGCTGTAATAATTCTCCTGACCATACTTGCCCATTAAATAACAGCTGATTGTTTTCATCTAAGCAAATAAGGCCGTTCTCTGTTTGAATCTGGCGAAGGTTTTCTGAAATCTCAAGGTGTTTAAACTGATTCCCAAATAAAAATACGTCATAAAAAACTTCTGAATGGGTTCTTCTATTGCTATCAAAAATTTGGTTGGAATTATTTTTGTTCTTCATGAGCATCCTTTCCTTCCAAAAGTTCTTCGTAATTTTTAATTTGTTCCTTATATTCTTTCAGTTTTTCTTGTTTTTCAGATCCTTTCATTTTAGAATCTCCACTAACATGACTGTACAATTTTCTATAGGCGTATAAAATCAATTGATTATCTCCTATATTTTGAGCAGCATCTAGCGTTTTTTCATAGTCTCCAAATCCAATATAAATCCAATACAGAAGAATGGTTTCATTAGTCTTCATAGAAATATTTTTTAAGATATTTTCCTTCTGATCACTACTAAGATTATCTTCTTTAATGGCACTAACAGCTAAAGCATACTGTGTCCCTTTAGGAAAGTTCTTTGGATTATCTTTTTCTAAAGTTTCTAAAGCCTTAGAATATTCATGATTTGTATAATAAATCTCACTTGAAATGATTCTATCTTTATAAGGAATTGTGTTTACTAGATAAAAGCCAGATACCACAGCAAGAACTAAGAACAAAATTCCAAACGAGATCATTCCCCATTTATATATCTTAAATTCATTTTTAGGCGTGTAGATATTCTCTTCTAATCTTTTTTGAACCTGTATTGCAACTTGTTGATTCAACGATTCATTTAATTCAGTAAAATTCTGTGCTTGTTGAATCTCTTGAGAAAATGGATTCTTAAGAGCACTCGAGCCATTAATTAAATCGTAGAAATCCAATCTCGGATTGATAATGTAAAGAATGAGGGCTCGATATGATTTAAAATAGTCCTCATTTTCTACAAAGGGCATCACAGCTGTAGAGAAGCCTCTATGAGCAACTTTAACATATTCACCTAAAACAAAAAAGTTATTCGGATGAATGTATGGCACCGTCAAAGTCTGTGAATAACGAGATAAAAATTGCATCTTTTGAGCTAAGACTAATCTATCAATTAAAGACAGCTTTTCCAGAGCGGTAACTAGTGGAATAGAAGAAGTTTCAATCTCATACGTAACCCGAAGTTCCTCTTCGGTCACCTCCGACACCTCTCCCGCTAAAAAGTGTACATCTTTCTCTAAGAATGTTTGATATTGTGGCAATTCATTTATTTTAAATTGATTGGCCTTCAAACGGACGTCCAGTCTGTCATCCTCAACATTTATATCTAACTCAGGATAATATTCTTTCATCTGCGCCACAGGTCTACCTCTCTATTCTACGCGTGTAACAACTTCAAGTTGGTCACCATTCCCAACGGGATATTCAGACAAAACAGCTGAAGGAGCTAATAAAAATGGTTTATTCTTTAAAACTAAATCAAATTGCTCTGGCAAAACGACTTTCTTCAAAACTAACGCCTCTCTAAGTAAGTCTTTTAAACGATTAGTTGTCACTGCCATTGGAACCATCACATCATAAGTTTGATTTCTATATTCAAGTTCTACTGTAATTGTTGGGGGATTCATCAAGATTGCTCCTTATTTTGTAACTGAAAATTAGAGAATACGCTCCCTAGCTTCCAACCAATGAATACTATCAAGGTTGATCCTAGCAAAAGTAAGCTAGTATACAAAGCTTTTATCAATGAATCCGATGTAGCTTCAGAATCATTTGTTATAAACTCTGGAAAAGAATAATTTTCCTGAAATAATTGATCTTTTGATGGAGCATCACTTTTGTTTTGGTTCCACTCCTCCCGAAACATCTTATCAGTCAATTCATTAAATTGACGCTTTTCTTCCTTTTTGAAGGCCTTGTTTTGTTCTTCCTTTTTCCCAAGAAACAAATCAGCCTGGTTTCCATAGTATTCATACTGTTTTTGTTCTTGATCGCCACCATAAATTACATCATTATGAATTTCAAGAGATGATTTATCATCTGCAAAAGCAGACTCAATAGTAATTGCTAGTCCTATTATAACTAAGAGAGTATAGAAAGTTATTGTAATTTTATTTCTAGACACTGTTAACTCCTAAACTGATTCCACCTTATTCGGCTTGATAAATAAATTTAATAGTATTACAGCAACGGCCGATAAGAATAAAATGAAAATTGTAAAGAATCCAATTCCTAGGCCATTCATCAATGCAACATATCCATTTTCAATATTTTGAAACAGTGAAAAACGATAAAGCAATGAAACAAATGTTCCAGGTTTTGTCGATGAACCTATGATTGGCATCAATAGTAAATAAATTCCTAATAAGAAAGTAAAACAATATAAAGTTATTGTTCTCTCAAATTTGCGTAACAGAAATACAAATAGATTAATCAAGATGAATAATAGTAAGAAGGTATAAAGAACCCATACTAATTTTGATACAGAACGAAGCATAGATGATGTTATCAAAGCAAAGGCTAAAGATGATACTACAGCAATGGATGCAATCTTAGCCGTATTAGGTAGGTTGTACCAGATGCGTGACGGGGTCTGTAGTTTGTCTCCTTCACTAATGCTACGAGGTCTCATCAAATAAATCGTAAAGAAACTGATTGAGATAGTAAGTAAAGCACTCACAATAGTCATATAGTAAGGGATGATGGAAACTTTTGCTGTTGATCCCCGAATTGCACTTACCTCAATCGGAGAAGATAGGAAATTAAAGACTTTTGCATTATCTCCTCCACCGTTCTTAGTATTAGCTAGCACCTTATTGAAAGCCTCAGCATATTTTTGATTATCAGACAAACTAGAATCCGTATTAGATGCATACTTATTGACATTTTCCAATACGCCATTAACTTCTTGCTCTAATTGATTTGCATCAGTTGTAAAACTCTTCACAAGGTCATCCATTTTAGGTAGACCATCTGCAGTAGCCTCTGTTTGTTTCGAGATATCTTTTGCTGATTTTTGGATATTTCTCAGTTGTGTAGCAATTCCTTCCAACTTGGAAGTGTTAGCAATCTCTTGTTCAGCTCTAGAAGCTGTATCTGACTTATAAAAGTCATCTAACGTTTCCTTCGCAGTATCATACCATTTTCCTAATTCTAAAACTAAATCATAATACTCATTTTTATCTGGAATAGATTTCAATAAACCATACAAACTCAATTCTTTCTCGGAATCTTCTGTTGAGTCAGGAGATCCTAGAACAGTAGAAATATCTGATATTCTCTTGTTTAATTCAGAATATAAATAATCTCCGTCTTTTTTATAAGCTTCAGCAAATTCATCCGAAACAGATTTAGCCAAGTCTTTTTTATCAATATTATTGTAGCGGTAATAGATTGAATTTGGACTAGCCAAATCTCCTAATGAAACATTGCTATTTTGAACACGTTGTGCAAAGGTCGCAATCGAATCTGAGGGATCCGAAAAAATTGTTGTAATTTGTTGAGCAGCCTTATCTAAAGATGAGAAGTTATTAAGAATTACTGGTAAGTCTTGAACAAGTGTATCATTTTTAGCATCGAATACTGCTAACTTCCCAGAAGCAACGCTGCCATTACTATTCGCCCATTGATAATCGACTTCCTGATAAGAACGCTTCTCTGTTTGTTGTGGCGACCAAGATAGACCTACAGTTACCGTAACTGGCAAAGAACTTGGAACTACAGGTTCCTTCACCTCTTTATTCTGCACTTTATCATCGTGGTTAGAATCTTTGTCCTGAGTATCCTCAATTTGTTTATCTGACCCTTGTGTCGGTTTATCTTCAACAGCAGTGTTTACAACTGCTGTATTATGAATCGAAACAGCAAAACCATTAGAAGATCCTGAAACAACAGCCTCTTTACCAAATGGTGCGAGTTGCTGATTTAAACTTGCTTGAATTTGAGACGCAACAGCTCCACCGTTTGAAATTGTAACTCCTTCACCGCCTAAAGAAATGGTATCCCCGCTAGTTGCAATATTAAAGGTAGCAGTTGTTTGGAACACATCAGATTGAGTAGCTTCTCCACGGTTCATAAAATTATATGAAGTGGTCGTGCCTGTCCCTACACCAAAATCAGTTGAATAACGATTGACTAGAGTCAATTCTGTTTTATAGAGGTTTGCTTGGTCTTCACTAATTACATTTTTAGAGACAAGAGCATCTATCAACGAAGATAGTGAAGATGCTGGAGTAGCACTTACTTCTGCATTAAGTTTTGCTAAATAGTCCTTATCTAGCTTAGATCCCTTATCTGGATTCATTAAAGCAGCGATTGCTTCTTTTACATTGTCAATACTTGCTGTATCAGGAGTTAATTTGCTATCTCCATAATATTTTGAAGCAATTACCTGTTGTAAATTTTGAAGATCCGTAATTTGACCCTCTAATTTTTTAATATTGGCTTCTACTGATGTTCGAGCTACCGCCTGAGCTTTTTCGTATTGTTTCGAAATTTCCAAAAAACGTTCATAGATACTGGCGTTTGGAGTTCTTTCGTTTTCTGGATCTTGAGGCAATAAAGGCCCCTGAATTTTAGGAGAGGAATCTTTGGCTTTATCTTGATCTAACTCTGATAACTCTCTCCCTCCTAGTGTTGCGAACTGTTTTGTCATTTTAGAATAATAATTATCTAAACCATTCAATTGATAATTATCCTTGTTCGAATTCGAGTTTGCTCCTTTATCTTCAGGTTGAATTGAGTCAGCAATTCCCCCAACTTCCTCAGCGTTTCCATTTACCAGCGATGTAACTGAAGATACAAAACCTTTCTGTTCAGATTCTACAGCTGTACTACTTGATTGTAAGGAATTAGCTAAAGCTGATGCACTACTGATAGATTGTGGTAAAGTCTGAAATGGTGTCTGGATTTTCGACTTCAAATAATTTGAATGCTGAGATTCTATCTCCACCATGCCAGTGACATTTTGTTGTGCGTCTGAAAGACTAGCAACGATACTTGAAAAGTACATTTGTACAATTCTTGTATTAAAGTTGTATAAAATGCTATTGATATTTTTTTCAATAACTTGCTGAGTTACTTGGTTTTGTCCATTCCTAATCCGATATTCTATATTAGCCTTTTGTGGATCGATACTTTGGAGAGACAGCACTGTTTGAGAAAAATTTTTAGGAATAACAATCATTGCATCGTATTCTCCACTCTCAATGCCTGCTTTGGCTTGACTACGATTTGATGTCGCCCACTTATTCTGTTCATCCTGAGAAATAAAAGTGACAAAATCACGCCCTAGTTGGTAATTTTTATTCTCAAATTCCCAGCCGTCATCTTCATTTACCAAAACATATCGCGCTTCTGAAGATTCCTTCCCTACAACTTGAGTCACAGAAGGGTCTTTAAAAGCTATGTAAATAAAGCTTCCTGCCATCACTATTAAAGTAATTAATACAACAGAAATTGAGATTATTTTTCTATGTTTTTCACTCAAACGGGACATTTTCACTCCTAAAAATTTTATTAAAATAGCCAGCACTCAACATAGAGCACTGGCAATGATTAGTTTCTTTTAAAAACCGAATGATGCTTTATCAGCTGCATCACGCTCTTCTACAGTATTAGCATAAGCAACAAGTTGTTGGTTTACACTCACAAGGAGTTCTTCCATTTGCTTCACGTTTGCTCTCAATTGTTCAAACTGTTCAAGATATGCGTTAAATGCTTGACCTTGCCATGTTGATGCAATTGTATCATTAGTGCTTGACACTTTTTGAATCTCTGCTTCAATGCTGCTTGCAGCTGAGGTATAAACGTTCGCTTGTGAACGTAGTTCTTCTGGGGTAAGTGAAATAGCTCCTGCCATATCTTTTCTCCTTTGTTTTTTAAAGACTAATACACTTAAACAGTATATTTGTACCTATGTTATACTAAAATACACTTCACGTCAATTACAAATATATGTATTATATTGCAATTCTGCAACAATAATTCTGATTCTCTATACTTCTATTTATTTTCTAATGCCATAACCCTTGTTTTTAAGGCTTTTTAAGCTATTGCGCAAACGTAACAAAACTGTAAAATAACATCTGTTTTATTTTATCTACTATTAAAAAAACAAACTTTTAATTTAGCTATTTTATCGTGTTTGCCACACTAATTTTTTTAATGACAAACGATATTAAATCCCACTTTTAAATCAATATTTTTTATAAGCATTTACAAAAAAGACATTCTAGTACATTTTTTAGTTTGATTCCTTTTACTTTTCATCCGTATTATTTCCGATTTTTCTCTCCCTTTTATCCTATTTTTTTTCTTAAAATAACATCATTTTCTCACCCTATCTTCAAATAAATCGGCAAATTTTTAAAAATAGGTAAGACAAAAGAGCACCCGAAAACCAGTATGAAAAAATTTGAGAGGCAGAAGGCTAGTAATATCGCCAAGTCCTTTTCTTGAAAAAACACCTGCTCCTCAGCAGATGCCTTCATTTACCGATAGTAATCATAAGCTAACCGAGGGCTTCCGTCTGCTACATAAATGACACCACACTCAATAAATCCATAAGATAAGATAGCTGCTTGCATGGGCTTATTATCTGCATGAGTATCGATACGTAGATGGGGGATCTCCTGATAGCAAAAATCAAAAACCTGATGAGCTATACCTTTGACTTGGCCGTTTGAAGCGATACGATGGATCGTTCCATAAGACGCTGTCGAACGCCAAGCTCCCTTTTCAATGACTTGATAAGTTGGATCCTCTCCTATGATAAAAGCGAAAGTCCCAACTATCTTTCCATCCTCCTCTACAACAAAGGACTGATGAGAGCTTATATCTGCTTCTATTAAAAGTTTGCTAGGATAATCCTCTCCCCACTGAGTTGGATTTCCTTGCTCTTTCATAAACTTGCGAGCCAGATCATAAATCTCCATGATAGCTTTTAAATCTTCTTCTTTGGATAGACGTATCTTCATCTTTTCCTCCTTTATTGAATGATGGCTAGCTTCTTGATCCTTTCCAATCATTACATTATAAGAAAGGAGACTGAAACATTCTTGTCCCAGTCCCCATCTTGAAAGAATACTATTTAAATTCTTCTGGTTCACCAGTATATTGGGCCCATTCCTGGCTAAAGAAACGGTCATTGAGCTTGTAAGCCGGCGCAGGCTGTGGATTTGCCACAAATGGATCCACGACCTTATCAAAAGCAAGCCAACCTAGCCAACCCATATGGATGGTGTCCTGCATAAAGTAAGACTTATCGCCATCCTTCGAAAAATCAGCAATGTTATTAAAACCTTGTTCGGTCAGCTGATATTTGATTTTCTCAACAGCCTGCTGATACTTTTCTTGACTCAGCCCCGTATATTCCATCCATTTGGCATTGACCGGAGGAATCACAAAGAGAACATTGGTCTTAGATTTAGCAAACTGATCCAGAGCCAATTGCAAATCATTGTATTCAGGAGATTGCACATAGGATAGATTCCGCTGAGAACCCTTGAGACGTTTCAAGGCTCTTTTTAGACGATTCTTATAGAATTTGTTTTCAATTCCAAGATCATTGCTACTAGTGTTTTTCTTAGCTTCTTCTGTTCCGACCTCTTCCAAGGCATCATAAGAAAATTTGTCTGGCAGATTCTTCAGCTTAGACAATACAAATTTTTCATAATTGTCGTTATTAGCTGCGACAAAATTGCTGAAAAAAGCATCCTCTCGCCGATTGATCCGTGCCATAAAACGGATAAAAGAACGATCAAAACTCGTCAATTTTTGCCTATTGGCCAATTTTTGAACATTATCTTTCATAGCAATGTTAGGATAAAGCTGCAGTAGACGCTGCGCTGCGTATTGGGCGGCACGATCCCCGCTCTGTTGCCTCAAAAAGCTGGTCAGCTGATCACTATTAAAGTATTGCTGGAAAGCCGAAGCATCATATCCCTTCTTGGTAAACCACTGGGGGGATACCACATAGACAGCTGTTTTATTTTCCAGTTGTGGCAGGATCTGCTGCATACCAAAGTACTGATTGAGAGAGGCCGCTCCACGTTGACCTAAGAAATAAGGTCGGTAAGAACGGTCATATTTTTCTGCTAAAACAGCCGGGTGCAGACTGTCAAAGCGTAGCCATTCACTCGAACCAAAGAAAGGGACAAAACGATGTTCTTCATCAGTCAAAGCCTTACTCTTTTGGGTTCGATTTTTGAAATTTTCTGCCGTTAAAGTGACGGCTGAACGCTTTTCACTCTCATAATTATGATTGTAGTTAATCGGATAGAAAAATAGCAAGGCAACTACCATCAGTAGCGCACAAAAAACTGGCCCCAAAATCAGCCATAATCGTTTAAGCATTACGAAGCTCCGTTACACCTTCAACGATTTTATTGGCCGTATTCCAGTCATCGCGACCAAATTCAGAAACAGGTACACGAATATCAAAACGATTTTCCAATTCTACAATCAATTCAACTGTTCCCATGCTATCTAGGACACCTGCATCGAACAAATCTTCATCCATCATGTCAGAGACATCTTCCATAAATAATTCATCGATAATTTCGATTACTTCTGCTTTTACATCCATTGTATTTTCCTCATTTATTTTTATTTTTTAAACCAAAGATCATTCAAAAATCCTGAGAAGATTAAGAATGACAGCATAACAACATGGAAGGTAATAACCATACCAAGAGCTTGAGTCCATTTGTTATCTGGTAAAGGTGCCAAGCCTTTGACCTTTCTTTCTTTATTGATGGTCTTTTTCTTGCGAATCCAAGCATCATTAATAATCAGACCAAAGCCATGGAAAACTCCATAAGCCACATAATACCAGGTTACACCATGCCAAAAGCCCATGATGGTCATGTTGATCAAATAAGCCACTCCCGAGGTAACGTTTCGGTTTTTAAAGACCTTATTGCGCATCAGGACCATGACTATTCGCATAAAGACGAAGTCACGGAACCAGAAGGACAGACTCATGTGCCAACGATTCCAAAATTCCTTTAAATCCCGAGAGAGAAAGGGTTTGTCAAAGTTAATCGGACTCTTAATCCCCATTAGATAGGAAATGGCCACCGCAAACATAGAATAGCCTGCAAAGTCGAAAAAGAGATCCAAACCAAAGACATACATAACGCCCAGTGCTCCTAAGTTGAAGAAACCGCCTGTATAAAGTGCATAGGTCTTGACATGTCCCAAAAGCAAATGTCCAAAGATATGAGCCAGGACAAACTTATACAAGAAACCTAGCATGATATAGTGCACGGCTTTCTCAAGCATATTAAGAAGTTCTTCTCGATCAGGAATCTGAACATAATCTTCATTGAAACGTTTAAAGCGATCAATCGGCCCACTAGAGAAGGTGGGCATAAAGAGCATGAAGCGCAAAAACTCCCAAAGACTAAAGTCTGTCAGAGCCCCATCTCGTAGCTCCATCATCATACCAACAGAGCGGAAGGTCAGGTAGGAGATCCCTAGAAAACCTAGCAAAGATTGATGGTGATCTTGAATAGCTGGTGTGACTTTCACAATCGTTAAGGGCAAAATTGCCAAGAAAACGTGCAGATAGAAGACCCACTTATTATCCCATCTTTTCCGATAAAACTTGTAAAGAAAGAGCCAGAAGGTCTGCCAAACTACGTAAAAGATAAAGGCGAGAAACTGAGTCAGGTCGGGGCCTACCAACATAAAGACGATGAAGGCCAGGCTGACCAATACTTCATAAAGCGGAAATCTTTTTTTAAAGAAGAGCCCGATGAAGATAGGTAGAACTGCTAAAATAATGTAAACAAAATATTGGGGATCGCCATAAGGTTCCAGGTGAGGAAGTTGTTTTAAAATTTCCATCATCGGTTATTGACCTCGCTGATTAAGCCCTTGATATCGATCTTACCATTAGGTGTCAGAGGTAAAGATTCACGATAAAGGAATTTAGATGGCATCATATAAGACATCATGATATCTTCCAAGTCTTCCTTAATAGCTTTTGTAATATCAATCTCACGCTCAAACTGTTCTGCCACCCCATCTTTTAAGATAACATAGGCCAAAAGATTTTGTACCTTGTGGTCCTTGTTATAGCGAGGCACAGCCACTGCTGAATCAATGTATTTTGATTTATTAAGATTTTGTGAAACATCCTCCAGCTCGATGCGGTAGCCATTAAACTTAATTTGGAAATCCATCCGACCGCCGTAAAGCAAGAGTCCTTCATCAGTCATGGAACCCACATCTCCAGTATGATAAGCAGGCAAGCCTTCAAATTCAAAGAAAGCCTCTGCTGTTTTTTCTGGATTGTTCATATAGCCTTTAGAAACTGCTGGACCAGATACGATGATTTCTCCTTGCTCACCATTTGGAAGCTTCTTGCCGTTTTCATCAATGATAAAGGTCGGAGAATCTTCCTTAGTATAGCCGATTGGCAGACGTTTCATGGTAGCTAGCATTTCATCTGTAACAGCCATAGCTGATAAAGCCACAGTCGCTTCTGTCGGTCCATAGGCATTGATGATACGAGCATTTGGGAAACGGTCACGCAGTTTTTGAGCTGTCTTAACCGTCAACTCTTCTCCATCAAAGTAGAAATGAGTCAGTCCTGGCATCTTTTGGCTATTGAAATCATCTGAGAGCATGGCCATATCTGCAAAAGATGGTGTTGAGGTCCAGATAGCAATCGGCAAGCTCAAAATAGTTTCAAAGAGTTGCTTAAAGTCTTGCGTAATAGCACTTGGAAGTGCAAACAGCGTTCCTCCCAAAGCCAGAGTCGGTGCCCAGTACATCACAGACAAGTCAAAAGAGTAAGGTGGCTGAGCCAACATTTGCGGTTGCGCAGGCGTTGCGAACTCTTTATCCGTAATCATCCAGTTGGTAAAGCTCAGCAAATTGTCATGGGAAATTTGAACACCTTTGGGTTTTCCTGTTGTTCCAGAGGTAAAGATGATGTAGTAATTATCATCTCCCTTGACAGAATGAGTGATTTCATAAGCTGTCTTTTGAGCAAAGCTTGCCTGTAATTCTGTTAAACTCAGGCTTGGAACAGTTACTTCCATAGGAAAGTCTGCAATTGCAATGATCAAGCTTGGCTCAGCAACTTCTACAATTGCTGCCACGCGCTCCAAAGCTGAATGACTATCAATCGGAATATAAGCATGACCTGACTTGGTCAAGGCTACAAAGGTCGCAAGCATCTCATACTCTTGGCCCCCATAGACCACAACGGGAGATTTAGCAGGTAGACCTAGACTGTCAATCTTAGCTGCTAGCGAATCTGAATCAGCCTTCAAGTCAGCGTATGTATGAACCTCCCCCAATACATTGTATACAGGGAAGTCTGGTTGTGTCTGAGCATAGTGCTCAATTGTTTCGATCATATCGTTAATGGTCGTATTCGTCACGAAAGGATACCTCTTTTAATCTTAAAATTCATTGTAAATAAAGCCACCCTGGCCTTGGCCCAGGTAACTAAAGAAATAGAGAAGTGCTAAAAAGATAACAAAATAAAGCAGGGTTCTCCACAAAAAAGTGTAAATTGTTTGATGTTTTTTCATTCTTCATTCCAAATCATTCAATAAATATACTCTATTTTACCATTTTATTCACTCAGTTTTCAATCCCAAATCTATTTTGTTTCTAAGTGAAAAAAATTATATATAAAATTTTTATATATTTTC
>ERZ772927.539-NODE-539-length-15054-cov-59.8705_pt1 | contig 15054 bp, 7 predicted proteins | sample MGYA00512115_ERZ772927 | MGnify/ENA primary metagenome ERZ772927 (study PRJEB29015, sample SAMEA2737924) | human oral metagenome | biome: human oral; feature: human-associated habitat; material: dental | place: China | collected 2013 ... | reverse complement strand
ACGAATTGAACAACTTGGGCGTTCGTGTAGCTCGCTTGGAAGACCGCGTTGGTAATGTAAAAGTTACTGGTGATGCTCGTCTTCGTTACAAAGATGCTGAACATGCTAAATCCAAATTTGACGCTCGTGCACGTGTACAATTCAACGCAAAAGTAAACGATCGTACAGACGCTGTAGTTCGTTTGACTTCTGGTAACTTCGAATTAGGCAATTCTGAAAATGAAGATAAAGCAGATGCTACAATTGACCGCGCTTATGTAAACCATAAATTCGGCGAACGCGTATCCGCTAAAGCTGGTCGTTTCGGTCAATCCTTCGGTGGCGGCTTGATGTTCGACGGCACATTCGACGGTGCTCAATTGAATGTTGGCAACGATAAAATTAATGTACAAGCTGCATACGGTTACATGGTATCCGGTGATAATGGTAGAATTGTTGCCAATAATACCAATGGTAACGAATTAACAAAAGATCAAAATGTAACTAACACATATATTGGTTTAACTGGTAAAGTAGGTAAACACACTATGGTAGGCGGTTTCTACGACCGTGTAAATCAAGATACTGATAATGGTTACAAAAACATCTATGGCTTCAATGCTGATGCTAACTTCGACAAAGTTTGGGTTGGTGGCGAATGGTTGAAAGATTCCCATGTAGACGACTCTCAAGCTTGGACTGCAGGTCTTGGCTTTGGTAACTACGACATCAAAAAAGCAGGTACTTGGGGCGTAAAAGGTCAATACTTCAACCAAAAGAAAAATGCACCAATTGTAGATACTACTTATAATCAATTCTACACTACAGATGCTAAAGGTTGGATGGCTTCCGTTGACTATGCATTGCAAAATAACGTTGGTTTATCTGCTAACTATGGTTTCGACTGGAAAACTCAAGATGGTACTGACAAAGGTGACTTTTACCGTGCAGACCTTAACTACAAATTCTAATTTGATAGTTAATTATATGAAAGAGACTTCTTCGGGAGTCTCTTTTTTGTGTTTAATATAAAGTTAAATGAAAATTATATGAAGTGTTTATTATAGTGTTTTATTAATATTATACAATTGATTAAGAAATAATAATTAATTGATAATAGAGGATTTTGCATTTAATGAAAGTTTTATGACTATACTTTCTAATCATTATTAGAGTTCTTACCGCTAATTTCTATCTATATAGCCACTATTAATGGTATAATAAAGAGTATTTAAAATTTTTATAAAGGAGGCAAACATGAATCCTTCTTTTTCTCATATTAAAATGGTTGCCATTGATTGTGATGAAACCTTGGTACGCAGTGATAATACTGTATCTGACTATACAGTAGATGTGTTACATCGTTTACAGCAAAGGGGCATCGTTGTTACCATTGCTACGGGACGGATGTATCAAACGGCAAAGCCTATTGGTTCTGCTTTAAAGCTTGGTAATGTACCCATGATTTTGTTCTCTGGAGGACTCATTCAAGAATTAGAAACAGGGTGTAAACTATTTGAGCAGACCGTTTCTGTTGAGGCTGTACAGCGTATTTATGAATTAGCAAAACAATATGATTGGCATATACAATCTTATATAGATGATCATTTGCTATGTCATCATAAAACATGGCAGTCCGATCTCTATGAAGTTCAAACGGGAGCGAAAGCAGAGTTTTTAGGTGATGGGTTATATACTTTAGAGTCTGAACCAAATAAGCTAATCGCTATTGATACAGTAGAGGGGATTGATCAAATTATTGATACTTTGACTCCTGAAGTGGGCGATTTGGTTAATCTAGTTCGTAGCCAAAAAGACTTTTTAGAAATCGTTGCCCTTAATGTGTCAAAGGGGCGTGCTTTGACACAACTAGCTTTAGATAATCATATTAGTTTAGAACATATCGTTTCTTTTGGTAATGCAGAAAATGATATTTCTATGCTACGTAAAACAGGTTACTCTGTAGCTGTTGAAAACGCTACAGATCATGTAAAATCTGTGGCTCATACAATTTGTGGCCATCATAATGACGATGGAGTAGCCCATTGGATTAAAGATAATCTTTTATAATGGAGTAAAACTATGGAAGCATTTCGTTTGTTAATAGTTACAGGTATGTCAGGTGCCGGCAAAACTCAAGTATTGCAAGCTTTAGAAGATATGGGGTATTTATGTATTGATAATATTCCCCCTGTGCTGATTCCTAAATTAAGTGAAATTTGCCGACAAGGTGGAGAACGGACTAATCGCGTTGCTCTTGTTGTAGATATTCGGGGGGGCGAATTTTTTGAAGCTCTTTCTTCATCTTTAGATACATTAAAAGATATGAAGGTAGATTTTGAAATTGTATTTATGGATGCTACAGATGAGACTTTGATTCGTCGATATAAGGAAAGTCGACGGAGTCATCCATTGGCTCCTAATGGGCTAATTACAACAGGGCTAAAAAAAGAACGCCAAATTCTTAACTCTGTGCGCCATAAAGCAGATTTTATTATTGATACCACTAATATGAAGACGGCTAGCTTGAAAGAGTATTTAAAAACGCGCTTTGCTCAAGTTGATGAAGCTCATGGTATGGCGATTACTGTAGTGAGCTTTGGTTTTAAGTATGGTATTCCTCTCGATGCAGATATGGTATGGGATGTTCGTTTTCTACCTAATCCATTTTATATTCCTGAGTTTCGTCATAAAACAGGTCGTGTGAAAGCAGTGAATGAATATATCCATTCCTTTGAAGTAACCGAGGAATTTAAAAAACGTTACTTTGATACCATGGACTTCCTTGTACCAAATTATGAACAAGAAGGGAAATCTCAGTTTATTGTGGCAGTAGGTTGCACAGGTGGTATGCATAGATCTGTAGCTATGGCAGAGGCTCTATACTCCCACTTGTTAGAAAAAGGATATCGTGTAACTGTTGAACATAGAGATATGATGAAAAATAATGTAGAAGAAGATTATAATCCTCATGAAATTATAACACTTGATAACTAGGTAGGGGGGATTATGTTGCGAAAAGGATGGTTCCGGTGGCTAATTCCGGGTCTAAATATAAAACGTTGGCTTGCCCTATTTAGTTGTGGTGTAGGCCTTTTAATTATTGGCATTTCCTTGATGTTTAACTATCAATGGCTTGCGGTTCTTGAAGATATTGTACTTGCCTTTTCTTATAATATGACGGGCTTTTACAATTATAATGTACTCATTGCTGTAGGGGCTGTAGTATTATCGATTGGCGCTGTATTAATGCTCATCGGTACGAGTAAAGTTATAAAAACGATTATTCGTGCGGTACTACCTAATCCTGACAGCAAGGTATCAGATATTATCTTTCAAAATATCCGACTCGATAAGGGCCCTAAAATTGTAGTAATCGGTGGGGGTACAGGCTTATCAAATTTATTGCGTGGTTTGAAATCACATACATCAAACCTATCTGCGATTGTAACAGTTGCTGATGATGGAGGTTCTTCTGGCCGCTTGCGAGAAGATTTTCAAATGATAGCACCTGGTGATTTAAGAAACTGTTTAGTATCACTAGCTGAACAAGAAGGGGTAATGGAGAACTTATTCCGTTACCGCTTCGAAGGGGAAAATGAGCTTTCTGGACACAGCTTTGGTAATCTCTTTATCACTGCGCTTGCTCAAGTTTACGATGGAGATATTGAAGAAGCTCTTGAAGCGGCTAGTAAATTGTTGCGTGTCCGTGGTCGTGTAATTCCTTCCTCTACAGAGTTCATTAAATTGCGTGCAGAGATGACAGATGGCACTATTGTAGAAGGTGAAAGTAATATACCACACTCGGGTAAACGGATTCGTCATATCTATAGTGATCCAGCATTGCCTAAGCCAGAGGGGGCTGCATTACGTGCCATTGATGAAGCGGATGTGATTATTTTAGGTCCTGGTAGTTTATATACAAGCATTATCCCAAATTTACTAACTGATAAATTGGCCTCTCATGTACGTGCCAGTAAGGCTAATAAAATCTATATTGCTAATGTTATGACACAACCGGGTGAAACCACAGGCTACACATTAAATGACCATGTAGAGGCTTTAATTGCTCATGGCGGAGAAGGAATTATAGATACTGTTCTTGCCAATGATGGGCCGTTGCCAATTCAAATGGTTGAACAATATAGTGCTGTAGGATCTGAACCATTGGTATTAGATACTAAAAAGTTACAAGACAAAGGAATCCGCACTATACGAGCTACCTTAATTAATCCTCAAAAACCAGCTGTTCACGATCCTGAACGGTTAGGTAAAGTTATTATGGATATCATTCATGCTATGCAATCTAACACTGAACCGCATATCTTAGAATATTATCTTCAACGAGATGATCATTAATGAGAAGGGATGTCCATGTCATTTGCAGAAGATGTAAAAAATGAATTATGCCAATATGAAGCCTCTAGTGATGCGGATGTGGCCATGAAAATTGAAGCGTCTTGCTTATTGCGTATGAGCGGATCTATCATTTTGGGGATGAAAGGTGCCGTTGGCATTCGTTTGGCTACGGCTAATAATGCAGTAGCTCGTCGGTTGCTTGGTATTTTGAAAAAGCAATACGAATTACCTACAAATGTATTAGTACGACAAGGTTTAAACCTGCGTAAAAAAAATATGTATACGCTCTCTGTGGAACCTTCTATAGAGGGGAGACAGGCTTTAGAGGATCTCGCTTTATGGCCTGTAACCGAACAAATCCCTCGCAGTTGGCTCAAATCAATGGAAGCACGACGTGCCTTTTTAAGGGGAGCTTTTTTAGGGGGAGGCTCTGTTAATAAACCACAAAGTGATTACCATCTTGAGTTTATGACGGGGAATGAGACTTTTGCGAGGGAAATTATTCATGTATTACGACTCTTTCACATTCACGCTGGTCTAACGGAGCGGAAGGACGAGTATGTAGTATATCTTAAAGAAGGGGATGCAGTAACAAATTGTTTGCAAATCATGGGTGCTCAATCGGCGCTTATGGAATTTGAAAACGTGCGGATTATGAAAACCGTACGGAATCAAATTAATCGTCAAGTCAACTGTGAGACGGCAAATTTACAGAAGGTTGTGGATGCAGCAGTTCGTCAGGTAAAAGCAATCCGTATTATTGATAGAGAAATCGGTATTGAAGAATTACCTGAAAAGTTGCGCGTCGTTGCAAGACTTCGGTGGGAGAATCCTGAAGCGAGTTTAAAAGAGCTTGAAGAGTTGATGGAGGGGGAACTATCTAAATCTGGAATTGGCCATCGACTAAAGAAGATTGAAGCATTAGCACTTACGTATGACCCGTTGGGGCTCGAAGAAGTATAGAGGTAATAATATATGTTTTCCTATAAATCAAGATATTGTGTAGCTGCGGCTATGGCCGCCATGGCTGCCCTTACAGGCCATGTAGAAGCTCGTGATATAGATTTACAATCAATTGGATATTTTCAGTTTTCTCCGTTGCCACCATCGTTGGTGTCTCAAACGGATACATTGCTCCTATCGGATAGTCCTGAATATGTAGGACCTGTAGGAGGTACGTTAAGTGCAGGTACAATTAATGGTAATGGTCGTATCTATTTCTATCATGTAAATGAAATGGATTTACCTCACAAGATTGCTATCGTCTTAGAAAACCAAACGGCTTATCCAACTTCAGTACATGTCATGAGACAATTAAAATCTGTAGCTACACCTGATTATTTTGCAGCAGGTCGTGATTTGTCTCGAAAGGATTTGGAGCAACCTCTTAATGAAAGCCCAGATGCAAGACCATTATATTCTCTTAGCATCCCACCACAAGGGCGCCAATTAATCTTTAGTGACTTAGAAAATACACCGGTAAATCGAGATGCATTATTTACGGGTATTGTAGATATTAAAACAGAAGGGCCTATATTTGCGCGTGTCATGATGTTGCCTATGGGGATGGACCCTGTAGATGCATCACATTGGGTGAAAAACCTTCCTATTGATGAAATACAATTACGCGGTACTTATACTGGTGCTAAGCGTAATATGGAGGTTACTACACCATTCGATACCTCTTTAGGTGGTGCCTTTGTAGAAATTGGTAATGACCGAGAAGATACGTTTATTAATGGTGTAGACGAAATGCAAAATAAAGCATTTGTTCGAGATCGTGGTAACTATGGCGTATCGTATACGTTAAAAATTCCTACAAAGGGGAATGAACCGTTTAGACTGTATTTTAACCCTCTTGGGGGACCTTATTCTGGTTCCTTTACGGTAAAAACATTGCATCAACAAGGTGCTAGAAGGGGGCAGACAGATATACGGACTTACCACATTGGTGGTGCAGATGGTATTTCCGCATTAGGGGAAGGTACTATATTAGATAGCCGTCTTTTAGGGAACTATAATGCGGGCGATTTATTAACATTAAACTTTATGCCAGCTGGTGCATCGAATTTGCCAATTCGTTTCTTGTTGATTCCTGAATCTCTTGCAAATCCACAAAAACATCAAACTATTGCTGTTAATGTACCAAAAGATGTTAAAGATATTTTAGGGAACCCAACTCAAGGGGGAACACAAATACCTGTAGGACCTGTAGGTGGTAAAGATGGAGATAAAGGGTCCGTAGATACTAAAAAATCTACTGTTGAAAGTCCAGCTAAACGGGCAGAAATAATTGCTCATGAAGAAACTAAAAAGTTAAGCGATAAAGCTGCAGCAGATGTAAAAAAAGAAGCGCAACTTAAAAAAGCAAAAGACGAGAAAGAAGCCTTAGCTCGTAAAAAAGCCGAAGAGGCTCGACTAGCTGCAGAAAAAGCTGAAATGTCTCGAAAGGCTGCAGAAGCCAAGCATGCTGAAATTGAGCGCAAGATGGCTGAAAAAGCCGAAGCAGAGCGTAAAGCAGAGGAAGCTCGCAAGGCGGAAGCGGCTCGTAAAGCTGAAATGGCACGTATCGAGGCAGCGAGAAAAGCGGAAGCGGATCGACTAGCGGCGGCTCGTAAAGCAGAAGAAGCTCGACTAGCAGCGGAAGCAAAACGCCTTGAAGAAGAACGTAGAATTGAAGCTGCTCGTATTGAGGCCGCACGCAAAGCGGAGGAAGAAAGAAAAGCGGCCGAAGCTAAGGCTCGCTTTGAAGCGCAACGAGCAGCAGAAAAAGCTGCTTTAGAAGCCAAAAAGGCCGAAGAGGAACGCTTGGCTGCTGAGGCTAGAGTTCGTTTAGAAGCACAACGTAAAGCTGAGCAGGAAGCATTGGAAGCAAGACGTGCCGAAGAAGCTCGTAAAGCAGCAGAAGCGAAAGCTGCTTTAGAAGCACAACGTGCTGCCGAGCAAGCCGCTCTTGAAGCGAAGCGCCAAGAAGACGCTCGTAGAGCGGCAGAGGCTAAGGCTGCTTTGGAAGCACAACAAATGGAAGCAGCAAGAAAAGCAGAAGAGGCTCGTCGTGCGGAGGAAGCGCGTAGAGCAGAAGAAGCTCGAATTGAAGCGGAACGTAAAGCTGAGGCCGCTCGCGTAGCAGCAGAAGCAAAACGAGCAGAGGAAGCACGCAAAGCTGAAGCTGCGAGAATTGAAGCGGCGCGTAAAGCTGAACAAGCTCGTTTAGAAGCAGAAGCACGTAGAGCAGAAGAAGCTCGGAAAGCAGAAGCAGCTAGACTTGAGGCACAACGTAGAGCTGAACAGGAACGTCTTGAAGCTGCGCGCCGTGCAGAAGAAGCTCGAATTGTTGCAGAGGCTAAACGTGCTGAAGAAGCGCTTAGAGCCGAAGAAGCTCGCCGCATAGAAGAAGCAAGACGTGCCGAAGAGGCTCGTAAAGCAGAGGCGGCTCGTATAGTGGCGGAAGCTCGTAAGGCAGAGCAAGAGCGACTTGCTGCAGAACGAGCTGAAGCAGAACGTCAAGCCGCAGAGGCACGACGTATTGCTGAGGAACGATATAAAGCACAACTAGAAGCAGAGCGTAAAGCTGAAGCTGCTCGTCAACAAGCGTTGGCTCAAGCTGAAATCGAGCGTAAAGCAAAAGAGCGTGCTGAAGCTATTCAACGTGTCCGAGATCAACAAGAGAGTGCTCGTCGTCGTGCAGAACTTGCACGTCAACAACTTGAAGCCGAACGTAAGGCTGCTCAAGCATCTAAGAGGACTCCTTCCTTCAGTGAACTTGATGATATTCATGGGGATACATCAAATGTAACTATTCCAAATGCTGTATCCATTGATGAGTTGACAAAACCTAGACCGACTGCATCTCAAAATACACGTCGTCGTGAGCAACGTCAACCTCAATTGTCGCCAAATCAGCAATATGTGCAGATAGATCCTGTAGCGAATGAGCCGCAACAAGATCAAATGCCATATACTCCACAAAATGAACAGCAAAATGATGAAGAAAACCCACCAAGATTATATCCATTAGGTTAAGACCCTTAATTTCTAAAAAAAATTTTAGATTAAAGTTTAAGATATAGAAGTGGATTAATAGCTGTTTAAATATAGAGAGGACAAGCAATTTTATATGCTTGTCCTCTTTTTAAAATCCATATGAATTTTGTGTTTTACATTGACTTTCAAAGGTGGATTCAGTACAATAAATAAAGAAATGCATATATGGTACGAGAGACCATTGCATAATACAATACCTTTTAATTTAGTCCAGAGAGGCTGAGAAAGGAATATAGTTGAAGTGCCCATAGGGGCTTCTTTGTGCAAACTATTTGACCTTTTGCCCTGGGCAAAAGGTCTTTTTTGTTACGTGAGTTAGGAGGAAATCATGGGACAAGTTAGCCTAAAAGGCAAAGATTTATTGGGTTTGCAAAATGTGTCACCTGAAGAAATCAAATTGATTTTAGATGTGGCAAAGAAAATGAAGAAGATTGTTCTTTCTGATGACAAGAAGGTTCCACTTTTAAAGGGGAAATCCATTATTAACCTTTTTATGGAGCCAAGTACTCGTACCCGTAGTTCCTTTGAGTTAGCCGGCAAATACTTAGGGGCTGACGTGATCAATCTTTCTCCTAGTGGATCTTCCATGGGTAAAGGTGAAAGCTTCCGCGATACATTATTAACTATGTCCTACATGGGTACAGATGCTATCGTAATGCGGCACAGCGCAGAAGGTGCACCTTTATACGCTACGAAAGCCGTAGATCCGATTATCATTAACGCAGGCGATGGCGCTCATGAGCATCCAACACAAGCATTACTAGATATGTATTCTATCTTAGAGAAAAAGAAATCTATTGAAGGCCTAAAGGTGGTTATCCTTGGGGATATAATGCATAGTCGCGTAGCACGCTCCAACATTTATGGCCTTACAAAAATGGGGGCTGATGTACATCTAGCTGGTCCTCGTACAATGGTATATCCAGAATTTGAAAAATTAGGTGTTACCGTACACCATGATATTCGTGAAGCAGTGGCTGATGCAGATGTAGTTAACGTACTTCGCATTCAATTAGAACGCATTCATTCTGCATTGTATCCTACAAATAGAGAATATGCTCGTATCTTTGGTATTAACAATGATGTATTAAAATTAGCTAAAGATGATGTAATGGTAATGCATCCAGGTCCTATGAACCGCGGCCTTGAAATTGCACCAGATGTAGCATATTCTGATCAATCCGTAATTCAAGAACAGGTACGTAATGGCGTAGCTGTACGTATGGCTGTATTGTACTTAACTATTATCGGAGGTGACGGTAGTGAGCTTGCTTATTAAAAATGGTACGGTAGTTAATCCGGCAAAAAAACAAAACGAAGTAGCAGATGTTCTCGTAAAAGATGGTAAAATTGCAGCCATCGGTCAAAACTTGAGTGCTGAAGGTGCTGAAGTTTATGATGCAACAGGGCTTATCGTAGCACCTGGTCTTATCGATATTCACACACATTTGCGCGAACCAGGCCAAGAAGCTAAAGAAGATTTCCACTCTGGTACACAAGCGGCTGCTGCAGGTGGTTTCACACGTGTTGTCACTATGGCTAATACTAACCCAGTTGTAGATAATGCTACACTTGTAAGAGGTTTACAAAAACAGGCTGAACTCACTGGCGTTGTGAAAGTAGAATTTATTGGCGCTGTATCAAAAGGCCTAGAAGGTAAGGAACTTGCTGAAATGGGCGATATGGCAGAAGCTGGTGTAGTAGCATTCTCCGATGATGGTCACTATGTAGAAAATGCTGCATTTATGCGTCGTGCCTTAGAATACTCCTCCATGTTTAATAAAATGGTTATCGACCATGCAGAAGATATTACATTGACTAAAAATGGCCATATGCATGAAGGTATTGTTTCTTATGAATTAGGTGTTATTGGTCGTCCTGCAGTAGCTGAAGATTTGGCTGTTGCTCGTGATATCTTGTTATCTGAAATGACAGGTGGTCATATCCATATCGCCCACGTAAGTAGTAAAAATACTGTAGATATGGTGCGCCGTGCGAAGGCTAAAGGCCTTAATGTAACATGTGAAGTTACAAGCCAACATTTATCTTTCACAGATGAATACCTACGCGAATATAACCCAGCATTCAAAATGGCTCCTCCAATTCGCTCTGAAGATCATCGCCAAGCATTATTAGAAGGCTTGAAAGATGGTACAATCGATGCGATTATTACAGACCATGCACCACATGCATATGAAGAAAAAGACCATGAATTCTGCTGTGCACCAAATGGTTTCAGTGGCCTCGAAACATCTTTGGCGGCGGTTATTACTAATGCATATGGTCCTGATAAACTAAGCATCGATCAAGTTGTGTACTATATGAGTACTCGACCAGCTGAGTTGATGCACCTTGATGCAGGTGTTCTTGAAGTTGGCAAGCCAGCAGATATTACCGTATTCTCCACGACTGAAGAATGGACAGTAGATCGAAATAAATTCTATACAAAAGGTAAAGTTAGCCCATTTGATGGTATGACTGTTACAGGTAAAGCTAAACTCACAGTAGTTGATGGCAAAATTGTTATGAAGGAGGGCGTAGTCTTATAATGAAAGGCAAGTTAGTTCTTGAAGATGGTTCCGTGTTTGAAGGTTCCTTATTAGGTGGCGCCCCAACGGTAGGCGAAGTTGTATTTAACACAGGTATGACAGGGTATCAAGAAATCTTGACTGATCCATCCTATGCGGATCAAATTATTACATTAACCTATCCTTTAATTGGTAATTATGGTACTTTAAATTCTATTACTCAAGGTCCTAAACCATATTGTAAAGGTTTTATTGTAGGTGAACTGTGTGACTTTCCATCTAACTGGCAAAATGAAGGCCTATTTAGTGAGTATCTTCGTTTGCACGGCATCCCTTGCCTTTATGATGTAGATACACGTGCAATTACACGTGTTCTTCGTAACCATGGTGTAATGAAGGGCGTACTAGTACGCTCTGATTACCCTATGGAGGATATTCAAAAATTGTTTAAACAAGACTTGCCAACAGATCAAGTTATGCGTGTAACTACAAAATGGCAAGGTATGCGTGGAGATAAAAATGCTGAATTCCACGTAGCGGTAATGGATTATGGTGTAAAGGAAAATATCCTTCGCTCTCTAGAAGCTGCAGGCTGTCGTCTTACTGTATTTCCTGCAGATGCTAAGGCCGAAGATGTGTTGGCAGCAAATCCAGATGGTATCTTTTTATCTAATGGCCCTGGAGACCCTCAAGATCTTGGCTATGCAGTAGAAGAAGTAAAGAAGATGTTTGGTAAGAAACCAATCTTTGGCATCTGTATGGGGCATCAAGTATTGGCACAAGCCTATGGTGGGACTACATTCAAATTGAAATTTGGTCACCGTGGTTCTAACCATCCTGTACAAGATTTACGTACTGGTCGGGTATATATTACATCTCAAAATCATGGCTATGCGGTAGATGATACTTCTTTGCCAGCTTTTGTAGAAATTACACATCGTAGTGTAAATGATGGAACCGTAGAAGGTATGCGTCATAAAGAATTGCCAATCTTCTCCGTACAATACCATCCAGAAGCATCCCCAGGACCTACTGATAACCTATATTTATTTGACGAATTTGAAGACTTAATGAGAAAGGGAAAATAATATGACCTCAGAAGCAAAAAAAGTACTTGTAATTGGTTCTGGTCCAATTATTATCGGCCAAGCTGCAGAGTTTGACTATGCTGGCACACAAGCATGCCGTTCCCTTCGAGAAGAGGGTTATAAAGTAGTATTGGTTAACTCTAACCCTGCTACTATTATGACTGATACAGATATTGCAGACCGCGTATATGTAGAACCGATTAGTCTTGAATTCGTAACAGAAGTAATTAAAAAAGAACGCCCTTGGGGCTTGTTGGCTACATTAGGTGGTCAAGTAGGCCTTAATATGGCCGTACAATTGTCTGAAGCTGGCGTATTAGAAGAATATGGTGTAAAACTTCTTGGTACAACTCTTGAAGCTATTAAACAAGCCGAAGACCGTGAACTCTTCAAAGAAGCGATGAAGGAAATTAATCAACCAGTTCCTGAATCCGATATCTTTAACGATCTTGAAGAAGCAGTAACCTTTGCTAATCGCATTGGGTATCCTATTATCATCCGCCCTGCATACACGTTAGGCGGTACAGGTGGCGGTATTGCCCATAACGAAGATGAAATGTATGAAATCACACGTCGTGGTTTGAAACTTTCACCAATTCACCAAATTCTAGCAGAACGTTCCGTTGCAGGCTGGAAAGAAATTGAATACGAAGTAATGCGCGATAGTGCAGATAATTGCATCATCGTATGTAACATGGAGAATATTGACCCTGTTGGTGTGCATACTGGGGACTCTATCGTTGTGGCACCAAGCCAAACCTTGAATGATATTCAATACCAAATGCTGCGTACCGCATCCGTTGAGATTATCCGTTATTTAAAAATCGAAGGTGGTTGTAACGTACAATACGCTTTGAATCCAAATAGCAACGAATATATTGTTATCGAAGTAAACCCTCGCGTATCTCGTTCCTCTGCATTGGCATCTAAAGCAACAGGTTATCCAATTGCGAAGGTAGCCGCAAAAATTGCAGTAGGCATGACATTGGATCAAATTACAAATGCTGTAACAGGCGAAACAAAAGCATGCTTCGAGCCTACACTCGACTATGTAGTAACGAAGTTCCCACGTTGGCCATTTGAAAAATTCAATTTGGCGGACCGCACATTGGGCACTCAAATGAAGGCTACTGGCGAAGTTATGGCTATCGACCGCTCTTTAGAAGGGTCTTTGTTAAAAGCAATTCGTTCCTTGGAGATCGGTTTAGACCATATTGAGCTTAAGAAAATCGCCCATGAATCCATGGAACAGCTTATCGAACGTTTACACTTAGTAGATGATGAACGTATCTATGTTGTGGCAGAAGCTCTTCGCAAGGGGATTAGTGTAGAAAAAATCCACTATATTACAAAAATTGATACATTCTTTATTGAAAAAATCAAAAACATTGTTACTGTGGAAAAAGCATTGGCTGAGCAAGGTTTAACAGAGGATGTATTGCGCAAAGCAAAACGCTATTCTTTCACCGATTCTGTTATTGCTCGTTATGCTAATACAACTGTAGAAGAAGTTCGCGCAAAACGTAAAGAATGGAACATTCTACCAACATATAAATACGTAGATACATGTGCGGCAGAATTTGAATCTAAAACGCCGTACTATTATAGTGCCTATGCGCAAGAAGATGAAGTTAAACCACTAGGTGAAAAATCTGTAGTAGTACTTGGTTCTGGGCCAATTCGCATTGGTCAAGGCGTAGAGTTTGACTATTGTTCCGTACACTCATCTTGGGCACTCCGTAAAGCGGGTTACCAATCCATTATGATTAATAACAACCCAGAAACAGTTTCTACAGACTTTGATATTTCTGATTCTTTATACTTTGAGCCATTGACTGTGGACGATGTTATGGAAATCATTGATAAAGAACAGCCAGTTGGCGTTATCGCTCAATTCGGTGGACAAACAGCGATTAACTTGGCAGGCCCATTGGCTAAGCGCGGTGTAAAAATTCTTGGTACATCCGTGGATAGCATCGATATGGCAGAAGACCGTGAACGCTTTGATGAATTGTTGGCGAAACTTGGCATTCCTCGTCCAGTAGGTGCTCTGGTAACCTCTGATGAAGAAGCACAAGAAGCAGCTAAAAAGTTAAAATACCCATTAATCGTTCGTCCTTCCTATGTATTGGGGGGGCGTGCGATGGAAATCGTATACAATGATAAAGAGCTTGATGTATACATGAAGGAAGCCGTAGTAGCATCTAAGGAGCATCCTGTTCTTATCGACCGTTATATGGTTGGTATGGAGGTAGAGGTTGACGCTATTTCCGATGGTACCGATGTATGTATCCCTGGTATTATGGAACAAATCGAACGCGCCGGTGTTCACTCTGGTGACTCCATGGCCGTTTATCCAGCTCAACATTTGAGTCAAGAATTGATTGATCAAATCGTTGATTATACACGTCGTATTGCAGTAGGCCTTAATGTTAAAGGTGTACTTAATATTCAATATATCGTGGCTGATGGTGAACTTAACGTTATCGAAGTTAACCCTCGTTCTAGCCGTACTGTACCATTCATTTCTAAGGTTACAGGTATCAATATGGTAGAATGTGCAACACGCATTGCCCTTGGTGAAAGCTTAAAAGACTTAGGCTTACCACTTGGCCTTGTACCTAATAAACCATATGTAGCTGTAAAAGCACCTGTATTCTCCTTCTCCAAAATGGGGCTTGTAGAAATCGCTCTTGGACCTGAAATGAAGTCTACTGGTGAGGTTATGGGGATTGGTCGCACATATTCTGAAGCTTTATTCAAAGCTATCAATGGTGCCAACATGCGTATCCCAGAGGATGGTACAATCCTTATGACTGTTGCAGACCGCGATAAAGAGGAAGCTAGTCAATTAGCAAAAGGCTTTATTGAATTGGGCTATCACATTGAAGCAACTGGTGGTACTGGTAAATACTTCAAAGAACATGGCGTTGACTGCAAGGTAGTTAACAAAATCTCTGAAGGCGATGATAACTGTGCTGACCACATTCGTCAAGACAAAGTCGATCTTGTACTTAATACATTGACTGCAGGTAAACGTCCTGAACGCGAAGGCT
>ERZ772927.538-NODE-538-length-15085-cov-48.0112_pt1 | contig 15085 bp, 8 predicted proteins | sample MGYA00512115_ERZ772927 | MGnify/ENA primary metagenome ERZ772927 (study PRJEB29015, sample SAMEA2737924) | human oral metagenome | biome: human oral; feature: human-associated habitat; material: dental | place: China | collected 2013 ... | reverse complement strand
CACCGCTCAATCTCAGACCACAAGTGTCACCCCCAGAACCCACCGAAGTGTCACCGATGTCCTGACACAGAACCGTCACCCATGTCCAGAGACATAACAGAGCATGAATCAGGCCACCGTTGATCGGTTCTGGCGTCTTAATGCACCTTCTGGTGCTGGGTGCTTTCTGACAGGCCGTCAGGCAGGCCTACCCACAGCTGAGTAGGGTCTTAATGCACCTTCTGGTGCTGGGTGCTTTCTGACCTGATCAAGAGGGATCCAACCATGGCAATTGCACAAGTCTTAATGCACCTTCTGGTGCTGGGTGCTTTCTGACCCCTGCCTCTGGGAACGGCGTCGTTGCGCCACTTCCAGGGGCTGGAGCGCCACCGGCTCCGCAAGCACCCCGCGGGACCGGCCGGCACCGCCCCTATTTAACCACCTTTCGGCGTCCTGACGCCAAGCGCCACCGACACCCCCTCAGACACCTTCAGCCACCAGCTTCCAACGACGTCAAGCCAAAAGGTCGACGTTCCCGCCTGTGACTGCGGGCACATCCTGGTGTGGTAGTGGAGAAGTCGGGCCCTGGACTCGGCGTCAGGAGCGTTTCCTACGCCGAGCCACCCGGCCGCCCAGCTTGTCAACGAGCAGCCAGATCCCACCGCCGATGAGGACCGACCCGATAAGACCGAAGCCAAGAATCCAGCCCCATCCCGCGTCCCAGCCGCCGATGCGCTGGTGGCGGACCGCGATACCCTTGGCGGCCTCCCAGTTGGACCAGATCTCCAGGAACACGCTCAGCGGCAGGCCGATGAAGGTCAGGACCGCCAGGGCGTTCTCCATGACCCGTGTGGAGCGGGCGCGCTCCTCCTCGGCCTTCTGGTCGGCGCGGCCGATGCGCATCAGTACGTTCTCGCGGAGCCTGTGCGCCTGATCTCTGGCCTCCTCAACCAGTAGAGGAATCCGGTAAGGGTCCAGCAGGTAGGTCAGGAAGGCGTCGAGCTGTCTGTCGGCGTCGGTCATCATGGTCCACTGTTCGGAGACGACGAACCCGACCGCCTCCGAGTCGAGTTCGATCACACGATCCACCTCATCCGCGGCACGCGGCTGAACGTCGGCCAGACGAGCCATGAGCGAGGACGCCCGGAAGCGCTGAAGCAGCATGAGCAGAATCGCCTCGATGAAACGCCCCTCAACCTGGGCCAACGGGGAGAACCCTCCCTGCTGAACCTGACAGAAGGAGCACCCATGGGATCCTGAACGCCGAAGCTACGGCCCCATTAATTGCCGACAGCTATGAAAATAACGTGATCGTTAGGTAATGAGTGCGGTGGTGTGCCGAGGGTGATCTGGGGGAGCATCGAGAGCGACAAGCGCTATCGCACCACTGTCATGGGCGAGCTTGGCTCCATTACTCGGATATCCGGGCGTACAGAGTTTCCCTGGTGGGTGTAGTCGACCCTTCGGTTAGTTGATGAATTTACTTCATAGAAGTGCCGCGAGAATCTCTCCATGTAGCTATGATCGAAGCCGATGTCATCAGGCTTGGATCGACCGCGGTTTCCTCAAGAGCGCGACGGACAACTCCCAGTCGGCGCGATTCGCGGCAAGTTGAATGAGAGAAGAAGGACACAATGAGTTCAGCAGAGTTGCAGATCGGCCCGTATGGTCCGGTGTTTATCTCGTACCGTCATTCCGATGGTAAGTCGATTGCTGATCGCGTGTCGATATTGCTTAAGTCTGTCGGCGTGCCCGTGTGGATTGACTCTGAAGCGATGCAAGTGGGACACATCGAAAAAAGGGTGGACTGGGCCATCGAGCAAACAATTTCAGGAGCCATCGTGATTTCAACCAAAGACACGGAGTACAGCGACGTGATCTCGAATAACGAGGTCCCGGGGTTTCTGCAGCTGCTCGATAACGATCCAACGTTCCCGATTTGCATCATCAATGTCAATGATAAGGATGCCATGAGGGAAGGTCTTGACTATTCTGCGCCAGATCGCCGCATGCGTACGGTTACGGTTGAAAGCGACTTGAGAGGTCCGCTTTCGTTGATCAAGCAGTTCGGGGTGGAAGAAAAAGATCTTATCGCTCTTGTGGGGGCGATGGCGACGGAACGAGTCAAAAGGATTCATCAAGCATGTCAAGAGAAGGACGACAGGATCGTTCGGCTTGGTTTGTATTCTTGGGAAGAGTCTATCGACCATGCATCGTCAGGTAACCACCTTGACCTTCGACTGGCTGCACCGAAGAGCGGCGACCGTTTCAATAGGGAAGCGCTGAAAACTTTCAAGGACACCCTCAAAGAGACACGGAAGGCTGTAGAGCATGTATCACCTTCGGTGTTGCAAATCGAGGGGAGGGCTCACTTGTTCCTTGCCTTCGTTTTAGGAGCGCAGTTCCCTGAGACGTTTGTTAAACGAGCAATCGTTCGGCAGAGCGGCGAGAACTGGGGGCGGGAGAATAACGGTGACCAGAACGAAAGTTTTCTTCACGTAACAGATCAAAGAGTCTGTAATGAGTCTTCGGCAGGGCGTGCTCGAGTCGCCGTATATCTGGACCTTGTTGCTGGGCGGCTTGACTCCGCGTTCACTTCATTCGTTGAGGCGAATAAAGAGGAGATCAGCTATTCTGCGCGCATTGGAATGCGGGAGCCCGGGCAAATCGACCCCAATGACGGGGCGCACATCGCGAGGGAGGCTTCCAATATGATCCGTGACCTCTCTGGCAAACACGATGGGGCACATATTGACCTCATGATGAGGTGTCCGCTACCGCTAGCGTTCTTGATCGGCAGGAACGTGAATACTCTCCGTTTCACCGTCTATGAGTATGAACGCGACGCAAATAAGTATGTGCCAATGCTTGATGTCGACACGTTTAATCGTTCTAATGTTATCACGAAAGTGCTAGTGTGAACAAAAAGGTTGCATTGGAGCACGGTCGACGAATGGAATGATCATGGAACTTGTTCTATTTGATATTCACGCGAAACAGCGATTCATTTTTTCATCGACAAGACTCAAAGAGAATGTTGGAGCTTCCTTTCAAATCACTCTCCTTGACTCTTGGGTCGAGGAAAGCGTAACTAAGCTGAACCTCAGTGTTCAGTGGGTGTCGCGCTCATCTGGAAGGCTCCTGCTCATGCTTGATTGCGACAGCTCGGCTCGGGAGCTCATTGGTGAGGTGACACGCCGGGCACACGCCGAAGCGCCCGAAATGGATGTTAGCGGCGTGTTCGTTCACATGGGCGGCTCCTATCTCAGCGGAGATGATCTGCGGGCCGTCGATCATGCCGCCTATCAATACGCCTTGAATAGAAGTCCTGCCCTGTCTAGATTTGCGCAAATGCCATTCTTGTTGCGTGCGAATGATTCTTCGCTACCTGCGGCCCCGTTATATCCGGATGGTGGTGAGGTGGCAACCCCAAGTTCTAGTCTTGAAGGGAGGGCTCTGTCCCTGCCTGCTCAGGTCAAGATTCGTCAGGCGAATGTTGCCAGAGATCACTTTTTGAATCTCGCTCGGGTGCAACGGTTGCTATATGAAGAAGATGAGAGGCTGGCTCGCGATCCGACTAAACTCGAGGAATTGCTTCAGACTGCTTCGGAGGGTGGTGTCGGGGTTCCTTCCAAGGTTGCTGTTATTCACATAGACGGCAATGGTGTTGGCGGTGTCATGCGACGCCTTGATGAAGTCTTGTCAGAGAAAGGCGGTGCTCTTAGCGGTGAACTCGAAGTAGCTGAAGGTGATAGTGACGCACTCAGGACATTCGTTCTTAAAATTAGCGAGCGACTGGACGCTGCAGTTAAGCTGGCATTTAGATCCGCTTGGGAGCGTGTTGCTAAGCTTGCGCGAAAGGATGCCGAGGACAGCAATAGGCGTTACACCGCCATCCCTGTCGTCCCGGTGATCCTCGGTGGCGACGATGTCACCGTCATCACCAGCGGCGACTACGCCCTGCCCTTTGCCGCCGCCTACCTCCGCCACTACGAGGAGGCCACCGGCAACGACCCGATCCTGCGCTACCTCACCCCGCCCGAGGGGCAGGACACCGGCCCCATGACCGCCGCTGCCGGCGTCGCCATCGTCAAACGCAACTTCCCCTTCCACATCGCCTACGAGCTGGCCGAGAAACTGGTCAATCGCGCCAAGAAAGTCGGCAAGACGGCGTGCCCGCCGTGCTCAACACTCGACTACCACGTCCTGTTCGACACCACGGTCCTCGACCCCGATGAGGCCATACGCGGCTACGAGCGCTTCACCACCCGTCCCTTCCGCCTGCTCAACGACGAGACGTCGTCCGCCCCGGGCGCCTGCAACGCCGTCTCCAGAACCGCCGGCTCCAGCGACGGTGAGGACAGCACATTCGCCGGCTCCTCGACGAACGACCTTCGCCACGAGTCCTGGGAAGCGACCTGCCGGCGCGTCGCCCGATTCAAGGGGGTGGTTCCCGGCAGTGTCAAAGACTCGGACGGAGACAAGGACAAGAACGATCTCCAGCCGTTCCCACGCACCCGGGCGGCGCGCATCCGCGGGCTGCTGTCCGCGGCGGTGCGGGAACGAGCCGCTCATCGTGACGACGACGTGACGGACGCTCCGACCGCTGAGACCGCGGACCGAGAGACTCCGGACTCCGAGGCGCCTGAGAAGAAGGAAGACTGGGTCCCGCCGTCGCTCGTCAGTGCCTGGAACGAGTGGGAGGAGGCCCGCAAGGAGGTCGGCGACTGGATCGACACCGAGCTCGGCGGCATGGGCGCCGTGTTCGACCTCCTGGAGCTCTCCGACCTCCTCCCGCCCTCCTTCTTCGAGCTTTCCCTCCCCAGCCTGGCGGAGCCCCCCAACACAGCATCGGAGGCCACCGAATGAGCCCCTCATCCCCGACCTCCTTCCCCCTGTCGGTCACCTTCCACTCCGACTGGGGCGTCACCACCGGAACCGGTGTCGCTGGCGGCGTGGACTCCGTCGTCGAGAAGGACGAGCGCGGCCTGCCGATCGTGCGCGCAACCGTGCTCGCCGGCGTCGTGCGGGAGCAGTCGCTCCTCGCGGCCCAGGCACTCGACGACGGCGACCCCGGCGGCTCCTGGAGCGCCTTCGCCTCCGCACTGTTCGGCTCCGACCTGGCGCCGCGACTCGTCACCTTCTCCGACGCCAGGCTCATCGACCCACCGGCCGACCCCACCGATCTCATCCACGAGGTCGTCTCCCTGTCCATCGACGAGAGGACCGGCACAGCGCGCGAGGACTTCCTGAGGATCTTCGAACGCGCCGGCGCCTGCCGACTGCGCGGCGAGGTCACCCTGTCCGACGTCGATAGGGACGGCCTCCCCCTGATCTGGAGCGACGAGCAGCGCGACGCCGCCGAGCTCCTCCTGGCCCTCTCGGGCTTGCTGGTGCGCGCCATCGGCTCCAACCGGGCGGCCGGCGACGGCGTCTGCGACGTCCTCATTCACGCCGACCACGAGCCCGGTGACGCCCGGGCCGTCAAGGACTGGTACCGCACACAGCTGGGCAGGTGGAAGGGGCGCGGCGCACCGAAGGTCCCCGCGGCGGACGCGACCGCTGCGGCGGCCCCGGTCCTCAAGGCGAGCCCTGAATCCACCGACGCCGGCACCTTCCACGAGGCGACCCTGACGATCGACCTGCGAACCCCGGTGGTCTCCTACGAGGTCCCCATGTCCAACGAGATCCGCTCCCTGGACTTCCTGCGCGGCACCGTCCTGCTGCCCTGGGTGCATCGGCTCATCACGCGCACCGTCGCCCACGCCCCCGGCGCATCGGAGGCCCTCGTCCGGGAGGTCCTCGACGCCGTCGTCAACGGGGAGCTGCTTGTCTCCGACGGCGTCGTCTCCTATCAGGGGGAGCGTGGGCTGCCGATGCCCCTGGTGTTCTCTACCCCCAAGGTCGGCCAAGGAGCCGAGAGCCAGGAGCCCAAGACGGCTGAGGGCAAGGGCGACGAGAAGATGCGCGTCTGCAACCGGATGCGCGCCGAGGAGCCCGAGCACGAGGTCCACAAGCCGCTGCGCAACGGATACGTCTTCCCGGCCGCCGGCGCGAAGGGCGCCCCGGCGCTCATCGGGCGGCAGTCCACGGCGCACGACGCCGCCACCGGGGCGGCCAGGGACGGCCAGCTCTACCTGGTGCGGGCGCTCCCGGCGGGCCTGAGCCTCCAGGCGACGGTGACGGTCTCGACCCGCCTGTACCAGCGGATCGGTGAGCAGCTGGAGGCCCTCGCCGGCACCGGGCACCGGGCCCGCCTCGGGGCGCGTCGCCTCAGCGGCACCTTCGGGGAGACCGAGTGCACCCTCTCGGCCTTCGCTCCGAGCCCTGCGCCCCAGGTGGTCGACGCCGAGGACACGACGATCTGGTTCACCGCCGACGTACTTGCCCGCTCAGCCCGGCTCGGCCCGGGCGGGAGCCTGACCGACCTGCTCGCCGCCTTCGAGCGGGCCGGCGCCCCCATCGAGCTCGCCGAGGCCGACGGGACGCGCTTCAACGCCGGAGTCAGGCACCGGCGCGTGGACTCCTGGTCCGCGGCGAGCCACCAGCCCCGGGCCACCCGCATGGCCATCCAGGCCGGCTCGGTCCTCAAGGTGAGAACCACCGCCCCGGAGAAACTGGCCGCCCTGGCGGCCGTCGGCATCGGGGAACTGCGGGCGCAGGGCTTCGGGCGGTTCGTCGTCGGGCATCCCCTGCTGGAGAAGGAGACGTTCACACTGAGGAGCCTTCACGGGGAGGACCTCGCACCGACCGCTGATGGTGCTGCGGCATCGAAGGAGGCTCAGCGATGAGCGTGACCCGCTATGAGCTCACCGTCCACCTGGTGACGGACGCGCCCCTCCACTCGGGAGGCATCGACGAGGTGGTCGACCGCCGGCGCGACCCAGAGGATAGGACCACCGTCGCCCGGCGATTCGCGCGCGACGGCCATGGCCGTCCGGTCCTTACCGGGCGCTCCGTCAAGGGTGCCCTGCGAGCCGCTTGCCAGCGATTCCGTGAGGAGCACGGCGGCGCCGTCGGACCGACGGAGCGCGAGCTGCAGCAACTGTGGGGCGATGACGGAACCCGAGGGGCCGGTTCGGCGGCGCCGCTGCGGGCCTCGGCGATCACCGTGCACACGGTCGAGCTGCCCACCGAGGGCTATGAGGGGAATGAGGAGCACAAGATTGTGCTCCCGACCCGGATGGGCAACGCCATCGACCGGTACTGGGGCTCAGCCGGCGATACCGCGCTGTTCGAGCACGAGTACCTGCCCCGCGCCAAGGAGCTCGCCCTGACCATCACCGCGGAGGCCGGGCTGCCCGACGACGTCGAGGTGCCTCAGGGCGATGTCGCCCCGCCCGGGCCGGAGCAGGTCGAGAAGCTCTTCGCGCTCATCATCGGGCTCATCAAGGACGGCAGGGTCGCCTTCGGCGGCCGGCAGAACGCCGGGTGGGGGAGAGTCGCGCTCAGCGACTCGGAGAAGGCCTGGACCCTCACCAAGGCGGAGCCGGGCAGCCGGGCGGGACTGGAGGAGTGGCTCTCCGGCGCCGGCGGCCGCTCGGTCGACGTCGCCCCCGTGGACTGCGGGGGCGACGGCCGGATGCGGATCGAGATCACCTGGGACAGCCCCACCGGGATTCTCGTGGCCGAGCCCCAGGATGACGGCTCACAGGAGGAGGCTGACGCCGGGGCCGCAGACGGAGCGCCGGGAGAGGCGGAGGGCGTGGACTCTGAGGAGACGAAGCCGGCCCGCCCTCTGCGCGCCGGCCCGGAGGAGACCGACCCGATCGTGCTGCCCGGAAGCTCCGTCCGCGGCGCGCTGCGAACCCGGGCGACGCGGATCGCCCGCACCATCCTGCTGGCGAAGAAGGACCCGAGCACGGGGGCCGACTGGTCGGGCGCTGGCGTCCACGAGCAGCTCGCGCAGGATCCGAGCCTGGTGCGGGACCTGTTCGGGTCGACGACGCACCGCGGTGCGCTGACGGTTCTCGACACGCTCGCCGCCGAGGACGGCCCGAGCCGCAAGGTCACGCACAACGCCGGCGACCGGTGGACCGGCGGTGTCGCGGACGGGTTGCTCTACAGCGAGGAGGTCTACGACTCCACCTGGAACAGCATCGTCCTGGAGCTCGACCTCGACCGGCTTCTGGCCAACGCGAAGGCGGGCCTGGGGGGACCGGGCGGGCAGGAGGACAGCCGGGGCGAGGACCGCAGCCGCGCCGCCTTCTGCCTCCTGGGGCTGGTGCTCGCCGAGATGGCCGCCGGAACGCTCCCACTGGGGAGCCGCGGCACCCGGGGCATGGGGCAGGTCGAGGTCAAGGCCATAGCCGTGACCGGCGGCAAGGGCCTGGGGATCGAGAACTGGTCCCTCAAGGCGGAGGACGGGACGGGCGAGTCGCTTCCTCGGCGGATTCTGAAGGGGCTCAGGGACGTGAGCTCCGGGATCGAGAGGAATCCGAGGTCCGGAGCCGGCTGGGAGGGATGGTCCTCCTACCTAGTGGGCAGCAGCGAGAGGCCGCTTGAGGACAAGGAGGAGCGGGATGCCTGAGAAGACGTGGGAGCCGGAGCCGTTGCGACAGGCGGTCTGGAAAGACATGCCCGGCGCGGGAGCCGAGCAGCCCGGGGGCGCTGAGCTGCAGCGGGTTCTTGAACGCGCCGAGGACCTGGGCGGCGAGATGAACGGCGTGGCCTACACGACCAGCGGCGCCTACTCGGTGAGGAGGGCGGGGGCTTCCGGCCTCACCACCCTGATCGAGAGGGATGGACAGGCCGGTTCCCGGGAGCAGGAGATCGACCTGGACACGGTCTTTGAGCTGCGCCTGTGGCGGGTGATGGGCAAGAAGACCGACGACGGCGGCAATGTCGCCGGCGAGGACGGCGTCCTGGCCCATGAGCTGCGGTGGCTCAACGGCAGTGGGGCCGCTGAGATCGTGGTCGGTGCGTCCCGCGAAGGTCTCCCGGGCGGCAGCGACTGCTGGGTTCGGGACAACAGCTACCTCCAGCACGGAGAGAAAGGCGAGGTCATGGACAGCATTGAGGTCTTCACCGTGGAGGAGACGTACGGAAACACCGTATTCACCGACGAGCTCATGACCGGAAGGTGGGGCTGATGTCCCCGCAGATGTGTGACCACGTCAGTGCGGACTGAGTTCTGCTAGGTAGATTTGAGTGACGAAAGGTTGTCGAGTAATGGTCTGGCATCACGCATATAACGGTATTCCTGCGATTCGCGAAACAGAAAAAAATGGCGCCCCGCTTCCGGAGATATATCGAGACGGCATTCTTCCTGCAAGCGGACATGATCATCTCAGTGCCGAGGGGCTCTCGGGCAAAATCGAGGTGTCAATTCGTGTGGCAACACCCACGGTGCCTGGGTTTCGCACCTCTGACAATAGAGTTGTTGTTGCCTCGCGCAGTGGCGACCCAGAGGGTGCCCGCACCTGGGAGGACACGACAATTCCTTCCACAACCCTCAAGGGGGTGCTCTCTTCCGCTTTCGAGGCGGTGACAGCCTCGCGTATGCGCGTATTCCGAGGACATGATCACCTGGTGACGCATAGGCGCACTCCGGAAGAGTCTACTGTGCTGTATCCTGTTCTTCTGGTTCCTAAGGAGGGTGGGGATGGATTCAAGGTTCGCGTCATGCTCGGAAAGAATTTAAGGCCAAGAAACCCTGAGGACTGGGGTAAGGTTAAAAGCGTCTGCGCTGCAGTTTTACCAGACAGCGTGGAGTCCGGGGTTGATTTTCTAGAATCAGATGGTAAGTGGATCTATTCTGGGGCAAAAAAGGAGAATAAGAGGGAAGGCGACCCTGTTCGGGCTGTAGGGCGCATAAATGAGCTGAGGGCTGCCGCGCCGCACCGCAGTGTTGTAGAGTTTACCGCAGAAGAAGAGCGTTTCTATGACGTCAAGCGCTATATTGTGTCGAAGGTTGGAGGAAAATACTTCTCCGGCGTTCGTGATGGGCAAGGGAAGCCGGTGAGGGAGGCTTATCGAGGGGTGGTTGTCAGATTAACCCCTCCCGGCGGGAATAGGCTTATCGACACAAAATGCAATGAGTTCATTTTCTTTGATTCTGAGAGTAGTCGAACATATTTAGAAATTGATGATGGTGTCATTGATGGTCTGGTGGAAGTCATCTACAGTTACGTAGACAATGTTCGCAAGCTTGCGGATCGCGAACGGAGAAGAAGAGCGGCAGGCTTGCCTCTCAACGATTCCGGTACGCGAACCTCTGATGCGCCAAGCACGATCATCGTCCACGATATTATTAATAGCAAAGTTAAGGGCCTTGGACTTAAGGCTGATAGGAAATCGATCAGAGAGTATGTCGAGGCTCAGGCGAGCCTGGGGCAGGGGCTGCCGCTGTTCGCGTCGATTGATCGAGGTGAGGTCACAACGCTGAGCATCTCCCAGGTTGGGCGTCGCACCAGTGCGAGGGCGGTGTCTCCTGCTGTACTGGCTGCTGATTCCGGTGTTTCTCCGGCACTCAAGTATAAGGACGCGTCGGTGGCTGACCGAGTCTGGGGGTTCGTTGCTGACGGGAAGGATGTCAGTAAGGACCAAAGTGCGGCGTTCAAAGGACGTATATTTATCGGTTCTGCCGTTCCAGACGCTGCTGCTGACGGTGGGTCTCAATGGCTTCGGCTCCCGCCTCAAGGGAGTTGCGGGTGGGTACTTCCAACTCTTGCAAGCCCTAAACCGTCAGCGGGCGCACCGTACTTGCGGAGACCCAATGGTGCCGTATTGGATGAAAAGTGCACTCGTAATGATGTCTTTCAGGATGAGCAGGTGCTCATCCGTAAAACCTATCCCACTCACCGTTTCCTTGTTGATGGGCCCTCTCGTGGACATCTTCCTCTAGCAGAGAGCGTCAGCAGCTCTCCAGGACCCTCTGAAACAGTTGTGGGCTCGTATTTGACTCCGGGTGCTCAGTTCTCGACTTCCATTTCGTTTGAGAACCTGACTCGTGAGGAGCTTGCGGTCCTGATGTGGCTCCTCAATCCTGGCAACCTAATCTCTAAGAAAGAGAAGAATGCTAAGAAGAAAAAGTTTAGGGCGCTAGGGTGGAAACAGGTGGGGTATCATCATCTCGGTTTCGGTAAGCCGCTTGGTCTTGGGAGTGTAGAAATTCGGGCTGAGAACATCGAAGTCTACGAAGGTCGACACTTCGGGCAGATGTATGAAGACCTGTCTGGTTGCTTGGGGTGCGCGGGCGCTGCTGACATTAAGCCGATTCTGTGCCAGAGTTCGATGAGTAATAGTTCCAACTGGCTTCCTCCTGGGTTCTCGCAGAGTCTTGCGGTGCGTGCTTTCGTGAGGTCGGCGTACGGTTGGGACGACTCCGATAACAACGGGGACTATCCAGCGGCTGGGGACCCGGTAAGTTATCCAGGCGCGTCGCGTCCCGTCGGTGATGATGAGCTATCTCCTATCATTACGTGGTTCCAGGAACGTGAAAGAGATCGGGTGAAAGTCTCATCCGGTGAAGTTTCTCGAGTTGATCACGCTTATGACCTTCCTGCAATCGCTGATCCTAGTTAGCGATTGTTATCAAATGCGCTTCTGGTGCTGTCTGCTGTTACAGGAACTGGGCGACTAGGCTGGGCAGTATATTTACATCCTCCCGATGCATGTAGCGGCTTCTTCTCCGGCTCATCACACCCCTCGGTACAGCTCGGCGTCGGCGGCCAGCTGCCGAATGGTGGTGCAAGGCGTCTCGACGCCGCTTCCCCGGCTGCGCCGGCCGGTGCGGTGCAGCACGGAGACCTGGTGTCGCATATTGGCCCGCACGATGGCTCGCGCAAGTGGGAGGCGGGCATCGTCGTCGGTGGCGAAGGACGCCTGGGTCAGGAGCCGGCGGGCGCTGGCGGTCGAGCGGGGGCCGGCGAGCTGGCCCAGGTAGCCACCGTGGCGGGAGAGGAAGATGACGTCGATGTCGTTGTACAGCGCCCAGGACCGGGCTCCGGATGAGAGCCCGACGGTGCGGGTGAGGACGATCCGGCTGACGGCCCGGCGGGGGATGGAGACCTGCGGCAGGCCGTCGGCGCCGTCGACGATGAGACGGTTCTGGCTGACGTGGACGCGGGCGCCGTCGCGGCCGACGTAGACCACCTGGTCCGGGTCGGGGCGGCCCTTGATGTCGTGGCGGGGGTCGACGGGCGGGAAGCTGCGGGAGAAGTCCGTCCCCAGATAGCAGAAGCCCTCATCGAAGCTGGTCATGGCGGTTTTCTCCTGGTTGAGTCGGAGTCCTCTGGGCGTCAGGAGGGAGTCGAGGAGCTCGAGGGCCTCCAGCAGGTCGGGTTCATGGGGGCTGCAGATGACGATGTCGTCGGCGAAGCGGGCGTAGCCGTAGCCCGCGTCGCCCATGGCCCGGTCGACGTCGGTCAGGGCCAGGTTGGCCAGGAGCGGGGACAGGCAGGAGCCCTGGGCGATGCCGCGGTTGCGGGTGCGCCGCTCGCCCCTGGCGCGCCGAGGCCGGGCGATGAGCCGGATGAGGTCGATGGTGCGCGGGCAGCTGGCGATGGGGGAGAGGGCGGCCAGGGCGTCCTCGATGCTGAGGTTGGGGAAGTAGTCCTCGATGTCGGTGCGCAGCACGTAGCGGTAGCCGGTGTCTCGCAGCCTGGCGAGGTGGTCGACGGCGTCGTCGGTGCCGATGCCCGTCCGGTAGGCGAAGGAGCAGGGGGACATGACGAGGTCGGCCCTGTGGGCGACCGCGTTGACGACCGCGCGCTCGACGACCCGGTCCCGGATGGAGGGGATGTGCAGGGTGCGGACCTCCCCGGAGGTGCCCTTGGGGATGCCGAAGCTCAGGAGCGGGTCGGGTTCGTAGGTTCCTGAGCGCAGGGACTCGGAGAGCTCGGTGAGGAAGTCATCGAGATGCTGGCGGACAAGGGAGAAGATCGGCATGCGGTCTCCCGGCACGTGCCGATATATGCCTTCATGCACCTTCTGGTGCTGAGTGCTTTCTGGCTGGCCTGCACCTTGACGGGCGCCATCGATGCCGACGTGTCTTAATACACCTTCTGGTGCTGGGTGCTTTCTGACGAGAAAACATGGCTGCACTCGTCTGAGACAAGACTGGGTCTTAATGCACCTTGTGGTGCTGAGTGCTTTCTGCCCGAGGAGGTAGTCAACGACTGACCCAAGGAGGTCCCGTCTTAATGCGCCTTCTGGTGCTGGGTGCTATCTGACCCCCTGCCTCTGGGAACGGCGTCGTTGCGCCACTTCCAGAGGCTGGAGCGCCACCGGCTCCGCAAGCACCCCGCGGGACCGGACGGCAGTGCCCCTATTTAACCACCTTTCGGCGTCCTGACGCCAAGCGCCACCGACGCTCCCTCAGGCACCTTTAGCCACCAACTTCCAACGACGTCAAGCCAAAAGGTCAACGTTCCTGCCCGTGGCTGCGGGCACATCCTGGTGTGGTGGCGGAGAGGTCGGACCCTGGGCTTGGCGTCAAGGGCTCTTCCTCCGTCGAGTCGCCTGGTCGCTCAATTCGTTAAGGAGGTGAGGATGGACTTGTAAGTCCCGTCATTAGGTCTTCTGGTGCTGGGTGCTTTCTGACCCCTGCCTCTGGGAACGGCGTCGTTGCGCCACTTCCAGAGGCTGGAGCGCCACCGGCTCCGCAAGCACCCCGCGGGACCGGACGGCAGTGCCCCAATTTAACCACCTTTCGGCGTCCTGACGCCAAGCGTCACCGACGCCCCCCTCAGGCACCTTCAGCCACCAACTTCCAACGACGTCAAGCCAAAAGGTCGACGTTCCGACCTGTGACTGCGGGCACATCCTGGTGTGGTGGTGGAGGAGTCGGGCCCGTGCGACATCAGGAGCGCTTCCTTCGCCGAGCCGCCTGGCCGCTCAGCTCGTAAAGGATATGAGGGTGGACTGTAAGTCTCGTCAATAGGCCTTCTGGTGCTGGGAGCTTTCTGGCGGGGGAAGCCGCCCGTGCACTGCAGGGCAAGAAGGTCTTATGCACCTTGTGGTGCTGGGTGCTTTCTGCCGAGTGAGTAGAGACCCAGAGACTGCTCCGCCTTTAAGTCTTAATGCACCTTCTGGTGCTGGGTGCTATCTGACTTGCCGGAGATCAACGATCACTGGACCGGGAACCTGTCTTAATGCACCTTCTGGTGCTGGGTGCTTTCTGACACCGTTGAGGTCAAGCGTCGGGCCAAGCTGAAGGGGGCATAATGCACCTTCTGGTGCTGGGTGCTTTCTGACTCAAGAACTGGATCGCTGACGCCAGTGCAGTAGCCTAGTCTTAATGCACCTTGTGGTGCTGGGTGCTTTCTGACTTTTGGAGTGTCCGAGATGCTCTCCGCTGCCGTTGGTGTCTTAATGCACCTTCTGGTGCGAGGTGCCTTCTGATGCGGTGTTCTGGTACGGCCTCGCGGATGGCAACTGGTCTTAATGCACCTTGTGGTGCTGGGGGCCTTCTGGCCAAGATCGGAGAAGCAACATGAGCGGAGACGCCAAATCTTAATGCACCTTGTGGTGCTGGGTGCTTTCTGACCGAGGAGTGGGAGAAGATCGACCAGGAGGTTATCCAGTCTTAATGCACCTTGTGGTGCTGGGTGCTTTCTGACTCTTTCTGGGAGCCTCGCATCAACCTCAGTAACGGGTCTTAATGCACCTTGTGGTGCTGGGTGCTTTCTGACCCCTGCCTCTGGGAGTGGCGTCGTTGCGCCGTTTCCAGGGGCTGGAGCGCCACCGGCTCCGCAAGCACCCCGCGGGACCGGCCAGCACGGCCCCTATTTAACCACTTTTTGGCGTCCTGACGCCAAGCGCCACCGACGGCACCTTGAGCACCTTCAGCCACCAACTTCCAACGACGACAAGCCAAAAGATCGACGTTCCCGCCTGTGACTGCGAACACTATCCGCTTGTGCTGCCGGTCCGGCATGCCGCCGGACCTCATCCCTCTCCGCCTCCTCCGGCCCCTCGATGCTGAAGAACGTCGACCTCCCAAGTCTCCGCGTTCGCCGCCTCCCCTCCGGTAGTGTCGCCAGAGAGAAAAAGGTAGACGGCCTTGCGTCAGCCTCCTGCCACCAGCCGGCGCCGCCGTCGGCCTCCCCTGCCGCACCCACCACACATCACGCCGCAAAGGAGCCCCGTCGAGTGCCCGCCA
>ERZ772927.536-NODE-536-length-15098-cov-7.09014_pt1 | contig 15098 bp, 7 predicted proteins | sample MGYA00512115_ERZ772927 | MGnify/ENA primary metagenome ERZ772927 (study PRJEB29015, sample SAMEA2737924) | human oral metagenome | biome: human oral; feature: human-associated habitat; material: dental | place: China | collected 2013 ... | reverse complement strand
TTTTGATTAGAGCAGGCAGCTAGGACAAAGATACTAAGTGCAGCGATTGTAAGTGTAGTGATTTTTTTCATGATGTTCTCCTTCAATTATATAATTTTTATCCAAATAATGATGCTAAAACGTTTAGATTTCCAAGCATTAGCAAAATTCCCATGAGAATGATGAGGGCTCCGCCGATTTTCTTAAGCGTTCCCATATAAGGTTTGAGTTTTGCAAAGCGCTGTACTACCCAGCCGGAAGCTAAAGCCATTGCTAGAAATGGAAGCGCTAATCCAAGTGTATAAACCAACATAAGCAAGCCTCCCTGAAGAGCGCCGTTACCTCCAGAAGCTGCAATTGCTAAAACAGAGCTCAGAACAGGTCCCACACAGGGCGTCCAACCAAAGCTAAAGGTAATCCCCAAGAGAAAAGCGTTAAGAAAATCACTTCTTTTACTATTCTTTTTAAGTTGGATGCTCTTTTGCTTTTGCAGCTGCTGGATATTGATGATCCCCATCTGGTGAATTCCCAATAGAATGACAATACCGCCCAGAACGTAGCGAAACCAAGGGGCATAGAGGACTTGCCCTAGAGCGCCAGCTCCGTAGCCCAAAACCAAGAATACAGTTGATAAGCCAGCAATAAAGCAGAGCGTCTTAGCTAGACCATACCAGGAAATGTCTTTCCCCATAAATCGAACCGTTTTCGGCTGACCAGAATCCAGCAAAATCCCCACATAGACTGGCATAAGCGGTAAAATACAGGGCGAGAAAAAAGATAGAACCCCCGCCAGAAAAACAGAAATAAAGAACAAAAAACTTGTTGCCATTTCAAAAACCTCACTATCAATTTCTGACTCTAGTATAAAATAAAAATCCCCCTAAAAATAGGGAGATTGATTTGAAAAAACTTGAATTTGATGTTATATTGCTTGAGATTTCTGGATTTGGCAAAAACATCCACCATATTGTGGCGGATGTTATCTATTAGCTCTCCATCTCAAAGCGCTCACTCTTCTGCTTATTTGGCAAAAAGAGAGAAAGTAGGATTCCAACTAGAGCTGGCACCAACCAAGGCAGGGAAGCCTGAGCAAATGGAAGGGCATTTACAATATCAGTTACCTTTGTAATATGGAACTGCTGCCCAAGAATGCCCGCAAAGGAAATCAGAGTCACTGCTGCCATCGTCAATTGCATACCGATTTTGGACAGTGGCAAGAATTTATTGACAATAACAATCAGCACGATAACGATGGTAATTGGATAGAGAATTTGCAAGACTGGAACAGAATATTGAATAATAGCATTAAGCCCAAGATTAGCAATCGCAAACCCAATCAAAGTAAAGACAGTCGCGTACACTTTATAAGATACCTTAGGGAAAGTTTTATGGAAGAATTCCCCAGTCGATACAATAAGTCCTGCTGTTGTGGTGAAGCAAGTTACAGTAACCATAGCCGCAAGGAAAATCTGTGCGGTAGGTCCAAAGATAGCCTGTGTCGCCTGCGACAGGACATAAACACCAGGATTGCCTTTGGCAATTATCTCAGCTGGAACTGGGAAATGATTGCCTAGAAAAGCCAAACCGATATACATGGCGCTAAAGCCCAACGCTACCATCAAACCAACAACCCAGATGGTTGAAACATACTCCTTTTTATTCTTGAAACCTAGCTGGTTAAGAGTTGTTACCGCAATAACGCTGAAAGCCACTGAAGCCAAGGCGTCCAAAGTATTATAACCTTCCAAGAAGCCCTGTCCAAAAGCTGACGCAGCATAAGCTTCTGAAGCCCGCTGAGGAGCATTTAATCCGTATTTCAAAGCCCCTAGGATGACTAAAATGATAATCAAAACTGCAAAGACAGGCGTCAGAATACGTCCAATCCGATCCAAAATCTTAGATGGATTCAAAGAAATCAGGTAAGCAGCCGCAAAGTAAAGTGTCGTGAAAACAATCAATCCGATACCAGTCATATTTTTAGACAGCATAGGAGCAATACCAACTTCATAGGCCACCGTCGCTGTCCGCGGAATAGCAAAGAAAGGCCCAATTGACAAATACAAGGTTACAAGATAGACAATAGCAAACCAAGGCGCAATCTTCTGAGAAATCTCGTGAATATAGCCCTTGGGATTGAGCGTTCCGATAATCAAAGTCAGAACAGCAAGTCCAACCCCAGACAAGACAAATCCTGCAATAGCTGGCCAAAAATGCTGACCAGATAATGTTCCAAGTGAAGGCGGGAAGATCAAGTTTCCAGCACCGAAAAACATTCCAAACAGGAGCAAACCTGTCAAAGCACCTTTTTTAATCACGAGAATCTCCTTTTTAATTTTTCATGCTTTATCATTATATACGTAAATAGCCCGCTCCGCAACACTTTTAACTTTTCACGGTAAGCTAGTTTAAAAAACGAAATAAATCGAAATATTTTTGAAGATTTTTAGCAAATTCCTGACTTATCCACAGATTTAAGGCTTATTTTAAATTATTTTAGAATAATACAAATAAATTTGTTTTAAATCGTATTTATATAACTTCACTATTACCTATCTTTTTAAAAGTTTCCTTACTTTAAATATATATGCTCTACTGTTTCTGAATGCGAGAAAAATACAATATTGTCCTTCCAGATCCAAAACAAAATAAAAGAGATTTTTCATAGTAAAAAGGTTGAGACATCCTATCTCAACCTTTTAAAAATGGCTATAAAACATTTAGCAATCTTTACACATCGCTAAATCTTCTGTACTTAATTTCGAATTCAAAGAAGTTCTTCTCTTGCAGCATATGGAAAATATCTCGATAAGCCTCCTCATCAAAATGATGTCCCAAATACAAGATTTCAAAGCTTAACCCTTCATATTCCAGAAAGGCATTGGTCGTTCGAAAGCCATTACGCTTATAGAAGTCCATACGTGCTTGACGTTGCTCTAAATTGTCACATTCTTCATCGACACGTTCTACCTCTAGAACCATAGTTTTTTGATAAAACTCTGTCAGTTTATGAATGATTTCTCCCCCATAGCCATGGCTGCGAAGGTGCGGCATAATCGCAAAGAAGCTGACATAGAACATTTTTTCGTTATAAACTGCAAAAGCAAAACCAACAAATTCTTCCTCATTGTAGAAGGCAAAGAAATGAGACCGTTCATCGTTTGTATAACGGAGAAATTCATTAATAGGAACTCTCTCTTCTTCAGGAAAGGCTTCTCGATTTAAGGCCTCCACCTTATCTAAATCAGGAAATTCTGCTGTAATAATTTGACTAGTTAAAGACATTGCTACCTCACTTTGCTTATATTCTAGCAGTTATCAAATGATTTAGCAAACCTTTTAAACTTCTTCTGCTTTTTTAGAAAATTGACTCTGATAAAGGTCATAATAAAATCCTTTATCAGCCAAGAGACTCTCGTGATTGCCTTGCTCGATAATCTGACCATCCTTGAGCACCAAAATCTTATCCGCTTCTTGAATGGTCGACAGTCGGTGAGCAATGACAAAACTGGTCCGCCCCTGCATGAGAGTCTTCATAGCTTTCTGAATCAAGAGCTCCAGCCGTGTATCGACAGATGAGGTCGCTTCATCCAAAATCAGAATCTTAGGATTGGCCAAAAGAGCCCTCGCAATCGTAAGCAACTGCTTCTGCCCCAGCGAGATATTGCTGGATTCTTGATTCATTTCCATATTGTAGCCACCTGGCAAAGTCCGGATAAAATGATCCACATTAGCCGCCTTGGCTGCCTCTACAATTTCTTCATCAGTGGCTTGCAGATTGCCAAAACGAAGATTTTCCTTGATAGTCCCCTCATAAAGCCAAGCATCCTGCAGCACCATACCGAACTGTTTACGGTAGTCCTGACGGGACAGATGTCGTATATCATGGCCATCCACCGTAATCGCGCCTTTGGTCACATCGTAGAAACGCATAAGAAGATTAATCAGCGTGGTCTTACCAGCACCAGTCGGACCAACAATAGCCACCATTTCACCTGGTTTGACTTCCAGATTGAAATTCCGAATGAGCGGTTTGGCTGCCACATACTGGAAGTCCACATCCTTGAAGCTAACCTGACCTGTCAGATCTTGATCCAGCTTTTCTGTCTCATCATTGACTTCGTCTGCTTCGTCCAGCACTTGGAAAATCCGGTCCAAAGAAGACTTGGCACTCTGCAGCTGACCAGCCAGCTGAGTCAGGTTTTGAATGGGTTGGTTAATCTGCCAGACATACTGAACAAAAGCCTGCATATTCCCGACTGTCAAGCGCCCAGCAATAACCTGAAGGCCGCCCAGCAGGGCCAACAAGAGGTAGGTCAGATCTGAAATAACATTCAAAACAGGCATCATTAAACCAGAGATAAAGCTAGCTTTAAAACCTACTTTCTGCAGTTTTTGCGTAATTTGTCGAAAATCCTCCTGCGAACTTTCTTCTCTGACATAGAGCTTCAAAATATTAAATCCTGTCAGATTTTCCTGAACAAAGCCATTCATAGCCCCCAGTGCATCTGCCTGCTGTTTAAAGTAAGGCTGGGATTTCTTCACGATAAAGCGAGCACTGAGGTAGGTAATCGGAATCGAAACTACCACAATGATACCCAACTGCAGATTGAGCACCAATACCATGACGATAACCAAGATCAGAGTAAAGACTGCATTGATAACCTGCAGAAAGGACTGCTGCAAGGCATTTGAAACAGCTTCGACATCGCTGGTAAAACGTCCCAGCAAATCACCAAACTGATGTCTATCAAAGTAAGAAACGGGGATGCGATTAATCTTATGACTAAGTTCATTGCGCAAGTCACGAATGGTAGCCTGCACTGCATTGGTCATAAAGTAATTAGAATAGTAAGAACCGATTTCATAAATAATCGCCCGCACAAAATACAAGACCATGACCCAGCCAACATAGGACACATTAATTTGGGCGCCAGCTACTCCCTTTACCATATCCAGCAAATTATTTGTCAACTCTGTAATGGCTAAGCCTAAGACAAAGGGCTCGACGACACTCATGACGACGCTGAGGATTTTGAGGAAGATGGCAAAGGCGACTGCAAATTTATAAACTTTTAGGTAGCTCCACAGGCGAGCAAAACTAGATGTGTTTTTCATATCAGTCTCCTTTCTATTCCTCTGTCAAAGCTTGATTCTTCAGCTGCGAATCCGCAATTTCACGATAGATATCATTGGTTTCCATCAGCTCTTCATGCTTCCCGCGTCCAACGATTTCACCCTGATCCAAGACGATAATTTGGTCAGCGTCCATAATGGTTCCCACACGTTGGGCTACAATCAGCACCGTTGCCTGACCTGTCACTTCTTTGAGGCGACGACGAAGCACCGCATCTGTCTTATAATCCAGGGCAGAAAAAGAGTCATCAAAGATATAAATATCCGGCTTTTTAACTACTGCACGGGCGATAGAGAGTCGCTGCTTCTGCCCTCCGGATAGATTGCTGCCTCCCTCAGCCAGATGAGTCTCAAAACGCTCTTCCCGGCTCTCGATAAAGTCCTTGGCTTGAGCCACCTCAGCTGCCTGACTCAGCTCTTCTTGGCTGGCTTCTTCCTTTCCGTAGCGTAGGTTCTCCGCGATAGTTCCGGTAAATAGGAGAGCTTTCTGCGGGATAAAGCCAATCTTCTGACGCAGAGCCTTCAGATTGTATTCACGGACGTCCACACCATCCACTAAAATCTTACCTAGTGTTACATCGTAAAAGCGTGGAATCAGCTGTACCAGCGTAGACTTACCAGAACCAGTTGAACCGATAAAGGCAATAGTCTCGCCCGGCTTAGCCTTGAAAGAAATATTATGCAGTACAGGACTCTCTGTCTCACCTGGATAAGCGAAGGTTACATTGTCGAACTCCAGATAACCCTGCGTATCTGTCTCGGTTACACCATTTTCATTAGGATTGATTGAAATGGGCATATCCATGACTTCCTTGAGCCGCTGGCTCGATACCGCCGTCCGAGGATACATAGTAAAGAGATTGGCCAAGAAAAGGAAGGAAAGCAGGGCGTGAAAGCTGTATTCGATAAAGGCAACAAGATTTCCGATTTCAAGACTTCCATCCCGCAAAGGATCGAGGGCAAACCAGACAATGGCCACAATCATCGCAATAATAATCTGTACAAAGAGTGGCTCTGTCAGACCGGTCAGCTTAAAGAGCTTATTGGAGTTTTGCGCATAGACCTCATTTTCATCAGCAAAACGCTTCTCTTGAAACTCCTCTCTTGCAAAAGCTCGAATAACGCGCAGACCAGTCAGATTTTCCCTTACATACTGATTAATCTTATCAAGGGTCTTCTGCTGCTTTTCAGACAAGGGCTTGGTTTTAACCGCTACATAAATGACCACGACTGCCAAGAAAGGCACTGAAACAGCTACAATCCAGGCCAGAGATGGACTGGTCAAGAAAATCATGAGAATGCTGGACAGCATCATCATGGGAGTAATGACTCCCATTTTCAGAGTTTGCTCTGCAAACTGCATAAGCACAAAAGCATCCGAAGTCAAGCGCGTGACCAAAGACGACACACCAATTTGCTCATACTCATGATGAGAATACTCTTGCAGCTTGGCATAGAGATCATTGCGCATGTCTTGCACCATGGTCGTCGTTATCTTCCCGGCCGCATAAGCCAGAACGATTCGCCCCAGTACCCCTAAGATAATAACTCCAAACATGACCCAAGCCCAGAAAAAGAGCCGGTCTGTCTGCTTAGGATTGATTCCCTCATCAATCATCCGAGCCAGCACCGTTGGCAACCCCAGATTAACAATCACAAAAAAGATTGCCGCCACAAAGTCCAAGACCAGCCACTTAGGATATCTCTTCAAATAAGACCAAATGTATAACATAAGTCCTCCTTCACCATCTATTCAAAAATAACTCACTCTAAAGCACCCAAGTGCTTTTAAAACACAGAAAAGAGCGCGCAAATGCACGCTTTAATACAAATATTATATCAAAAATATGAAGTAGGGTAAAGGTCATTTCAGACTTTTTTCTGCTTATCATCAGCCTCATAAATGACTGTCAGCAGTAAACTGCCTGAAAGCAGACTAGCAACTGTTTTAATTGCTTGACTTATATAGAAAAACAAACCTAGTTTTCACTAGGTTCGTAATTTTTTCTACAAGAAGGTATGAGTCTGAGAGTAATTCAAGCTCTGCCCTAACATTTCAGACTTGCAACTTTGCAGACCATTTGACAGCTCAAACCAATCACTTCTGGTTTTCGAAGATTGATTTTCTGAAATCATTGGTTTGATCGAGGTAAGCTTTGAAGACTGCTTTTTTGAGCTTGTGGACAGCACTGTCATGTTCTGGTTTATAGCCGCTCCAAGAATACCAATTATCATTGGCATCTTTGAGAACAGCTTCATCCATCAAGGTTTGCAACTCCTCAACAGTACTTATAGTCTTGGTAGCAAAACTTGTCCATGGTTGTCTTGTATCATCAAATGTGACTTTGTTCAGGCTGTCGAACTTGTTTTTACGTTCTTCATACATAGCCTTCTTAAACTCTGTCCAATTATTAAACTGACCATTGAAGACCTTGCGTAAAACTAAGTCGTCTGTTACCAGACCTCTGGTCTTACCATAGATACTGATTGTTTTCCCGTTTTGCTTAGCATCATCTTCATACTGATTAGAGATATAAGGGACCATACCATCTTTGAAGCCTTTGGCTGCCAGAAGTTCATAAGCCATACGCCGTCCCATAAGATCTCCAGGCGTTCCTTTTTCACTGCTTAAAGCAGAATAAATCGGAGAGAAGAGTTTAATCGTATGGTAGCCATTTCTTTCTACGTCGCCGTTTTTGTACTCACGAGCTGAAAGAATGTCATTTTCAATGAGACTGTCGAATGAGTTTAATTTTTGCGCATCCGCCATTGTAATATTTTTTATCACATTCGTTGCGTAAACATCATTTCCATCAGCATCTCGAACATATTTATTCTCGACTTTTCTCAGAGCGTTCACTTTCTGCACATCGGACAGATGGTTCACGATTGACATCCCTTCTAGGTACTCCAACATATAAATGACATCAAACATGTTATGGACATAGTTTTTCAAATCATCCGCATCTCTGAAACGTTTAGTTGGATCAAGGACTTGCAAACGAGATTTTTCAGTCGCATCATTCTTGTCATATTTGAGAATTGAGTTGACCGTGATTGTCGCATCATCCGGATGATCCGGTGCTTGCAACAAGCCCTTAGCGAAGAATTCTGGACCAAGTCCGCTTCTTCTTCCATATCCGCCTAAATAGATCTCATTATCAGAATCATGCGTCATTTCATGGGTATAGGTAATAGCTCCGTCCTTGTCCAGCATCCGATAGCCCATGTAGTAAACACTGTCCCCAGTAGCGTAAGCTCCGTGCTTATTGTGTACGACCTTGTTTCCAACCGGCCCAAAGAAATACTTCATAGCTGGATTAGAACTGTCAAATTGTGCCTCCACTGTAGCCTTGTCGACAGTTGTATCATCTCCGAACTTATAGGCATCATAGACCAAGATATTTCGATAGAGCTTTTCACGGCCCTGTTCATCTAAAATTCTGTACCAATAATCATAATGGTCGCGTTGGCGTTTTGCAGTTTCTTGGGCATTATCCTCAACAAACTTATTGAGTTCTGCCCCTGCTCTGTGCTCATTATTTCTATATCTGTCATAGGCACCAAAGCCAAGACTGGATATAGTAGAGATGACAAAGACCGATCTTTCAGGCATTGTCAGCAAAGGAAGGACCATATTCCGGTATTTCCAAGTGTCGCTGGTAATTCGATCATACACCCCGATAGAATACTTGCTGCCAGCCTGCTCTTGCTTGACACTCACCTCATCAATAGCTGATTTTTCTTCAACGATATAAGCCTTGGTTTGCTCTTTGAACCATTGATTATTTGTTTTGTTTGGTACAAATACTTCCCGGTAATTGGCAAGCGTGCTAAACAAATCTTTTGTTACATTATTGTTTGCAAGGCTGATGCTATAAGCATCAACATTGTTCTTGGCCAGAAGATTGTTAAAGCCTGATTTACCTAATTCAATGATCGTGTCTAGCGGTGATACGTTGCCCTTACCAAAGAAATCCATGTGGTACATGACTAAGTCTTTGATATTCACGTCACCATATTTAAAGTTGTACCAGCGCTCTAAATAGGTCAAACCTAGAAGCAAGGCTTCCTTATTGCGTTTGATTTTATCAACAACGTAACCATTAATCGTTTGATTTTCGCTGGCAATAACTGCATCAGCCGACAAAAGTTTTTCCAGTGTATTTGCTAGATTTTCCTTTGTTTTGGCAAACTGTTCTTCTAAGTATAATTCCGTCAGTGAAACGCCTGAAGAAATACCTAGGGTGTTTCTGATAGCCTCTGACTGATAATCGACCGCTCTCAAATCAGGCAAAACTTCATTGATGATTGAATTATGATTATGCAAGAATTGATTTGGCGTATAGATGAGACCTGTATCTCCCACACGATATTCTGCTAACTTACTAAAGTCAGATTGGTAGGTGAGATCTAGCTTTTCAGATGTATGATCCTTATAATGAATCAAGAGCTTATTAGCTGCCTCTTTATGCGAAGCGATATCTGTAATCACTTCATTATCCTTCATCATGACTGCAGATAGGACTTCTTTTTTAAACAAAGCGCTATCTTCTTTTACCAGATTACCGTATTTGACAATGGTTGCCTTATTATAAAACGGCAGTAATTTTTCAATATTCTTATATGCTAAAGCTCGACTGGCTTGATAGTCTTCAACCTTAGAAAAATCACTTTCTTTATTAGTGCTAGTCAGCAAAGTTTCGACTTTCGGTACAGAAAGAGAGTTAATTTCAGATTTCTTACTTGCGATTTGAGAAGCATTGAGGATTGTTCCTCTCTCTTCGAGAGATTCCTTGGTGACAACCTCATCCTTTTCAAGAGTCACTTTGTAGACTCTGTTGTCTTTGTTGCTAGATGAGTCAGTTATTCTCATTCCTCGATAGTGATAGCCACTAATCGCATTCCCATTCATAACATTGACATCGCTAAGAACATTGTGCAATCTTCCAGCATGTCTCTCTTCGTTAGAGTCTCTATCCCACAAGTAGCCAGCCACACCAGCAACACTTCCAAAGCGTTTCACATTATTAATGTCGCCCTCGGCGTAACTATTGCTGATAAGCGCATCTTTCTCAATAAGACCTGCAAGACCACCGACAGTTTGGTTTGTACTATCCGCATTTGACGAGATGGTAATTGTAGCTTTTGACTTATCAACTACTGCATTGATGCCAGTCAGTTGACCTACTAATCCACCGATATTGTATGGTGCCTTCGTTTCATAGGAGTTGATAATTCTTCCCTTGAAACTGCTGTTCGTAATCTTAGAATTATCAGCCTTCCAAACCAAGCCACCAATGCCACTTTCGCCAGCAAGAACACCGTCTACATGGACATTGTTAATCCTTGTTGCATTATTTGCTTCATTTGCAAGGGCACCAACATCAGTTTTCCCTGAGATATTTACATCTTTAAGAGCCAGATTTTCTACAGTAGCAGCGCTTAAAGTATCAAATAAAGGCTTCTTCAAATTATAAATAGCATAATTTTTTCCGTCTTTGCTGCCAAAGAGCTTACCAGTAAATCTACCCTTTATATAACTACTAGCGGCATTTTCTAGTTCGACCTCATTGGCATTCAAACTAGCACCTAAATAATAGGTTCCTCCAAGATCATTATTTATAGCTTGAACCAAGTTACTAAAGGAAGTAAAGTTTGTGACTTCTCTCTCTGCCTTCTTGGCTAGATAGAAAGTAAAATTGTCCACGTACTTATTGTCAACGTCCTGTTTTAATTTTTCAGCACTTGCAGTAATTTTATAAACTGGCTGGCCATCTTTTGTACTATCTACTATTGAAGAAATGGGCAAGAAAACATCTTTAAATTTAGAAGATTTTACTTTCACAAAATAATTCTCTTGATTGCTTGGAATGGCATCCAGAGAAACGTGCTGCTTGTATTTTCCATCCGTTAGACTATACAGCTCCACATCAGATACATTTCTTAACTCGATATTTTTTTCTGGTTCTTGCTTCTGCTCTTTCAGCTCTTGAGCTTTTTCAGCAGGATTTTCCGCTTCTGGCGCTGCTGGTTCGATGTTTCCAGTATATTCTTGCGGACCTTCTACCTGCTCAGGCTCAACAATTGCTCCAGCTTGAGTTCCTGTGTATTCAGGTAAGGAAGACGCTTGTTCGGGTTCAACGATTGCTCCTGCTTGGACTTCTGTGTACTCCGGCAATGGAGTAACTTGTTCGGGTGCTACTACTGCACCTGATTGAGTTCCCGTATACTCTGATAATGGCGTAACTTGCCCAGGTTCTACTATGGCCCCAGATTGGACGCCTGTGTACTCCGGCAATGGAGTAACTTGCGCGGGTTCGACAATTGCACCGGATTGCGTTCCTGTGTATTCTGGCAATGGAGCTACTTGTTCGGGTGACACTACCGCGCCTGATTGAGTTCCTGTGTATTCAGGTAAGGGCGTCACTTGCTCAGGTTCTACTATGGCACCTGATTGGACACCTCCAATTTCTGGTTCAATTTGTTCAGGCTCAACGATGGCTCCAGATAGTGTACCTGAATACTCAGGCAAAGAAGCCACCTGCTCGGGCTCAACGATTGCACCAGATTGGACACCTGTGTACTCTGGTAAGGGAGCAACTTGCTCAGGTTGAACCAAGTTAGAAGTTACTGGTTTTTCGCTAGGCGCTTCAAGCTTTTTAGTACCTTTTTCCACTATTTTAGGAGACGCTTCCTCTATTTTAGTCGAAAGAACCTCTCTTGAAACTTCCTCATTATCTACCGTAAAAATTCGAACGACTTCAATTTTACGGCCTGGTTTGCCTTCTTGTTTTACTCTTACAGTACCTTCGGCTAAATCAGGATTCTCTTGTATTTGTTCTCCAAAGGCTATCTCAGTTTCAACGGTCTCTTCTTTGTATAATAGTTCAGGCTTAGCTACTCGGCCAGACAAGACTTCATCTTGAGGCTCAATTGTATTGACGCCAAGCGTTTGATTTTTCAGCCCATTCTTATCAAAAGAAACAGAATAATCTAACTTCTTATTTTGGTTTAAAGCTTCTTTATCTTCATTAGCATTTTGCTGATTGTTAAGAATCTTATTGTCTAATAATTTCTGAATCGATTCTTCTTTAATGTAGCCAACATAGGTATAGCCTGAAATTTCACTTGGTGACGGCAGACTTTCCCCAGCCGACACTTGATATTCCGCATTATACTGTAGCAAGATCCCATTTTCCAGCGCATCGACAGATAGTATCAAGCCTCCTCCGACACTAGCTCCCACCAAAACAGTCAATAGGAACTTGCTTGTAACTTTTCTTTTTGACACAACAAAAACAACCAATCCTATCGTCGTTAACAGACCAGCCGGCATCATAGTATTGGAATTGTTACTGTCGCCTGTATTCGGTAACGTTTTTGCTCCAGCATTTGAGTTTAACCTGTAAACAAGATAGTAAGTCTCCTCATTGCCTTCTGACATTTTAGGAAATCCACTTACAATCAACTCCTTTTCTTGCGGAGTTATTTCAGTATCTGTCACGTATTTATAGTGTACATTCACCTTTTCCTGCGCTTGAACAGAGTCAACCCCAACGATAGAAACAAAAAACAAACTAGAAATAGCAGCCGAAACAAGCCCGACAGCTAATTTCCTAAAAGCAAAACGGGTTTGCTTCTCCCCCAAAAACTTTTTCATTAAAATCCCTTTCAAATTATTCTAAAAAGAATAACAAATCCTTTAACCAGAGAATGAGCAACAGTAAGCCATTGCATTCATTCATCTGAATCTCCCTAACAAAAATCTCCTAATCTACAATCTCATATAACTTTTATTTTATTCATAATATCTCCTAAATCGCAATAATCTGTCTAAATTATATCATACAATCCTATTTTTTGTTAGCGTTTTAACATAAAAATGATTTTTGGATACAAAAAACCAAGTCTTTCGACTTGGTTGATTTCTATGATTGGAAAGGTTAATAGATTGCTAACATTGAATTTCTTTTGGCTTATGGCCAAACTACTAAACTCACTTTTTAATATTGGCTTTTTTATCTAAGTACATTTTAAAGTCAGCTTTAATAAGTTTTCGAGAGTCAGCAATAACAATACCATTATTATCAAAACCTTTTATTGTTTGTTCTAAAAATTTGATTGTATTAGGAATTTTCCTTCTTTTAGAATTTTTTAACAAATAAATTATATAAAATGCTTTTTGATCTGAATAAACATATTTGTCAGACAACTCATTATAATTCTTTTTAATATCTAGGAATAACTTAAATAACTCTAAAGATTGTTCTAAAATATTTTCGACTGAAAATATTTTCTCATATTCCGTTCCGAAGATTTTACTCCGAGTATTTGAAGCCATGTGTGGATAGCCATTTTTAGAAAAGAGCAACTGTCCAAGTTTTACCATCTCTAATGTTTCAGGATAATCAGTATAAGAAGCATCTAAATCTCCAACTTTTCTATTATATCCATAATTATTTTGATTAAAGAAAGTTTCTAACCTAATTTGAACATTATCATTGCTTCTTAAATCTATATTGGATATTGGATTTTGGCTATTTGTATATTCTGCAATTTTCTCAGACCTAACTTTATCATTATCAACTTTAACAAGTTTAATTAATACCTTAGCATTTTTTAAACTCTCAAACCAATTAGTAGTTTGTGATTTTATAAAATCATAGACCGCACGAACCGTTTGGCCTCCATTTACAATTTGTAAATTTTTCAAATTATAACGTTTAGAATCTGAAAATTCTTCAATAATTTCTGTATCATCAACAATTATAGTAATGCCATTGTTATATAGAAAGAAAAGCTCAGGTTCTGTTTGTAACGTCTTGACTATACTTTCATTGTACTTCGATTTTTTTCTCCCTAGATATCTTCGAACATTTTTCTCTATAATTTGATCATTAAATTTAGGATCCCATTCGCTATCTTTTCTCTTATAATTATCGCGGTTAGTTTCTTCCTCATCTGTAATTCCTACTAAATCAATGATTGATATCGGAAAAATATATGTATTCTGTAGTTTATTAATTTTATAACTTATCATTTCTGAATTATCAATGATTATTTGCGTATTAAACTCTGGTTTACCAAACCATTCAGTATAAATAGTGGGTAAGGTAAATTCAGAAAAATTATTTACTCCACACTTTGACAAATATTTTTTTTCATCACTTTTAACTGACAACTGTTTCATATTATTGGAAACAAAAACCAAGTAAATTTTAAACGTAGCTCCTATTTCAGCAAGTATGCCAGCTAATTCCTCTAAAACACCAGCGGTTTTCCTAGAGTATTTTTGTAAGTCATATTTTGATAGTTTGTGTTCCCTATTTTTCTCCTTTAGTATCTTTAATGCACCTAGAAAACTAGAAACATCCGATAATACTTTTGGGTTCATTTGGCTATTAATATTGAATTCATGTCTATATTTAAAATTATAAAGATATATTATTCCATTCTCCTCGTCTACATAGTAAGCATCAATTCCAAGATCGTCATTATTCTCTCCTAAGATTTCGCGATTAAAATCGCCATCAATAATGTAGTCGGGAATATCTTTTAACGATATATCATGCTGAGATCTAAAAATGTTAAAATAGAAGCCAAGCTCTGCTTTCTTTTTTTCTGGAAAACTCTTATCATTTCCAGAAACACTTAAATATTCATCAAAAATTCGCTTATTTTTGTCACCTAATATACCAAATTCTGCTTGTGTTATATTCACGATCAATACTCCTAAGCTTTATTATAACTCAAGTATAACAAATATAATAAAATTAATAAACCCAAAATAAAAACCAAGTCTTTCGACTTGGTTGATTTCTATGAATGGAAACTCTATTATTTAAGAGTAACTGAAGCACCAGCTTCTTCCAATTTAGCTTTAAGTTCTTCAGCTTCTGCTGCAGCAACGCCTTCTTTGATAACGTTTGGTGCACCATCAACAAGTTCTTTAGCTTCTTTAAGGCCAAGACCAGTGATTTCAC
>ERZ772927.533-NODE-533-length-15148-cov-5.06235_pt1 | contig 15148 bp, 14 predicted proteins | sample MGYA00512115_ERZ772927 | MGnify/ENA primary metagenome ERZ772927 (study PRJEB29015, sample SAMEA2737924) | human oral metagenome | biome: human oral; feature: human-associated habitat; material: dental | place: China | collected 2013 ... | reverse complement strand
GTTTTGCATTTTGAAAATGAGATTGAGCATAAAATTTTAGTAACCTATGTTATTGCAAAGGTCTCATTATGTTAAATTTACTCGATAGTAGTGTTTTAAAGGCCATCTTAATTATCAGATGGCCTTTTTTGTTTATGGATATCTTAGAATTTTATTCCCTAAAATTTCACGCCTTTATGTAATGCTACAATTCCTGCGCTCATATTATGATAATCCACGCTGTCGAACCCCGCGTCCAGCATCATCTGTTTCAAAGTTTCTTGGTCGGGATGCATACGGATGGATTCGGCCAGATATTGATAGCTATCAGCATCTTTTGCAATCAGTTTGCCCATAACCGGCAGCAGCTTGAAGGAATACAAGTCATACACGCCTTCCAGCGGTTTGTAGACTTTGGAAAATTCCAATACCAGCAGCGTGCCGCCCGGTTTCAACACACGGTACATCTCTTTCAACGCGGCATCTTTGTGCGTCATGTTGCGCAGACCGAAGGCGACAGAAACCAGATTGAAATAGTTGTCGGGAAACGGTAGTTTTTCAGCATCAGCCAGCGATACAGGCAGAATCAGCCCTTCGTTGAGCAGTCGGTCACGTCCGACGGTCAGCATCGAAGAATTGATGTCAGTCAGCCAAACTTCGCCCTCTTTTCCCACGCGTTTGGCCCAGCCTCGAGACAGGTCGCCCGTACCGCCGGCAATATCCAATACTTTGTCACCTTTTTTCAAGCGTGCGGTATTGATGGTGAAATGCTTCCAAACACGGTGCAGACCGCCGGACATTACATCGTTCATAATGTCATAGTTTTTCGCTACCGAATGGAATACTTCGGCTACTTTGCCTGCCTTTTCGTTCTCATCTACGGTACTGAAACCAAAATGGGTTTTGTGGTCGCTCATGTTACCTGCCTTTTGATAAATTTGAAATTAAAATAATGTGAATTCAGATATTAAATACGTCGAAATCGCCAATCGCTTTCGACGCAGGAAATATATTTTTCGCCTGTCCCATCTTAAAACGTTGTGCGCAGCCTGCTTTGGTACCTAAAAATTGCAGCTCCATATTTTCAGACGACCTTTTCGTCAATGTCTTCCGCCACAACCTCCGCTGCCGCAGGTATGGCCGGATTTCGGTTCGGCATTCAAATCGTCAGGAGAAGGAATACGGGACGCGCCAGCCAGCTCCATACGGCGCAGGTAGTTCGCCCACAGCGCGTCGTAGCCGTGCGCCAGTTTGTGCAGATAGGCCCAGTCGTATAAACCGCTGTTGTGGCCGTCTGAAAAAGTGATTTTCAAGGCATAATTACCGACCGGCTCCAAATCAGCAACGGTAACGCTTGCCTTTCCGGTTTGTAAAACCTCCTGCCCTACGCCGTGTCCGCGCACTTCCGCACTGGGCGAATAAACACGCAAAAACTCTGCGGAAAGTGGTTTTTCATCGGCATCGTAACGCAGCGTCAGCGATGCACGGTCTTTCGACAGACGGATTTCCGTCGGAATGAGGTTGTTTTCGTTCACGGTCATACTCCGGATTTTTTACGCAGCCACGCAACTCTGATGGAAAAAACGCCCCCGGCCGCAGCAAACAGCAAAATTGAATAAAGGGACAGGCATATCAAATTTATCCTCGTCTGCCCGTTTAAGCCCAAAGGTGACATCATCAGTCCTGCAAATATTAAAAACGCCGAAACCATTAAAGCGATAGAAATGAAGGCATAGCGGGTATCAGCATTGATTTTGTGATGACGGCTTATAGCTGTGCAATGGGTGCTGAACTTGAAGTCGGGTCATTCTATCAGTTTTGCAGGCTAATTTCGATAAAAGGTCGTCTGAAATGGAAACGCCTGTTTCAGACAACCTTTTGGCTTTTGCTTTATCAGGCTTACTCGATAAGCAGGACAACTGCTTTTTCGGTTTCCTCATTCGGCATCAGGCGTACGGCTGTGCCGGTTTTTCCTTTGAGGCGCACGAGGAAGCCTCCGGGTTTGCGTTCCAAAACCTCGAGCTTTGCATCACCTCGCGGGCGGAATGTGATTTTTTCGCATTCGCGAAGACACCAGTGGTTTTTCCAATGAATGAAATAAATGTTATCCGGTTTGACGGCAAGCGTTTCTCCGCCATTGACGACAAAATAAGGATAATCGGGCTTTTTGGTTTTGAATGTCCATTCTGCTTTCTGTTTCTTACCGTTTTGACTGTATTCGAATACGGCGCGGTAGGCAGTGTCGTATTCGAGCGGCGATAGCGGGAAAAGCGCGAATTGTTTGTCGGTCAACTGTCTGTTCGGATCTGTGTATTTATCCAAAATTTTGGTTTTGTCGATTTCGTTTTTGCCTTGATAAAGTTTGAACGACAGCATCTTGACTTCGCCCCCATCGTCTGAAAATGCAATGCTGACGGGATTTCCGGTAAATTCATAACCGGGCATGGGATCAGGATGTTCGCCGTAAAAATCCGGCGCGGCAAAATTTCCCTTTGGATAAGCGATATACGCTAATTTTGTTTGATTTTTAATTTCGTCGGCGTAAACGATGGAGCCATTGAAACAAGAATTTTTATAGAAACGGCGGCCTGCTTCCGGATAAGATCGCCCTAACGAACACCAATGATTGAATTCCCGGTTGCCCTGATTAAAGACGACGGCGGTTTTTCCGTTGCCATGCTCAACAGCTACGCCCGCTTCGTCAATATTTTGATCAAGCAAAGAAAAACGGTGGTAAATGGCTGTCATCAGGGCATCGGTTTGCTCGTGCAGGACAAGTGTGTTTTTAAATCCATCCTGATGGCGGTACTCGCCCGTGCTGATGTTTTCATGAACCCCATCGAAATAATAGCCGGCCTTGCGGGCGCGGTCGGAGGGCTTGTACCCTGTGTAAAATTGATTGTTTCGATGTTTTTCGTCATGGCCGTCTTCAGGATTGATCAGCAGATATTTGGCGTGCCTTCGGGCTGACCGTTCCAATACCGGGGAATTCGACAGAGAATTCAAACCGGCAGCGGCACGCAAAAAATTAAGGTAACCCAAACCGCTTAAAGATTCTACGGATGAACGGTCTTGACCGGCTTGAGGGTGGATAAGGTTGTCTGAAAAGAAATAGCGATTTTGCTGGTAATAAAACAGACCAAGCGCGCCTGCTAATATTACCAGCCAGATGAAGATGGATTTCATATTGTCATTTTATAGAGTGAAATGAGTTTAACGTAATGATGAAAGAACTTGGCGAATCATACAGCATAATATCCGTAAACGTCGTCTGAAAAGCGCTGGTCAAGTGAAATAAATGTATTTTTATTACAGTAAAATATTGTTAAGCGAATCTGCCTGATTTATAATTCCTACCATATTAAAAGATGAAGTTTCTGTATTTTATAGGCAAATGACTTCATCCTCTTTTTTGTCTGTTGAAAATATTGAATATTTGCTCCATCGGTATTGGTGTGACTAGCCTGAAGCTGATATTTGCTTTATATCCTCAAATTACGGAGTTTTCATGTCCACAATGTTTTTTATCCAGTTCGCCATCGTACTGGTGTGTATCTTAATCGGCGCGCAGGTCGGCGGTATCGGCTTGGGCGTACTCGGCGGTATCGGGCTGGCGGTTTTGGCCTTTGGTTTCCATCTTGAGCCGACCAGTCCGCCGATTGACGTGATGCTGATGATTATGGCGGTTGTTTCCGCCGCCGCATCGATGCAGGCAAGCGGCGGTTTGGACTACATGATTAAAATCGCCACCCGAGTTTTACACCGCAATCCGAAATACATCACCTTCATCGCGCCTGCGGTCACATACCTGTTTACCGTATTGGCAGGTACAGGACATGTCGCATATTCGGTATTGCCCGTTATTGCCGAAGTCAGCCGCCGCAACGGTATCCGCCCGTCGCGCCCGTTGACGATGGCGGTCATCGCGTCACAATTTGCCATTGTTGCCAGCCCGATTGCGGCCGCGGTCGTTGCCTGCGTTACCTACCTTGAGCCTCAACACATTACCATGGCTGATGTGCTGAAAGTGACTGTTCCTTCAACCATTCTCGGTATCGGTCTCGCCTGCGTATTCGTCAACAAGCTCGGCAAAGAGTTGAAAGACGACCCGCATTATCAGGCGTTGCTGAAAGACCCGGAATATGTAAAAGCCAACGAAAAAGATTCGGTTGAAGTATCCAATGCGCCCGTCAGCAAAGAGGCGAAACTTTCAGTCGGGATTTTCCTTGCTGCTGCGTTGCTGGTGGTCATGATGGGTGCCGTCCCCGAGTTGCGCCCGACCTTTCAAACGGACGAGGGCCCGAAACTGATGGGCATGGCGCACGCCATCGAAATCGTCATGCTTTCTGCTGCCGCGCTGATTATCCTGCTGTGTAAACCGGATGGTAACGCGATTACCAAAGGCTCGGTATTTCATGCGGGGATGCGCGCCGTTATCGCCGTATTCGGCGTGGCATGGCTGGGCGACACGCTGATGCACGGTCATCTGGCTGAAGTCAAAGAAACCGTATCGCATCTGGTCGAAACTGCGCCGTGGACTTTTGCGTTTGCCCTGTTCGTTTTGTCCGTCTTGGTCAACAGCCAAGGGGCAACCGTCGCAACGCTGTTTCCCATCGGTATTTCGCTGGGCATTCCCGCTCCGATTATCATCGGTACGTTTGTCGCGGTGAACGGCTATTTCTTCATTCCGAACTACGGTCCGATTATCGCGGCGATTGATTTTGACAGCACGGGCTCAACCAAAATCGGCAAATTTATTTTCAACCACAGCTTTATGATTCCCGGCCTCTTGAGCATGGTGTTCAGTTTGGCATTAGGTTTGCTGCTGGCGAATTACTTCTTTTAAGGTCATCTGAAAAAAGGTCGTCTGAAAACACAAAATGCGTTTTCAGACGACCTTTGCATTAGGATTATCCGCTATAATATCACCGCATAACAAAATCCGTCTTTTACGACCCTATCCCCACGGAGCGTACAAAATGTACCACTACAAATCCGAAGCCACTCAGTTTCTCGACAAACTTATCGAAGACAATCCGCAACTGGAAACGCAACGCCTAGAAAACCGCCACCTGCTTTGGGATGTCGAATTAAATCCGCAAGAGCAGGCAGAGTTTGAGGCTGCCAAAGTCGCCAAAAAACCCTACACATACTATCAAGATTGATCGTGCCGAAATGACCGTCCGTACATTCAACACACCTGCCGGACTACAGGACTACCTCAATACCATCGGACAAGCGGAGCATCCCGTCCTTGCCGCATTGCGCGAGCGCACGCTTTCACACCGATTAGGCAATATGGCCATTGCCCGCGAACAAGCCGCCCTGCTTTCTTGGTTGGCGCAGCTTATCCGTGTCGAAAAATATTTGGAAATCGGCGTGTTTACAGGATACAGCAGCACCGCCGTCGCGCTTGCATTGCCCGAGCATGGCAAAGTTACCGCCTGCGACATCAACGTAACATTTACCGACATAGCGCGCGAAACTTGGCGGGCGGCAGGGGTGGAACACAAAATTTCGCTGTACCTGCAACCCGCCCTTTTGACTTTGGACGACCTGATAGCGCAAGGCGAAGCGGAAAGTTACGACCTGGCCCTGATAGATGCGGATAAGCCCCCTACCCCACAATATTTCGAACGTTGCCTGAAGCTTGTGCGTAAGGGCGGCATTATCGCCATCGACAATGTTTTGCTGAACGGCCGGGTCTTGCATGAGGGCGACGAACACTCCCCGCCCAGCTTGAAAATACTGCAAACATTCAACCGCAGCCTGCCCGAAGATGAACGTATCGTTCCCATTACCCTACCCGTCGGCGACGGATTGACCCTTCTATTGAAAAAATAAACCGATGAAAACAAACCTGCTTATCCGACTGCTTCCCATTGCCTTTACCGCCGCCTGTACTTCCGTTTCATCCCCGACTTCAGACGACACTTTCTCGCTGCCGGATATTCCCGATAGCCCGCAGAAAGTATCCATCCCCTATCCCAAGCTCGACGAACAGACACAAATCGACCATTTGGGCGTACAGGTTGCACGCATTGAGCGGGAAATGGAGGCGGTAAACCTTCGTTTGCAGCAAATCGAGCAGCAAAACAAAATCCACTCCCGTCCTGATAAGAAAACCGTGTCTCAACGCTTGGACGACCAGAAGCTCAAAAAACATTATCTGGAGAACGGCGGTACCGCGCCGACCGAAACAGATTCGCTTACCCTAAACGAAACCCGTCTTTACGAGCGTGCATCCAAATACTACCGCAGCGGGAATTATCGGGCGGCGGCAGCCATTCTGAAGGAAGCCGACGGCGGTAACGGCAGCGATATTGCGCGCCGCAATATGTATCTGTTGCTGCAAAGCCAACAGCGCATGGGCCACTGCGAATCCGTCATCGAAATCGGCGGACGCTACGCCAACCGCTTCCGCAGCAGCCCGCAAGCCCCCGACGCGCTCTTCAGCATCGGACAATGCCAATACAAACTGCAACAGAAAGACATCGCCCGCAACACATGGCGCAAGCTGATACAGAGCTATCCCGATAGCGAAGCTGCCAAACGCGCCGCTATCAGTATCAAGCAACGATAACTTTTCAGACGATCTCCCCCCTATTCGAAGGTCGTCTGAAATCATTCATTGAATAATGTTTTATACAATAGGAGCAAATATGGCCAAAATCGGCATCATCATGGGCAGCAACAGCGACTGGCCCGTCATGCAGCAGGCAGCGCAGTTTCTCAAAGAGTTCGGCGTCGAATACGAAGCCCGCGTCGTGTCCGCACACCGCACCCCTGATTTAATGTTCGAATACGCTGAAACCGCCCGCGAACGCGGCATCAAAGCCATCATCGCCGGTGCGGGCGGCGCGGCACACCTGCCCGGCATGGTTGCCGCCAAAACCACCGTCCCCGTATTGGGCGTTCCCGTACCCAGCAAATACCTGCGAGGCGAAGACTCCCTGCTCTCCATCGTGCAAATGCCCAAAGGCGTTCCCGTTGCCACTTTTGCCATCGGCGAAGCAGGAGCCGCCAACGCCGCCCTGTTCGCTATCTCGCTGCTTGCCAACGAAGATCTCAAGCTGGCGCAAAAACTTGCCGATTTCCGCGCCAAGCAGGAGCAAACCGTTTTAGACATGGAACTGCCCGAAGCCTGATATAAAAAAGGTCGTCTGAAAACGGATTTTCGTTTTTCAGACGACCTTTTTGCCTGATTTCAAAGAAACCTTCAAAATCGTTTAAAATCCATACCCTTTCATCTTTCTCAATCTGCCTTATGAACATCTTATCCGTAGAAAACGCTTCCTTTGCCGTCGGCCATGTCGCCTTGCTCGACAAAACTTCCTTCCAACTCGACAGCGGTGAAAAAATCGGCCTAATCGGTCGCAACGGCGCGGGTAAGTCTTCGTTTCTGAAAATCCTCGCCGGCGTGCAGAAGCTCGACGACGGGCAGATTATCGTTCAAAACAACCTCAAAATCGTTTATGTGCCGCAGGAATCGTTTTTCGACAAAGAAGCCACCGTATTCGACACCGTCGCCGAAGGCTTGGGCGAAATCCGCGATTTGCTGCGCCGTTACCACCGCGTCAGCCATGATTTGGAACACAATTCAGACGACGTTTTATTAAAAGAACTCAATGAATTGCAGCTTGAAATCGAAGCGAAGGACGGCTGGAAGCTGGATGCGGCGGTGAAGCAGACTTTGAGCGAACTCGGCTTGCCGGAAAACGAAAAAATCGGCAACCTCTCCGGCGGGCAGAAAAAACGCGTCGCCCTGGCGCAGGCTTGGGTGCAGAAGCCCGACGTATTGCTGCTGGACGAGCCGACCAACCATTTGGACATAGACGCGATTATCTGGCTGGAAAACCTGCTCAAAGCGTTTGAAGGCAGCCTGGTCGTGATTACCCACGACCGCCGTTTTCTGGACAACATTGCCACGCGCATCGTCGAACTTGATCGCGGCATTCTGCGCTCCTATCCCGGCTCGTTCTCCAAATATAGCGAGAAAAAAGCGCAGGAATTGGCGGTTGAGGCGGAACACAACCGCCTCTTCGACAAATTCCACGCGCAAGAAGAAGCGTGGATACGCAAAGGCATCGAAGCGCGCCGCACCCGCAACGAAGGCCGCGTGCGCCGTTTGGAAGAACTGCGCCGCCAGCGCGCCGAACGCCGCAACGTGCAAGGACAGGTCAACTTCAAGCTCGACAGCGGCGAGAAAAGCGGCAAAATCATCACCGAGCTGGAACACGCCTCGTTTGCCTATGGCGACAAAGTCATCATGGACAAATTTTCCGCCATCTTGCAGCGCGGTGACAAAATCGGCTTAATCGGCCCAAACGGTATCGGCAAAACCACCTTCCTCAAGCTGATTCTGGGCGAATTGCAGCCGACCTACGGCAGAATCCGCATCGGCAGTAAGCAGGAAGTTGCCTATTTCGATCAGTTCCGCAGCGCGCTAAACGAAAACGACACCGTGTTTTACACGCTCGGTCAAGGCAACGATTACGTCGAAGTTGGCGGCAAGAAAAAACACGTTATGAGCTATCTGGAAGATTTCCTGTTTCACCCTGCCCGCGCGCAAAGCCCCGTCTCATCGCTCTCCGGCGGCGAGCGCAACCGCCTTTTGTTGGCAAAACTCTTCACCCGCCCTGCCAACATCCTGGTCTTGGACGAACCGACCAACGACTTGGACATCGACACCCAAGAGCTGCTCGAAGACCTGCTGCGCGATTACAAAGGCACGGTATTCCTCGTCTCGCACGACCGTATGTTCCTTGATAACGTGATTACCCAAAGCATTGTTTTCGAAGGACAAGGCCGTCTGAAAGAATACATCGGCGGCTATCAGGACTATATCGACGCAAAATCGCGCGAAGAGAAAATTCAGACGACCTCCGCCCCAAAAACAACCGCTGAGCCGGAAAAAGCCAAACCCAAAGCCAACCGCACGGTCAAACTTTCCTACAAAGAACAGCGCGAACTCGACGCCCTGCCCGACGAAATCGCCGCCTTGGAAACCGAACAGGCGGAAATCAACACGCAGCTTTCCGATCCCGAAATTTTCAAAGATTACGAAAAAGCCGGCGCATTGCAAAACCGCGCCGAAGAAATCGAAACACTGCTTTTGGAAAAATTGGAACGCTGGGCGCTTCTAGAGGCTAAGCAGAACGGTGAAGCAATCTGATTTTTAGGGCATTATTCAAACAATAGAAAAAGGTCGTCTGAAACTTTCAGACGACCTTTTTTTACTTTACCTTAGCGGTGATAGTTCGGCGCTTCTTTGGTAATTTGAACATCGTGAACGTGGGATTCGCTCATACCGGCGGAGGTAATTTCTACAAATTCCGCTTTTTCGTGCATTTCTGCGATATTGGCGCAGCCCAAATAGCCCATGCTGGAACGCAGGCCACCGGTCAGTTGGTGAATGATGTTCACAATCGGGCCTTTGTAGGGGACGCGGCCTTCGATGCCTTCGGGGACGTATTTGTCGGTGCTGTCGGTTTTATCTTGGAAGTAGCGGTCGGCGGAACCTTGGCTCATCGCACCCAAAGAACCCATGCCACGGTAGGATTTGTACGAACGGCCTTGATAGAGTTCGATTTCGCCCGGCGCTTCTTCCGTCCCGGCAAACATACCGCCGAGCATGACGCTGTATGCGCCCGCTGCCAGAGCTTTGGCGATGTCGCCGGAGAAGCGGATGCCGCCGTCGGCAATCAGCGGAACGCCTGTACCTTTGAGGGCTTCGGCAACGTTGTGGATAGCGGTCAGTTGCGGCACGCCTACGCCTGCAACGATACGGGTGGTACAAATCGAACCCGGACCGATACCGACTTTGACGGCATCTGCTCCTGCTGCGACCAAATCTAAAGCGGCTTTGGCGGTTGCGATATTGCCGCCGATGACTTGAATGTGCGGATAGGTTTCTTTCACCCATTTGACGCGTTCGATAACGCCTTGGCTATGGCCGTGTGCAGTATCGACGACGATGACGTCGACTCCAGCTCCGACCAAGGCTTTTACGCGCTCTTCGGTGTCGCCGCCAGTGCCTACAGCCGCGCCTACGCGCAAACGGCCTTCGGAGTCTTTGTTGGCATTTGGAAATTCGGTGGTTTTTAAAATATCTTTTACAGTAATCAAGCCTTTCAGCTCGTCTTTTTCATTCAAGACCAAAACGCGCTCGACTTTGTGTTCGTGCATCAGTTCGCGTGCTTCGTCGATGCTGGTGCCTTCAGGGACGGTAACCAAGCGTTCGCGCGGGGTCATGATGGCGGAAACGGGCAGGTCGAGGCGGTTTTCAAAACGCAGGTCGCGGTTGGTAACGATACCGACTACTTTGCCGTTTTCTACGACTGGCAGACCGGACATTTTGCGTTTGCGTTGCGCGCGCATTTCCAATACTTCGCGGATAAGCGTCGTCGGCGCAACCGTAATAGGGTCTTTCACTACGCCGCTCTCATGGCGTTTCACTTTCGAAACGGCATGCGCCTGCATTTCGGGCGTCATGTTTTTATGGATAATGCCGATACCGCCTTCTTGCGCCATGGAAATGGCGAGGCGTGCTTCGGTAACGGTGTCCATTGCGGCGGAAAGTAAGGGGAGGTTAAGCGTGATTTCGCGGGTGAGCTTGGTTTGAAGTTTAACGTCTCGTGGCAGCACGGTTGAGTGTGCAGGAACCAACAAAACATCGTCGAAAGTATAGGCTTTTTCTACGATACGCATGATGCTCAGTCTTTCAGTTTGTGCAAGATGCACGGCATTATAGCATTTAAACGCCGACCTTGACAAAATTTTGCAGGGCCTTTGTTATTTTTTTACACGATGATAAATGCCCGGAAATTTTGATACCGATTTTGCTTTTTCAACAAAGTTGTCAATATACCTGCTCCCAAATATCCTGTTTATTCCCTAGAAAATGGAGAGAAAGGACAAGTCACTCTCGGCGTAAGGGCTTTAAATAATCGCTCAAACATGGTTCGCATTATTGAAAGCAGCGGCTATCACAGATTAGACAATGCTGCTCTCCAAGTCCTTAAAAAATCCTCATTTATCTCAAAATTCGAAAAGATATTGAATATTATCGGTTGGTTAAATGCTCATTCGAATCGTTTTTCAGACGACCTTCCTGCCTAAAACAAAGCATTCTCAGCAAGCTCCCCTGCCCTGAAACCTCAAAAACTGTTAAAATGCGGGGCTGCTTGAGCAGATATTATTTTTTGTGCAAACCGATGTTGACGTGAAACAAACTTACAGTCGGTTTCATCGTGATTCTGGTATCGCTATCGGTATAATCGCCGTTGATGTGCTTTCAGCGACACTCACAGGTCGTCTGAAATGTAACAAAGCTACTTTTCTTTTTTTCATCCTCATTTGGAGAATATTTATGAGCGCAATCGTTGATATTTTTGCCCGCGAGATTTTGGATTCACGCGGCAACCCTACCGTAGAATGCGATGTATTGCTGGAGTCCGGCGTAATGGGCCGTGCCGCCGTACCGAGTGGTGCTTCTACCGGTCAAAAAGAGGCTTTGGAACTTCGCGACGGCGACAAATCCCGCTACTTGGGCAAGGGCGTATTGAAAGCAGTTGAGCACGTCAACAACCAAATCGCCCAAGCTCTGATCGGTATCGATGCCAACGAACAGTCCTACATCGACAAAATCATGATCGAGTTGGACGGCACTGAAAACAAAGGCAATTTGGGTGCGAACGCTACTTTGGCGGTTTCTATGGCTGTTGCCCGCGCGGCTGCCGAAGATTCAGGTCTGCCGCTTTACCGTTACTTGGGCGGTGCCGGTCCTATGGCTTTGCCTGTTCCGATGATGAACGTTATCAACGGTGGTGAACATGCCAATAACAGCTTGAACATTCAAGAATTTATGATTATGCCTGTCGGCGCGAAATCTTTCCGCGAAGCCCTGCGCTGCGGTGCCGAAATTTTCCACGCGCTGAAAAAACTGTGCGACGGTAAAGGTTTCCCGACTACTGTCGGCGATGAAGGCGGTTTCGCACCTAACCTGAACAGCCACAAAGAAGCTTTGCAACTGATGGTTGAAGCAACCGAGGCCGCCGGCTACAAAGCGGGCGATGACGTATTGTTTGCTTTGGACTGCGCATCCAGCGAGTTCTACAAAGACGGCAAATACCACTTGGAAGCCGAAGGCCGTTCTTACACCAGCGCAGAATTTGCCGAATACCTTGAAGGCCTGGTTAACGAATTCCCGATTATCTCCATCGAAGACGGTATGGATGAAAACGACTGGGAAGGCTGGAAACTCCTTACCGAAAAACTCGGCAGCAAAGTACAACTGGTCGGCGACGACTTGTTCGTAACCAATCCGAAAATCCTTGCCCAAGGCATCGAAAAAGGCGTGGCAAACGCATTGCTGGTCAAAGTCAACCAAATCGGTACTTTGAGCGAAACCTTGCAAGCGGTTGACTTGGCAAAACGCAGCCGTTACGCCAGCGTAATGAGCCACCGTTCCGGCGAAACCGAAGACAGTACCATCGCCGACTTGGCAGTCGCTACCAACTGTATGCAGATCAAAACCGGTTCATTGAGCCGCTCCGACCGCATGGCGAAATACAACCAACTGCTGCGCATCGAGGAAGAATTGGCAGAAGCTGCCTACTACCCGGGCAAAGCCGCATTCTATCAACTGGGCAAATAAGAAAAGGTATTGATGTATGAAGTGGGTAACTGTTGTTTTATCCATCGCGCTCGCTTACTGCCAATACAGCCTTTGGTTTGGAAAAGGCAGTATCGGGCATACGGAAGAATTGCAGGAACAACTTTCCGTACAGGAGGAGAAAAACCAGACGCTCACTTTGCGCAACCAGTTCCTTGCTGCGGAAGTCGATGATTTGGCGAACGGTCAAGAAGCGATTTCTGAAATTGCCCGTGTGGAATTGGGTTACGTCCAAGACGGCGAAACCTATTACCGTTTTATTGAACGCAGCCGCTAATTGCCCTTATGGAAACAAAAGGTCGTCTGAAAATTTTCAGACGACCTTCTTTTATTTGTAGCTTGGACTTTCCCTGCGAAAACAACTTAGTTTTATAGTGGATTAAATTTAAATCAGGACAAGGCGACGAAGCCGCAGACATTACAAATAGTACGGCAAGGCGAGGCAACGCCGTACTGGTTTAAATTTAATCCACTATATAAAAATATTCAAATTTTGCTGCTACTTCAAACTTTCATATTCCTGCCTATGCGGAAATGACGGTATTGATGAAAGTTTCTTAATTTTAAATTGTACAAAAAATAAAATGTCCTCAAATAGTGAAACCAAATAAAAATAGAAATAAGAATTGATCGCATTTAACTTTTGAACTAATATAACGCTATTCTTCCTACCTCGTCTGAAGCTCGCCATGCGTTACCACTTTCCGATTTCTGTCGATATGTTTGACTTTCTGACCACAGGCCGATTTGATTATCTGGAAATCGGACAAACTGCAGAAATGATTTTACAAATGTTCCCCGCCCCCGAATGTGTTCCTAAAGGGCTTTTAGTGAAAAAGGGATGGAATATCTGGCTTTATGGCAATATTGAGCTGCATTTTTCAGACGACCGCCTTACTCAAATCCGTGCTGATTTCCAACCTGGAGAGCCATTAAACGGCGGACGCTGGTTAAGTCTTAATCCCTGGTTTTTCAATCATGCAGACAAGCTTGATTTGTATTCGACTATTGCAAAACTGGTACAGCACCGCATTGACTTTATCAAAATAGATACACCTTCCGCCCTGATTCTGCGCTTGCAAAGCGGTGTGGAACTGATGTTTGAGAAATTCAGCGGACAGCGGTTATTTGCATTTTGCAAACAGAAAACCACGCTTCCTCAATGGGCGCATGAGCCGGTATAAATTTTTTATGCCATCATTGAAACCATCTATCTCAGGTCATTGCCGTCCTCCGTTTCATCATAATAAAAAGGTCGTCTGAAATCAATTTTCAGACGACCTTTTTTGTCGGACAACGAGGTATCAATACTGCTTAATATCCGCTATTGATTTGACTTTAGCATCAGCCTCTTTTCGCTGGACGGCTTGGTTTCGAGCCGAAAGAATCGTTGGCTTTACGTTTACCTTTAAAGCCTTCGCCGCCTTTCTTAAATCCTTCTTTTTTGAAACCTTCGCTGCGTGATTTGCCACCAAAGCCTTCTTTGCCCGGTTTCTTATCGCCGCGCCAGCCGCCGGATTTTCTATCGCCCCAGCCACCTTTGCCTTTCGGCTTGCCGCCTGCGGATTTGCGCTTGCGGGTCGGTTCCATGCCTTCGACGGTCAGCTCGGGCAATTTACGGCCGATGTATTTTTCGATTTTGTGTACTTTGACGTATTCGTTCACTTCGGCGAAGGTAATCGCAATACCCGTGCGCCCTGCCCGTCCGGTACGGCCGATGCGGTGAACGTAGTCTTCCGCCTGTTTCGGCAGGTCGTAGTTGATGACGTGGGTAATGGTCGGCACGTCGATACCGCGTGCGGCAACGTCGGTGGCAACCAAAATTTTGCAGCGGCCTTTGCGCAAATCCATCAGCGTGCGGTTACGCCAGCCTTGCGGCATGTCGCCGTGCAGGCAGTTGGCGGCGAAACCTTTTTCATACAAATCATCGGCGATGACTTCGGTCATGGCTTTGGTGGACGTGAAAATCACGCATTGGTCGATGTTGGCATCGCGCAGGATGTGGTCGAGCAGGCGGTTTTTGTGGCGCATATCGTCGCAGTACAGCAGCTGCTCTTCGATTTTGCCTTGGTCGTCCACGCGCTCGACTTCGATGATTTCAGGGTTTTTCGTCAGTTTGCGTGCGAGTTTGCCGACTGCGCCGTCCCAAGTGGCGGAGAACAATAAAGTCTGACGGTCGGTCGGGGTGGCTTCGACGATGGTTTCAATGTCGTCGATAAAACCCATGTCCAACATACGGTCGGCTTCGTCCAAAATCAGCACTTCCAAGCGGGCGAAATCGACTTTGCCGCTTTGCATCAAGTCCATCAGACGGCCCGGCGTGGCGACAATCAGGTCAACCGGTTTGCTCAAGGCGCAGGTCGGTTGCCATCACTACGGCGCCGGAGAGTTTTTCCACGCCTTTGATGTAGGCGGTGTTGCCTTCGGTGGTGATGTCTGCGCCCATGCGGTTGAGTTCGGGAACGTGCATGAAGCGGTTTTCAAAGATGGTTT
>ERZ772927.532-NODE-532-length-15188-cov-6.38122_pt1 | contig 15188 bp, 10 predicted proteins | sample MGYA00512115_ERZ772927 | MGnify/ENA primary metagenome ERZ772927 (study PRJEB29015, sample SAMEA2737924) | human oral metagenome | biome: human oral; feature: human-associated habitat; material: dental | place: China | collected 2013 ... | reverse complement strand
CCCTCAGACCTGCATAAAAGTAAGGCAGGCTGACCGGGATTTTAAAATGCCACAGGATTTGCCAGGGCTTGGCTCGCATCAGACTAAACAAGGTCAGCATATCCTTGTCACAATGCCTAAATCCATCCAAAATACTGACGATGATAGGGAAGGTTGTCGTCAGGATAATCAAGACAATCTTGGGCAAAATTCCATAGCCTAGCCACAAGACCAGGATAGGGGCTATAGCAATGGTCGGAATGGTCTGAACAACCACCATCATAGGGTAGATAAGATCATTGAGCCAAGTCAGACTGTCCATAAGCACCGCCATGATACAGGCAATCAAGACTCCCAAGACTAGACCTAGCAAAGCCACTCTCAAGGTCGCCCAGCTATGGTGCCAGAGAAATTCTCTGTCACGAACAAAGGCCTGGAGAATTTCAAAGGGAGTTGGTAGGATAAACTTGGGTAAAAGTTTGAATATTCCTGCTAACTGCCAGATTGACAAGACTCCTAGAAAACCCAATAGACTAATATGTCGTCTCAGTATACTTTTCAAGTTTCTCATCAATACTTAAAATTTCTCCTACATTTATTTTGACATTGGCAAAGACATTATCTGCTTCCTGCCCTGCCACTTCTAGCGCGTCTTTGAGAATACGCATGAGCTCATCAAACTCCCCTTCCAAGACCGTTTCAAAAGGTGTCACCACCATGGTCACGGACTGCGCCTGCAGATAAGCAATAACCTGATCGATAATAGCAATTCGATTAATCCCCTGTGATAGGGGCAAGACTTGCAAGGCAATGCTTGCTTTCATAAAAACCTCCTTTTCTCAGGTTTCCCTTTGACAAAAAGAAAACCTCTTCCATATATGGAAAAGGTGCAGAATTCGGCTAAGTATCGTTCCCTACGCTGGCATTACCCAGATCAGGTGCGGTCGAAGTTTAACACTTCCTCTCAGACTGTACACAGACTCCCATATCTTATATGGAAATATAGTAACGCAAATACTAGTAAAAGTCAAGGAAACTGCTTACAGAAACCTATGAAAAAGAGTTTGAAGGCAAATGCTTCAAACTCTTTCATAACTTTCTTATTTAGCCTCGTACCAGGTTGCTCCTTCATTCTCATCAGCAATGAGTGGAACACTGAGCTGGATGGCTTCTTCCATGGTTTGTTTCACTAAAACTTTAACGACTGCTAGTTCTGATTTCGGAACCTCAAGGACGATTTCATCATGCACTTGCAACAGCATCTTGGTCTGATAGCCACCTTCAACTAGAGCCTTATCTAGCTGAATCATAGCAATCTTAAGAATATCTGCTGCCGAACCCTGGATAGGAGAGTTGATGGCAGTCCGCTCTGCAAAACCACGAATGTTGAAGTTACGCGAATTGATATCTGGTAACTCACGACGACGCTTGAAGAGGGTCTCTACATATCCCTTATCACGCGCTTCACGTACCACTTCTTCCATATAGTTTTTGATTCCAGGAAAACGTTCAAAGTAAGTGTCAATGTAGGCTTTGGCCTTCTTACGACTAATACCAAGATTGTTTGCCAAACCAAAATCTGAAATCCCGTAAACCACTCCAAAGTTTACCGCCTTGGCATTACGACGGTCGTTTGGAGTCACATCTTCAGGACGTTCAATGCCAAAGACCCGCATGGCCGTTGAAGTATGGATGTCAGCTCCTTCTTGGAAAGCCTTAATTAAGTGCTCATCTTTAGAAATATGAGCCAAAACGCGCAATTCAATCTGTGAATAGTCCGAGCTGAGCAACACACTATCCTCCCACTCAGGAACAAAAGCCTTACGAATGAGACGACCTTGCTCCAAACGTACAGGAATATTTTGCAAGTTTGGATCCACACTAGACAAACGCCCAGTCTGAGTCAAATCTTGCACATAGCGCGTGTGGATCTTACCATCATCCAAAATCCAGTCCTGCAAGCCAATCACATAGGTAGATTGAATCTTAGCAATCTGACGGTAGTCGAGGATTTTTTTAACAATCGGAGCAATAGGAGCTAGTCGCTCAAGCACATCCACGGCTGTCGAGTAACCTGTCTTGGTTTTCTTGGTGTATTCTAGAGGCAGACCAAGCTTTTCAAAGAGAAGGACGCCTAACTGCTTAGGTGAATTGATATTAAACTCCTCACCAGCCAGTTCGTAAATCTCTTGAGTGAGTTGCTCAATGACGACCTCATTTTCAGCCTGCATTTCAAGTAGGGTTTCTTTTTTGACCTTGATCCCAGCAATTTCCATCTTAGCAAGGACAAAAGCCAGAGGTTGCTCCATGTCATAGAGAAGGTCTAACTGTCCATGTTCACTGAGTTTTTCAAGTAAAACCGGCTCCGTCTCAACCAATACAGCAACCTTGCGAGCCAAGTGCTCCAAGAATTTCTCTCTCTCAGGGATAGCTTTCTTGACCCCCTTACCGTAGAAAGTCTCATCATCGACCAAGTATGTTTGACCGTAGAGATTCGCAATGGTTGAGATTTCATTGTTCTCGACTGTTGAGAGTAAGTATTTTGCCAAGCGACTGTCAAAAGCAGGTGCCTGGAGGTTCAAACCCAAGCGATTTAAAAGAACCTTCGCTTTCTTAAATTCATACACTTTCAGAGGTGTTTTTTCTAAAAATTCCTTGAAAATCGGCTCCTGCAAGAGCTCAAGTTTGTCTGTAGCGTAAAGTTTATCCCCACAGGACCAGGCAAAACCAACCAAGTCATCTGTATGGTAGTTCTCACCAAAGAGTTCAAAGTGGAAGATAGAGTCGGCACTCAGCATGTCTTGACTGACGTGGTCAACGATGGCGAAATCCAAACTTTCAGGCACATCTGTTGATGAAATATTTAAAGCTTGTTTGAGCTGTTTGAAGCCCATCTCATCGTAGAATTTCCCAAGATTTTCCACATCTGGGCCATTATAGACCAAATCATCAAGGCCAATCTCAATCGGTGCCTGAGTCTCAATGGTCGCTAGTGTTTTCGATAAAAAGGCTTGTTCCTTATCATTGATGAGATTTTCCTTCATCTTAGAAGCCTTCATCCCATCGATATTTTCATAAATACCCTCGAGCGAACCATGCTCCAGCAAGAGCTTGATACCCGTCTTTTCACCGATTTTCGTGACACCAGGGATATTATCAGACTTATCCCCCATGAGGGCCTTAAGATCAATGAACTGAGCTGGCGTGAGGCCCATCTTTTCCATGAGATAGTCCGGCGTAAAGGCCTCAAACTCAGCCACACCTTTCTTGGAAATCTCGACCACCGTATGCTCATCCGTCAACTGGATCAAATCCTTATCTCCGCTAACGATTGTCACATCGAAAGAATCTTTCTCAGCCAAACGACCTAGAGTCCCGATGATATCATCCGCTTCATACTGGGCTAACTCATAATGGCGAATCCCAAGATGGTCTAACAACTCACGAATGAAGGGAAATTGCTCACGAAACTCATCTGGAGTTTTAGCACGGCCACCCTTGTAGTCTGCATACATCTCTGTTCGGAAAGTCGTCTTACCTGCATCAAAGGCTACCAAAACATGACTGGGCTCAACCCGCTCTAAGACATGATTCAACATAAGTTGAAAGCCGTAAATTGCATTGGTATGAAGGCCATTAGCATTTTTAAACCGATCCAACTGCTGATAGAGCGCAAAAAAAGCTCGAAAAGCAACTGAAGATCCATCAATTAATAATAATTTTTTCTTGTCCATACACCCATTATAAAGGAAAGCAAGGAAAAATACCATCGGAAAGAGCTGAAAAACGTGGACTTGTCCCTATTTCACCATAAAAAAGAAAAGGACTATTCAAATCCTTTTCTTTTATTGATTTCATGCGATTTATTTATTCAATTTTCTCTTTGCAAATGGTAGCAAACCAAGAAGGAGACCAACAAATCCTAGCGATGCGACTGCTGAAGCATCTTGGCTTCCCGTATTTGGAAGGAATTGTTCATCTGTTGCTGCAGGCGCTTTGTAGGTACGATCTTGTTCAGTTCCAAGAGTAGGGCTTGTAGCCAAAGGAGCTACACTGCCAGTGTATTCTGGAACTTCGTTTACTGCTGGTTCAATCTTTTCAGCGTAGGCTGGAATATTGGCTACTGCTGGGGAACCACTTTCTCCATAAACTGGAACATTCGCTACTGCCGGAGCACCGCTTTCTCCATAAGGAAGAGCATTGTTTACTATTGGTGTACCGCTTTCTCCGTAAGCTGGAACATTCACTACGGCTGGAGCACCGCTTTCTGCATAGGCTGGAACACTCGCTACTGCCGGAGCACCGCTTTCTCCATAAACTGGAACATTCGCTACGGCTGGGGAACCACTTTCTCCATAAGCTGGAACATTCGCTACTGCTGGAGCGCCACTTTCGCCATAGGCTGGGAGTTCATTTACAGCAGCTTCTACCGCATTTGCACCTTTGTTGTATTCTGGCAACTCTGCAGTTGCAGCTTCCACTGCGTTCACCCCACCTTTAAAGTCTTCAATTTCAAGAACAGCCGACATGACACTACTTAGAGACTTAATAGCATCCTCATAGTCTACTAAAGCTTGTTGCAAGTCTTTTACTTGACTATTCTTGTCACCAGAAACTTGTAAACTTGATAATTGCGCTTTAATCTTAGCAACTTGCTCTTCTAATTTACTTAGCTCAAGTTTTTTCGCATTACTATTTTCTTCTGCCGCTTCCTTATCTGCCGCAGCGAGTTTTGCTTGGTCCTGGTCAGAAAGTTGAGATTGAGTTTTTGCTTCGGCCGGTGTCACCTGATCACTATCTTCTGCCAAAAAATCTGCCAACAAGTCTGAGGCATCAATGTCGCCTTCTTCAATGGCTTTCAAGATAGCATCCTTGCCAATCACTTCTTTAGCTGCCTTAATCGCAGCTTCCTTATCAGTGATAGTGGCATCCTTGTTGATATCATCGATGGTTGATTTTTCAATTTTTTCTAAGGTAGCGATTAAATCTGAGCGAACTTTGGCTGCCTCTTCCGCCGCTTCCTTGTCCGCTGCAGCCAGTTTAGCTTGGTCCTGGCTTGAGAAATCTTCTTGGCTCATCGCTTCGGCCGGTGTCACCTGATCACTGTCTTCTGCTAAGAAATCGTCTAACAAATCTGACGCTTCGATGTCACCTTCTTCGATGGCTTTCAAGATGCCGTCCTTGCCAATCACTTCTTTAGCTGCCTTAATAGCTGCTTCCTTATCAGTGATAGTGGCATCCTTGTTGATGTCGTCGATGGTTGATTTTTCAATTTTTTCTAGGGTAGCGATTAGATCTGAGCGAACTTTTGCTGCTTCTTCCGCCGCTTCCTTGTCAGCTGCAGTTAGCTTGGCTTGGTCTTGGCTTGAAAGTTGAGATTGAGTTTTTGCTTCGGCTGGTGTTACTTGATCGCTGTCCTCTGCCAAAAAATCTGCCAACAAGTCGGACGCTTCGACGTCGCCTTCTTCGATAGCTTTCAAGATAGCATCCTTGCCAATCACTTCTTTAGCCGCCTTAATCGCCGCTTCCTTATCAGTGATAGTGGCATCCTTGTTGATGTCGTCGATGGTTGATTGTTCGATACCTTCAAGGGCAGTCAACAATTCGCTGTGAGCCTTTGCTTCTGCAGCTTGCTTAGCTTCTTCCTCTTTCTTGGCTTCCTCAGCCGCTTCCTTGTCCGCTGCAGCGAGTGTAGCTTGGTCTTGGCTAGAAAGTTGAGATTGAGTTTTTGCTTCGGCCGGTGTCACCTGATCACTGTCTTCTGCCAAGAAATCATCTAACAAGTCGGACGCTTCGATGTCACCTTCTTCGATGGCTTTCAAGATGCCGTCCTTGCCAATCACTTCTTTAGCTGCCTTAATCGCCGCTTCCTTATCAGTAATAGAAGCATCTTTGTTGATGTCGTCGATGGTTGATTTTTCGATACCTTCAAGAGCAGTCAACAATTCGCTGTGAGCCTTTGCTTCTGCAGCTTGTTTAGCCTCTTCTTCTTTCTTAGCTTCTTCCGCTGCTTCCTTGTCCGCTGCAGCCAGTTTTGCTTGGTCTTGACTTGAGAAATCTTCTTGGCTCGTCGCTTCGGCCGGTGTCACCTGATCACTGTCTTCTGCTAAGAAATCGTCTAACAAATCTGACGCTTCGATGTCACCTTCTTCGATGGCTTTCAAGATGCCGTCCTTGCCAATCACTTCTTTAGCTGCCTTAATAGCTGCTTCCTTATCAGTGATAGTGGCATCCTTGTTGATGTCGTCGATGGTTGATTTTTCAATTTTTTCTAGTGTAGCGATTAAATCTGAGCGAACTTTAGCTGCATCAACCTGAGCCTCTTTATCAGCTTTGTCTAACTTAGCTTGGTCTTCATCTGTGAATTCTGATACAGGTTCAGCTACTGTTTTGTGCTCGCTCGTATCTGCTGGCCAGTCTACAATAACATCCCCAATCTCCAAATTCTCATCTGCGATAGCCTTCAAAAGATCTTCTTTACCAATCTCTTCTTTGGCTTCTTTGATAGCCGCTTCTTTATTGGTGATTGAAGCGTCTTTTTTAATATCTTCAATTACAGCATTTTCAAGAGATTCTAGGGCTTGAACCAGGGCATCAGTCGCTTGAGAAACTTGTTCTTTGGCATCTTTTTCAGCCTGGTCTAATAGAGCCTTCTCCTCAGTAGATAATTTTTTATTAGTTTGAACTTCAGGACCTGTTACCACTGCTTTATCTTCTGCACCTTCTGGCAATTCAGCGATGATATTATCTAAGCTGAGCTCTCCAGACTCAAGAGTATCTGAAATATACATCTTACCGATATATTCCTTCACAGCTTCAGCTGCATCCTCTTTGTCCTCAATCGCTTCCTTATCCTCAATATCACTGATTGCCTGTTCCTCAAGTTCATCCAAAGCCTTCATCAACTCTTCTTTGGTCATCTTAGCTGGATTTGTCGCACCAGGATTAGCTGGACTAGCGTTTTCTGATCCCTTTTCAGTTTGAGCACCGCTCTCCCCTTCTGTTCCAGCTTGTGGTTGTGCAGGAACAACTGCCTGCTCTTCTGCTTTCCCTTCATCTGCCTTAACTACTGAAGGCTGTGAAACGAGTACACTAGCACCCAATACAGCTGCACTTGCTAAACTTGTTAAAATAACTTTCTTCTTGTCCATTAGACAAAGCCCCTTTTATAGTTTTTAATGTTATTATATTATACTATTTAAAGAACGTCAACTAATTCGATATCCATTTTAAAATTTTATGAACAAGAAGAAAGCCTGTATGATGTTTAAGAGACACTTCCTATTCTTGCCCCATCACTGTTGAGTCTATAGCCATCAATAATCGTATTAACAGCTAAGGCTCCCGAAGCATCGACATAGTAGTGTTTACCCGAGACTTGGAACCATTGACTAGCTTTCATCCGACCAGATTCCTCTAAGTAATACCAAGTTCCCTTGTCTTTAACCCATCCCGTCTGCATCTCACCCGAAGCCTTTAGATAATACCAGTGAGAGCCATCCTTAACCCAGCCAGTTGACATGGCCCCATTTTCTTTTAAATGATACCAATTGCCATTAACTTTTTTCCATCCTGTCGCTAGCTTACCATTCTCTCGGTAATACCAACTCCCTCCTTCTTTTTTCCAGCCTTTTACTGTATTGATTAACTCTGCATACTGCACATATCTTCTAGCACCACTGTAGGATAGATAGCCGAGCCACTTATAACCATCCTTTTCAATAACCTGATCATAACTCACACTCTCACCAGCATAATAGTAGTCAATAACCTGTCCTGTGCTTGACGGTTGGTCCATAATAGGCGATTTCCCCGTGAATACTATTGTCCCGCTGGACGGAAGCTCTGAGTTATGAGAACCCTCACTCACACTATGGTTAGCGGATAAATCCCTGAAATGAATAAAACCTGTCATCGAACTAGCCTTGACTTTTCGACGGTTATACTTTTCTCGAACCCCATAGTTATACTCTTCGATTTCAATCGTATCCCCCGACACATTTGATACCCAGGCCACGTGCCCATAATAACCTTCTGTCGACCAAGCAATAGCCCCAACTTCTGGCTTAGTATCCACACGGTAGCCTTCTCGCCTTGCACGATGTCCCCATTCATTTGCATTTCCATAGGCAGGAGGAATCTCAAAGCCATTTACACTACTCAAACGAAAGGCCGCAAAAGAGGTACACTGGCGAGAATACATCCGCCACTGATCGATTTCAACACTACCATTTTTGTAGTGAAGCGGATAGTCATCTCCACGCGCTACACTATCAGCTTGAACCGATTCTCCACCAAATAAAAAGGTACTTGTAACAAACAAAGTAGCCAGCCCTACACTCAACTGAGTACATCTACTCTTCTTAACTCCTGATTTAAAAAACGTCATTCATTCTCCTTAATAATATAAATTTCCGAGGTTCCCCTCGTTTATACTATTCGGGAGAAAAAGAAAAAAGTGAGCAAAGCTCACTTCATTTTAGGATTCTTAGTCTAGATAGCGAATCAAGTTCTTTTCTGTCAAGATATCTGAGTAGGTGAAGGATTCAACATAGACATTGGCTTGTTTGTCTCCTTCAACATCCCCAAATTCAACGATAAATAGAGATGGATAAACCTCAATTAGCTTACCCAATCTATTTTTTTGGCGCTTACGGCCATTCTCCAAAGTCATTTCAACGACTTGTCCCTCATGCGCCTTGATCTCTTCTTTGATTTTTTTCATCTTGGCTACATCTGTAAATGCATCTGACATCTTATGCCTCCCTCTTTGAGATACTTGAAAATTTATTGTATTCTTTTTGGAAAATCAATTCCACCGTTCCACGAGCTCCACTACGGTTTTTCTCGATGATAACCTCAACCTTGTTATTTGGAATTCCTTCCTCTTCTTCACCCGCACGATCGTAGTAGTCGTCACGGTATAGAAAAGCTACGATATCCGCATCCTGCTCGATAGAACCCGATTCACGAATATCAGACAAGACTGGTCTCTTATCCTGACGCTGTTCCACTCCACGAGATAGCTGACTGAGAGCAATGACTGGAACCTTTAATTCCTTGGCTAGAATTTTCAACTGACGAGAAATTTCAGAGACTTCTTGTTGGCGGTTCTCACGACCAGTCCCTGTAATAAGCTGTAGGTAGTCTATCAAAATCAATCCTAGATTGCCCGTTTCTTGAGCCAGTTTGCGTGACCGCGAACGAATTTCCGTGATCCGAATCCCTGGCGTATCATCAATATAGATACTCGCGTTGGCTAGGTTCCCTTGGGCAATGGTATACTTTTGCCATTCCTCATCAGTCAATTGACCTGTACGGATAGAATGGGACTCCACTAATCCTTCGGCCGCCAACATACGGTCTACTAGACTTTCCGCACCCATTTCCAGTGAAAAGATGGCAACCGTCTTGTCCAACTTAGTCCCAATGTTCTGAGCAATGTTCAAAGCAAAGGCCGTCTTACCAACCGCTGGTCGCGCCGCTAGAATAATTAATTCCTCCTCATGGAGACCTGTCGTCATATGGTCCAAATCACGGTAACCCGTTGCAATACCAGTGATATCCGTAGTTTGTTGTGACCGAACTTCTAGGTTCCCAAAGTTGATATTTAGAATATCTCGGATGTTCTTGAACCCACTACGATTGGCGTTTTCGCTAACATCAATGAGTCCCTTTTCAGCCTGAGCGATGATTTCATCTGCAGGCTTAGAAGCCTCATAAGCTTGGTTGACAGACTCTGTCAACTTGGAAATCAAGCGACGAAGCATAGCCTTTTCGGCTACAATTTTAGCGTAATATTCTGCATTGGCTGAAGTTGGTACAGAGTTGACAATTTCAACAAGATAAGACAAGCCACCAATATTTTGGAGATCGCCTTGGCTATCCAAAATCGTTCGAACCGTCGTCGCATCAATCGCTTCCCCACGATCCGACAAATCTACCATCGCTTGGAAAATCAACCGATGAGCATACTTAAAGAAGTCACGAGAATCAATGTATTCTCGGACAAAAACGAGCTTACTCTCATCTATAAAAATAGCCCCCAGAACAGATTGTTCTGCTAAAATATCCTGAGGTTGAACTCGCAGTTCCTCTACTTCTGCCATCCAACTTTCCTTCCTTTTACAATCTTGTCAAGAGGTTGTAAACTTAACCTTCTTTTACACGAAGATTGATGACACTTGTGACATCTTGATAGATCTTCACTGGTACATCAATCAAACCTACTGCTCGAATTGGTGCTTGCACTTGAATATTGCGTTTATCAATCTTAATACCAAACTGCTTTTGCAATTCTTCTGCAATTTTCTTGTTAGTGATGGAACCAAATGTACGGCCATCTGGTCCAACCTTTTCAACAAACTCTACAACTGTTTCTTCTGCCTCAAGCTTAGCCTTGATGGCTTTTGCTTCAGCAATCATTTCAGCATGAGCCTTTTCTTCTGATTTTTGTTTTCCACGCAACTCACCCACTGCTTGAGCAGTTGCTTCCTTGGCCAAATTCTTTTTAATCAGGAAGTTTTGAGCGTAGCCAGTTGGTACTTCCTTAATTTCGCCTTTCTTCCCTTTTCCTTTAACATCTGCTAAAAAGATTACTTTCATTCTTCTTTCTCCTTTTCCTTTAGTTCTTCCAAGATTAGTTGAGTCAATTTTTCTCCTGCTTCCGACAAACTCATATCCTCGATTTGCGCGGCAGCTAGATTAAAGTGACCTCCACCACCCAACTCTTCCATAATGCGTTGCACATTGATTTTACTACGACTTCGAGCCGAGATAGAGATAAATCCTTGTGTATTTTTTGCTAGAACGAAGCTGGCTTCAATACCAGACATAGCCAACATAGCATCGGCAGCTTTACTGATAACAACTGTGTCATAAGACATTGAGTCCTTAGCTTGGGCAATCAAGATATCTGAACCTAACTTACGACCTTGTAAAATGAGTTCATTTACCTCACGGTACTCTTCAAAATCTGTCGCAGCAATCTCCTGGATAGCAATACTGTCACTTCCCCGTGTTCTCAGATAGCTAGCCACATCAAAGGTTCGGCTCGTCACGCGAGATGTGAAATTCTTGGTATCCAGCATCATACCAGCCATCAAAACACTGGCCTGCATACGACTCAAACGATTCTTCTTAGAATTTTGGAACTGAATCAATTCTGTTACCAACTCACTGGCACTACTTGCCCCACTTTCAATATAGGTGATGACTGCATTCTCAGGGAAATCCTGATCACGTCTATGATGGTCAATAACAATAGTTTGAGTGAACAAATCATAAAAATCTTTTGACAAAGTCAAAGCCGTCTTGGAATGATCCACCAGAATCAATAATGAACGGTTTGTAACTAACTTCATCGCATCTGTAAGAGATAAAAGCTTCGTGACATCTTCCTTCTTCAAGAACTGAATAGCACGTTCGATATCTGCTGGCATATGGTCTGCATCATAGACAGCATAACTGTTCTCAATAATATTACTTGCAAACAACTGCATACCAACAGCAGAGCCCAAAGCATCCATATCTAGATTTTTATGACCGACTACAAAAACTTGGTCAACACTTCGAATCTTATCAGAAATGGCTGTCATCATGGCTCTGGTACGTGTACGAGTACGTTTGATAGATGCAGCAGTCCCTCCACCAAAGTAGACAGGATTCTTGGTTTCATTATTTTCCTTGACCACCACCTGGTCACCACCGCGAACTTCTGCTAAGTTCAAGTTGAGCAAGGCAATTTTCCCTATTTCCTCATGGTTTCCATCACCATAAGAAAATCCCATACTTAAGGTTAGGGCCAGTTGCCTCTGTTTTGATTCTTCTCGGAAACTATCAATAACAGAGAATTTATCATTCATCAATTCCTCTAGTACCGTGTAATCTGTGAATACATAAAAACGATCCATCCCCACACGGCGAGAAAACATAGCATACTTACTAGCAAATTCTGAAACAAAATTGGCTACAAAGCTATTGATATGGCTGATATCAGAGTCAGACGTCGCATCCTCCAAATCATCATAGTTATCTACTGAGATGACTCCAATGACTGGACGGCTAGTTACCAATTCGACAGTTGCTTCGTACTCTCCAGAAACATCAAAGAAATACAAAACACCCGAAGCCTTGTCCATATGGACAGCATATCGTGTTTCGCCCAAGGTAGCATACGAACCAGGATTCCCAACAGAAGCCTTGATAATGGTTTGAATTAACTCAACATCAATTTCGCCTTCTTCAGTAGTCAAAATCAGCTCAGCATAGGGATTGAACCATTCCACTTCTCCGCTTGATAAGTCTAATTTCAGGACTCCCACCGGCATTTGATCAAGCAAAGTACTCAAGCTATTTTCAGCTTGGTGATTTACATATTGGATTTGTTCAATTTCGCTCTTTTCATACTGTTTTTTTTGCCAAACGAATAAAAGCAAATAAAGCAGTACAAATAAAAACAAAATAGTGATTGTTACAGCAAGATTATGTGAAAAAATAATCAGCAAAGTTAAGATTCCGAAAGTTGCAAGTCCTAGCAAGACCGCAGAAAACGGGATTAAATTATTTTTTTTCATTCTAAACCTCTTGCGCATTATTATATCACAAAAACCCTTAAAAAGCGACCTTTTAAAAGATGCAAGCCCTTCTTTCATGATTGATTTCTTCTAACCTCGGACACAAAAAGAGGAGGGAATCATCACCCTCCTATCCACGCGTTCAGATCACTAACACCTAACGTTCCACGATAAGGGCAGTCCCCATCCCTCCTCCAATACAGAGAGTTGCTAACCCAGTTTTAGCATCACGTTTCATCATCTCATGTAGCAGCGTTACTAGGATACGGCAACCGGAAGCCCCAATTGGGTGACCAAGAGCAATGGCGCCACCATTGACGTTGACAATATCTGTGTTGAAACCAAGTGTTTTACCAACTGCACAAGCCTGGGCAGCAAAGGCTTCATTTGACTCAATCAAGTCGAGATCTTCAACTGTCAAATTGCCTTTTTCAAGAGCCTTGCGAGTCGCATATATCGGTCCACATCCCATCATCTTAGGATCCAAACCTGCACTTGCATACGAACGAATGCGGGCAATCACTGAAAGTCCTAATTCTTCTGCTTTTTCAGCACTCATGACCAAGACAGCTGCTGCTCCATCATTGATACCTGAAGCATTTCCCGCTGTAACAGAACCTTCTTTTTTGAAAACAGGACCTAGCTTAGACAAACTCTCCAAGCTAGCATCTTTTCTAGGATATTCATCTGTATCAAAGATGATAGGATCGCCTTTGCGTTGAGGGATGACAACTGGCACAATCTCTTCTTTAAAGCGTCCAGATTCTATAGCCGCCACTGCTCGTTTTTGTGACTCTAAAGCAAGAGCATCTTGCTCTTCTCGACTGATACCATATTCTTCAGCCACATTTTCAGCTGTAATCCCCATATGGTATTCATTAAAGGCATCAGACAAACCGTCCTTAATCATGGTATCTACCACTTTTGAATCTCCCATACGGCCACCCCAACGGAAACTTGGCAAAACGTATGGCGCCTGACTCATGTTTTCTGCACCACCAGCTACAATAATATCTGCATCGTCACATCGAATCGCTTGAGCAGCCAACTGCACTGCCTTCAAACCGGAACCACAAACCTTATTGATGGTATAGGCTGGTGTAGATTCCGGAAGTCCCGCATGAACGCTCATTTGACGAGCTACGTTTTGACCTAAACCTGCGCCTAGGACATTCCCCATAATCACTTCGTCTACCTGCTCTGGTTTGACATTGGCTTTTTCCAAAGCACTCTTAATAACCAAAGCTCCCAAATCAACAGCTGAAACATTCTTCAAACTTCCTCCAAAGGAGCCTATTGGAGTTCGCACTGCTGAAACAATCACCACGTCTTTCATAACTGCCCCCATTTATACCTTTTATAATAATGCAATACAAAAGTGGTTTACACTGGTGTAAACCACTTTAAAAATTCTATTTTATGATTCTTTCACTTCTAACAAACCAACTTCTCCATCTTCACGGCGATACAAAACATTAGTTGTTTGATCTTCTACATCTACATAGATAAAGAAATCATGTCCCAATAAATCCATTTGGAGAAGAGCTTCTTCTAAATCCATTGGCTTTAAATCAATTTGTTTTGAACGAACGACTTTTGGTTGCACAACATTTGCATCTTCAACTAGAGCATCTGTAAAGAGTTGACTTGTTGCAACTTTATTTTTATTTTTACGTTCGATTTTAGTTTTATTTTTACGAATCTGACGTTCAATTTTATCTGTTACAAGATCGATAGAACCATACATATCTTGAGAAATATCTTCAGCACGAAGAGTGATAGATCCAAGTGGAATTGTTACTTCAACCTTTGCTGTTTTTTCACGGTAAACTTTCAAGTTCACACGTGCATCCAACTCCTGCTCAGGTTGAAAATACTTTTCGATCTTTTCGAGTTTAGAAACTACATAATCACGAATTGCTTCTGTTACTTCTAGGTTTTCACCACGGATACTATATTTAATCATATAAGTACCTTCTTTCTAAACATTTTTGTTTTTCTAACTATATTATAACGCTTTCATTTTCATTTTGCAAATTTTTTCCTCATCTTACAAGGGAAAAAGTTTTAACTTCCAAAGCACCTGCTTCTTCCAAAAGTCGTTTCACACGATTCACAGTTGCCCCTGTTGTATAGATATCATCAATCAGCAAAATCTTCTTGGGAAGTGAGATTCCATCTTTAATAAAAAATGGAATTTCAGTAGTCAACCTTTCTAAACGGCTTTTAGAAGAACTAGCGCTCTCTTCTCTTTTTCCTAATATATCTTTAAAAGAAAAGCCTGCTGCCTCAACCAAACCCTCGACTTGGTTAAACCCCCTCTCAAGCAATCTTTCAGGACTTAGGGGAATTACAACAAATTGATAACCTCTATACTTTTTCAGTTCCTCAGCAAGAACGGAAGCAAAAACTTTTCTAAGCAAAAAATCACCATCAAACTTATATTGACTGAAAAAGTCTTTCATAGCTTGATTATAGGTAAAGATTGCCTTATGATCAACTTCAATCCCATCTTTACACCAAGATTTACAATCTTGACACTGAGTTGACAGACCTAATTTCATACAGTTTGGACAATATTTCTCACCAATCTTCTCAAAACTAGAAGCACAAGCTGAGCAAAGATAACTGCAG
>ERZ772927.525-NODE-525-length-15299-cov-5.37221_pt1 | contig 15299 bp, 16 predicted proteins | sample MGYA00512115_ERZ772927 | MGnify/ENA primary metagenome ERZ772927 (study PRJEB29015, sample SAMEA2737924) | human oral metagenome | biome: human oral; feature: human-associated habitat; material: dental | place: China | collected 2013 ... | reverse complement strand
AAGAGGAAGAGGTACTCATGAGCCACGGCGACCGTATTACAGCGATTCCGGAAGGGTTCAGTGTGACAGCTTCGAATGCACACACGCCATTTGCGGCTTTTGAAAATCAAGAACGTCGCATTTACGGCGTACAGTTCCACCCAGAAGTTCGCCACAGTATTCACGGAAACGACATGCTTCGTAACTTCGTGTTCGATATTTGTGGGGCAACAGGCGACTGGTCAATGGACAGCTTTATTGAAATGGAAATTGCGAAGATTCGCGAAAAAGTGGGCCATAAGAAAGTCTTACTTGGTCTCTCAGGTGGGGTAGACTCTAGTGTGGTTGGGGTTCTCTTGCAAAAAGCAATCGGCGACCAACTCATCTGTATTTTCGTAGACCATGGCTTGCTTCGAAAAGGGGAAGGCGACCAAGTAATGGAGAGTCTTTCTGGTAAATTTGGCCTCAATATTATTCGCGTGAACGCTCAGGAACGTTTTCTATCGAAACTAAAAGGCGTGAGCGACCCTGAACAAAAACGGAAGATCATTGGAAATGAATTCGTGTACGTATTCGACGACGAAGCGGCAAAACTCACGAACGTGGATTTCCTTGCGCAAGGAACGCTCTACACAGACATCATCGAATCCGGAACGAAAACAGCGCAAACCATCAAGTCTCACCATAACGTGGGGGGACTTCCAGAGGACATGCAATTCGAGCTGATCGAACCTTTGAACACGCTCTTTAAAGATGAAGTGCGTGCACTTGGGACAGCGCTTGGCATGCCAGACTCTATCGTATGGCGTCAACCATTCCCAGGACCAGGACTTGGCATCCGTGTCCTTGGCGAAGTAACCGAAGAAAAACTCGAAATCGTCCGCGAATCTGACGCCATCTTACGCGAAGAAATCGCCAAAAACGGCCTTGAACGCGACGTATGGCAATACTTCACGGTTCTTCCAGGCATCCGCAGCGTTGGGGTAATGGGAGACGGCAGAACGTACGACTACACAATCGGTATCCGTGCTGTTACGAGTATCGACGGCATGACGAGTGACTTCGCTCGCATCCCTTGGGAAGTCTTGCAAACCATCAGCGCTCGCATTGTCAATGAAGTAGCGCACGTCAACCGCGTCGTCTACGACATCACGAGCAAACCACCGGCTACGATTGAGTGGGAATGACAGTAACAAAAACATTTCTGTTGTATAATAGGAACAAATTTTAAACACAGGAGAAAAATTATGATTATAGCAATTGGCGGTGGAGAAATAGTCAGTAATGAAACTTATGAAATAGACAAGTTTATTGTCGAGTCAGCTAAAAAGGAAAATCCTAACTTTTTATTTATACCTACAGCAAGTAAAGATGCTGAGGCTTATATAGAGACTATTAATGATTATTTTGGGAGTTTAGGATGCAAAACTGATACCTTGTATTTATCTAATGTAGAAGTAAAAAGGGAAGAACTTAATAAAAAGATTGAAAATGCAGATATCATTTATGTAGGTGGTGGTAATACTGCTTATATGATGAAAGTTTGGCAAGAATATGCTGTAGATAAGGCCCTAATGAAAGCTTATAAAAGTGGGAAGGTGCTGTCAGGTTTAAGTGCAGGTTCTATCTGTTGGTTTATAGCGGGTCATTGTGATAGTGAGTTTATTGAGGGTAGAGAGAATCCAAAATATAAATGGGTTAAGGGTCTGGGTATAATTCCTTATCTACATTGTCCACATTATGATGAGCCTGAAAGAGCAACTTTTGATGAGTTTTACTCCGGACAGATTGCTGATGCCATCGCCCTTGATAATCAAGTAGCTATTGTTTGGGATGGTTATGAAATGAAAGTTATTAAGTCTAATCCTCACAAAAATGCTTACCATCTTTCTTGGAGTGATAAAGGCTTCAATAAAAAAGTTTTCTTATAGGATGACGCTGACCCCAAAAAGTGAGAATTAAATAAAAACACCCTAGGGCTATGAAGTGCACCCCAAAAATTAGATCTTCTGTCTAACTTTTGGGGTGCACTTCATTATAAAGCAGAACCCATTTTGCACCAAATTTTTAAGAATAATGTTAAATAAGTCGAAATCTAATATAGTAATTCGCAAAAAGATTCAGTACAATATGAGTAGATGAAAACGGTTAATTTTTGAGTTGTAAAAATCCTAGAAAAGATGAATCCACAATAAATTATTTGCCTTAAGCACACTAAACAAATAGGTGGTGATTTCAGTTGAAAACTAGAAGTAAAAGATTACAACTACATTTTTTGATATCTACTATATTTTTTTTAGTAGGTATTATACTTGCACAAAATAAAGAATTTGTGGCTTTTGTGATGTCAAATTCAACTCTATTTTATTCTTTAATTTTTATTTTCAATATTCTATTCATGATTTATGTTTGGCGAGGAGAAAAATAATTTCTCAAAAAATTTTTTATTAGAAAAAGGAACTAGTATGAGTAATTTTTTATATATTATTATCGGAAAAAGTAAAGGGGATTGTTAAAATGAGACAATTAAGCGGTATTAAAGTGTTTCTCTTTGGTTTTTTATGCCACGTAGCGTTATTTTTGTTTGTTAATTTGTTTTTTGGGTTTGAACAATGGAATCGAGAATTTAAATTTATATTCATATTCTTAATGTTTTTGTCATTTTCTATATTTTTAAACAAGGGTTATTTTGATAAGTTTTTAAGCAAAAAGAGTGAATAGCGTAAAGACTGGAGATGAATGAAATGAGTCGTATCTTCAAATATCTTATTGTAAGTATAATTATGGGAGTTACCGTATTCTATGCCGTTTATTTTACAAAAGGTGAATATAACTATATGGCATTTCCGATAGCTTTTATTGTTAACGTACCAGTTTATTTCAGTAGGAAGAAAACCTAGTTTAGTAAGCTAACTTTTAAAAATAAATGGGATAGGCTCTGGAATTTTAGTTCCGGAGCCTTTATTATTGGGGTTGAGAGACTGTGTTTGAAGGGAGTAGAGATCATGGATGAAAAGACTGAAATCAAGAAGCAAGATTTCTATGAGATGCTGTAAATATATAAATTAGAATTGTAGAGGTTAGATATGAATAAAAAATTCGAGCTAATGAGTTTAAAAGAGCTTTGGCAACTGTTTCCGATATTTTTAGTCAAACATAATAAAGAGTGGACAAAATGGTATGAAGAAGAAAGAAAATCAATATTATCAGCATTGCCGAGTAAATGCACAAAAAGAATATCTCATATCGGAAGCACGGCTATATCAGGAATATGGGCGAAAAATATTGTGGATATATTAGTTGAAGTAAACGACAAGACGGATTTAGATATTGTTAAAAATATTCTAATAAACAAGGGTTGGCTATGTATGAATACGACTGAAGCCCGCATTACATTAAACAAAGGATACACAGAACAAGGATTTGCAGAAAGAGTATTCCATCTTCATATTAGAATTGTCGGAGATAATGATGAACTGTATTTTAGAGATTATTTGAATGAGCATAAGGAAATAGGCAAAGAATACGAAGTCTTAAAACTATCGCTTTGGAAAAAATTTGAATATGACAGAGATGGATATACTGAGGCAAAAACAGATTTTATAAGAAAATATACAAATTTAGCAAAAAGTTTATATGGGAAAAGATACTAACCAAATTTTTCGTTTGTAAGAAGAGCTTAGGATAGTTAGATAATGTTTGATAAAGAAATAATGGCAGAGGCTCTGGAATTTTACTTCTGGAGCCTTTATTATTGGGATTGAGAGACTGTGTTTGAAGGGAGTAGAGATCATGGACGAAAAGATTGAAATCAAGAAGCAAGATTTCTATGAGATGCTGTATTTAATGGAGAAAGTTCTGTATATCGCAGAACGCTCAAGCGCCAGAGAAGATAGCGACACCAACGAGTATTCTTTAGCCATCACCTTTGGAAAAGAGAACGTGGTGCAGGAGCTGCTATCGTTTCGAAGAAAAATGAATCACTATTTAGATGAGCAGGACGAAGCGGAGTTAGAAAAAATTCTCGAACCAATCGATGACATCACCATTCCCTATGGCCTAACGCTCGAAGTCTTACGAAAAGAACTCGAACCGTACTTGCCGAAGAGGGTTGAGGGATAGAAAACAGATAATAGAAAACCGTAATTTGATATGCTTCATACCGATTTGCTTGGTAAGAGGAATATCAGATTACGGTTTTTGTGTGTGGTTAAATCTTGTAGCGGGAGTTATTCTATAGTCGTTTTATATATTGACTGACAGATGTTTTGATTGTATCTAAAGAATCAACCATTCCTCGATCAATCCACTTAAAAATAACGTTCCAAATGGCTCCGATATTAAATGCAATTAGATAATCAGGATCGAGGTCGACGATAACTTTTTTGAACGGATTGTTAGAGTCATGAATCTGGTCAATATAGGTAGGAAGAATCTCGTTCATTCTTAGAAGGAAGTAGTGAAACATTTTATTTTTATGGAGTAATGAAAGAAACTCTTTATTTCTACTACAAAAATTAAAAATAATTGAGATAGGATCATTATCGGAAGAAGAATTTTCCTCTGTATATTCGAGAATTAATCTGTCAATAATGGAATAGAGTACATCATCCTTGTTGTTGAAATTTAGATAGAATGTTTTTCTGACAAGATTAGTTTCCAATATGATTTGTTTTACAGATATTTCAGAATAGGGGTGTAACTGCATCAGTTTAAGTAGAGCCTCGGATATTTCTCTTTTGGATCTTAAAGCAGAAGGATGCTGTGTTTTTTTCATAAAAATCTCCTTATAAGATACACATAATTGTAAGATTGTGTATCTTGTTCATAATCTATTTACTTTATTTGTTTTATAGAGTAGCATAACTCAAAAAGATACACAAATGTGTAATGCTGATTTTCGGTGGTGCAATAGGTAGAGTGGCACTACGATGTTATGAATGATAAGTTGAAATTTTTAAGAGATGTCAACGGTTGTAAAAATTATAAGGGCTTTTAAGAAAGGGCGAATATTAGTGAGTTATGAAATTGTGATTAACGATCCTAAACAAATCATGGATGAAAGATTAGATATCTATATAAAGGGGTTTGAAGGTTTTGAAAAAGTAACAATTATATTAGAAACAAAGTGCTTTTATAATATTAATGCCCCAATGAATTTTTCTGAGGCAACATATTGGAAATCAGAGGTTATTTATTTAAGTGATGCATCAGGTGTTGTATCCGTAAATACTTCAACGGCAATAGGAGGAGATTATCTTGGGGTTAGAGACATGGGTTTGTTTGAAACACTTCGGCCTATGGAAGTAGTGAAACAGAAAAGAGTGATAGATTTAAATCGTGTTCAATTAAAAGAAAAGGTTACTTATCAAATAACAGCCTTATTAGCTAATAGAATTATTGCGCAAGAATCATTTGACCGATGGTATAAAAAAGAGAGTATTCAATATATGGATATCATAAAAAATGCATGGCAGGGAAGACTGTTCTTTGAGGAACCCAATAATCCTAGGGCGGCAATTATAGTTTTATCAGGAAGTGACGGAGGAATTGAAAAAGCTCAAAATATTGCGATGTTATTATCGAATTACGGATTTGTGACGATGGCTATAAGTTACTTTGGGATGCGTAAACAACCTTCGGATCTTAATCAAATTCCAATTGAAAGTATAGAAGAAGCATTGCAGTATTTAAAGCAATTGGAGTTTGTAGATGGATTTAACATAGGGATTTATGGACGATCTAAAGGAGCAGAGTTGGCTTTATTATCCTTAACAAAATATTCTGGATTAAAATGTGCTGTTTTAAACTCACCAAGCGATAGAGTTTATGAAGGATTAAGAGGCAAAATGAATGCAAAACATTCTTCCTGGACATATGAGGATAAGGAGGTTCCTTATAAACCTTTTAGATGGATTGAAGTTATTAAAAATAAGTTGTTTAAAATTCCGATGAAGGATAAAACGGGAATAATGGAATTAGAAAAGGTGAAATGCCCGTTATTATTGATTAGCTCATTTAGAGATGAGGTATGGAATTCTTTTGATGCTGCAATGAATATCTTAACTAAAGTGAATTCTTTAAATAAAAAATTGGTCCTTACAACAGAACTAGGACATATGAACACAATCTCCTATCTACCAAATACAAGATATAATAATAGAAGCGATAAAATATATGGGGAAGCAATAGTGTCTTGGAAAAGTACGGTATCTTGGTTTATTGAGCATTTAATGAAAGAACATAAGACGGAAAACGTGATATAAATGTAGTGACACTATCAAAAACGTGAGAGGTGCAAAATACAAAGTGAAAATTTTTGTGGGATAAATTTTTACTATTCATTATTACCTGTTATCCTCGATTTTTATAATGGCTTTAAAAGGGTATAAGAAAGAGAGGCGCTCTGAATAGGGCGTCTTTTTGTTTTAAGCAATTTTGAAAGAAATTTATATTGAAAACTATCATTTAAGAAAGAGAAAAAGGTAGATAGTAATAAAAAGTAAATCGTTTTCAAAAACGCTTAAATTTAATTAGTGAAAATGATATAATAAATTCGATTACTTCATAAATTCGCAAAAATATAATGAGTAGATTTTATGGGAACTATATTTACTGAGAGGTATGAAATTATGAATTTGATTGAGAAAGGAATAAAAGGGGCCTGGGATAAGACTAAAAGTTTTTTAGAGATTTAGATGCTAAAGATCAAATCGAATATAGAAATGCATACAAGGAGGTTAGGGATGAAAATAAGTAATGTTTCTATTAAGAAATTTCGATCTATTAAAGAAGCAAATTTTAAAATGAATGACATTACAGCTATTGTTGGAGAGAATAATGCTGGAAAAACGGGGATTTTACGAGCGTTAAATAGTGTCTTTAATTTTGAAGAAGAACAGAAATACTTTTTAGATAAAACTCATCAATTTGATGCAAGAAGTATTTCTTATATCACAATAACTTTTCGTGATATACCTAAAGATAGTTTAATTTTAAGAAATAATGTCTATAATAATGAAATTAGAATTAAATTTAAGTATTCATATAGTAAAAATAAACGAAACCTATATTTTATCAATGGTAGTAAAGAACGAAATATTCCAAATGTTGATGAGGTTGTTAACGAATTAAATAAATATTTAATGTACATTTATATTCCTTCTGAAAGAACTAATAATGATATTTCGTGGGGAGAAAATACCATCTTCATGAAATTAATTACTGCATATTTAGAGCGTTACACGAAAAATAGAGACACAATTTCTTCGGATATAAAGAGATCTAGTCAAAAAATCCATGATTCAATATTGTTTAAGCTAGAAAAAGAATTAAGTAATTTATATATGCAGAATAAAAATATCAATTTTAAAATTGATTTTCCGAACAACTTAGATTATTCATCAATTTTAAGTTTCATTGAATTATCAATTGATGAATCTTTTAACAGTCATTTGCTAAAGGAATGGGGAAGTGGAACAAAAAGTTTAGCTATTATTGCTATGCACAGGGCATATGCTCTTATAAAAGAAAAGAAGATTATTCTAGGCATAGAAGAACCTGAAACTAATTTACACCCACAAGCGCAAAAAAGATTTATTCATTCTCTTTCAAAAGATATGCTAGAGAATGAAGTGCAGACTATATTTACCACGCACTCTACAGTTTTAATTGACGAACTTGACCACGAAAAAATTTTATTGGTTAAAAGAATAAAAGATTCTAATAGAGTGTTTGTTTCTGATGTTAGACAAGTATCTAAAGATTTTTTTGATAAATATAATATAAATTCAGATGCACATTACAATTTTTTTGGATTAAGGAATAGTGATTTCTTTTTTGCAAAGCATGTTGTAATTTGTGAAAGTCCTATAGATGCTTATGTTATAGAAAGTATCATACATCCACACATCAAAAATGAAATTGCGGATGTTTCTTTTATAACGCTAGATGGTATAAAAAATATCTCATATCCATACTTTTTATTGAAAGAATTATCTATACCCTTTTCTTTTGTAGTGGACTATGATTTTTTCTTTGATTATAAAAATGAAAAAATGGAAAACAGTCGGAACAAAAATGGGTTTCCAGAATATAAGAAAACTTTGACAGGAAATGAATCTAAACTTAGTGTTATAAAAGATTTTATGGGATCTAATTTTAAAAAATTAGAAGGAATAACTGGATATCGTAAATTCTTTAATTTACTTAAAGCTTATAATTTTTACCCGATGATGTATTGTCTGGAAATAGATTTAATTTGTTCGGCAAAAGCTAGGGAAAAGTACTATGAAATATTTAAAATTATGGATGATAAAAAGTCGGGAAAAACGTTGTTATTGGAACAATACAAAGCTTTGAAGAAAAGAACTAATATTTTTAGAGTCATCAACGAGCTTCAAGAAAAAGAATATCCAGAAAGTTTTAACAAAATAAAAAATGAAATTGTAAGTAATATAAGAACTCAGCAGTGAGAGAGTAAAATTAATCAGTTTTTCTATATGGTTTACAATAAATAGCCTCTCTACTAATAATAGAGAGGTTTTTTTGAATAGATATAAAGTTTTTTCATTTAATCTATAATTGTTAATAATTTTATTATTTGGAGGTATTTATGGAGATTAATAGAGATTTACCGATTAAAAAATGTGAGGAAGATTTGTTAGGACGAGGGACCTTTGCTGAAACGTTGGCTAAAGCTATTTCGTCATACTACAGAAATGAGAGTTTAGTTGTTGGTATATTTGGCGAATGGGGAAGCGGTAAAACATCTATTATTAATATGATAATAGAAAAATTGGGGGAAATATCTGAGATAAACAAACCGAGTATAGTAATAAGATTTTCCCCTTGGAATTACTCATCACAAAATGGTTTGATTAATCTATTTTTTAAAGAATTATTGCTTTACATTGGCAAAAATGAGGGGCGAAAGAGTGAAAAAATTATTGAATGGATTTTAAAATATATGAGTGTTCTGGAATGTGGAGTTTTTGAGAATTCGAAGGTTGGAAAGTTATCAAAGGCAATACATAAAATTTATAATGTATTTAAAAAAAATCAGACTTTAGAGGATATCAAGAGTAATCTTATACAAGAATTAAACAAGTATGATAGAAAAATAATAGTAATAATTGATGATATTGACAGATTAACTAAGACGCAAGTGCAAGACGTTTTTCAATTGGTTAAACAAATTGGAGATTTGCCTAATATAATATATTTTCTACCTATGGATCGTGAAGCGGTTATTAGTGCTTTGGATAAAAAACATGTTGGAAATGGAGAAAAGTACTTAGAAAAAATTGTACAAATACCTTTTTCGATACCTGAGCTAGATAAAGAGAGCTTAAGAAATATTCTTGATACAAAAGTACAGAAGATTATTGATGATAATTCTCAAGAAAAACAAATTATAGACTTAGATTATAAAGAAAGTATCTATTATAATTGTATCTCATTATATTTGAAAAATCTTAGAGATGTTAATAGAGTGTTGAATATATTTAAATTTCGATACAGTATTTTTAAAAATGAAATTTGTGTTGAAGATATCTTAGCTTTGAGTATAGTAGAGGCATTAGATCCTAGGTTATTTAAATGGATTTATCTCAATAAATCGATTTTGTGTTTAATGGATAATGATAATAGAGACACAAGAGAGTACAAAAGTTCAAAAATTAAAGAGTTGAATTCAAAACAAATTGAAGCAGAGAGGGCTCTTAAATTAGTCTCAGTATTATTTCCGAATTTTGCAGTTAAGGTAGAATATTTCTATACAGGTAAAGGTACGTGGTCTGAAGCAAGAGCAAAAATGAGAATTGTGAACTTAGATCGATTTGAAATGTATTTTACTTTTGATTTACAGAAATTACCAATTAAACACGCTGAATTGATTAACTTTCTTTCAAATTATTCATATAATGAAATGCACCAATTTATTCAATCTAAGGAGAGCAGTGATGCTTTGGAATATTTAATTTCTGAAGTCAACGCTAGAGTGGAATCTTTAGATAGTAAAAGAGGCTTTGATATTGCTAAAGCATTTATAAATAGTGGAAATCATCTTGATAATAGGTATACTAGCCGAGGAGTTGGTTTGATGATGGCCCTTGATTATATGTTAGATAATCTCCTTCAAATTTTAATCAAATTGAATCCTTCTCATACTTTATTGTTACAACTAGTTCGTGATATAGATAACGATTGTATAGGTTTATTTACTAGTATTATTTTAAGATGTTCAATGAGTAATGAAGAAGAGCGTATGATAAAAGATAAATTAATTACAAAAATAGAAAGTGTTTCTAAAAATGACTATGTTTTTGGAACCCTGCGTTTCGCTATAGCGCTAAAATTTTGGAAAGAAGAATCGCCAAATTCTTATCAAAATTTCGTGGATAAAGTCCTCGAAGATGATATCAGGACATTAAAATTTATATGTGTATTCACTTCAAGGTGGAATAGCAGTAATCATGAGAGTGGTTGGGCATTTTATCCTGAGAATTTTGAAAGTATCATTACTGTTGAAGAGGTTTTAATAAAGATTGAGAAGCTAAGAAATGAAATTCTTTATTATTTATTTTCAGACAAAGAAAAAATAAAATTAGCTACATTTTACTTAATATATTCAAGTGATTTTCACGATCATGTTAGTGAAAATGATGCAATGAAATTATTAGAAAAATGGAAACTCGAAGAATAACAAAATAATGTTGTAATTTCTAAAAACAATTAATAAAACCATGCTGAATATAGGAGTTTGATAAAATATAGGGGATATAGCGTGGTAATAATCAAGGTTTATTCGTAGCACATAACTCATTACTTAAGTTATGTGCTTTTTTAGTGACGAAATTTGATTTTAATCGTTGTCTTACGTTTGCTATCCCCCCGCACCTAATCGTATACTAACGATGTACAACTATTAAGGAGGGTTTTTATGTTTTTATCGGAAGAGTTATTACAAGAAATTCATGAGCGTGCGCCGCGCTATGACAAAGAGAACGCGTGGCCTGCGGAAGACTATGCAGCGCTAAAAGAGGCGGGATACTTGAAGGCGTTCGTGCCAAAAGAGTACGGAGGATTCGGTCTCACGCTGAAAGAGATTGCGCAAGAACAAACGCGTTTAGCGATGGCAGCTCCAGGGACAGCGCTTGGGGTGAATATGCACCAAATTATTGTCGGCCTTGGCAAGCACATGGTTCGTTTTGGCAACAAGAAGGGGGAACAAATCCTTCGCGATGCTGCAGAAGGAAAGTTGTTGGCGTTTGGGATTTCTGAACCTTCGAACGACCGTGTGTTATTCGGTTCGATTTCTGAGGCTCGTCCAGAAGAGGGCGGCGCGTATCGTTTTTACGGCAAGAAAGTCTTCTTATCCATGGGAAAATATTGCGACAAGTTGGTTTCATTTGGGCAAGATAATACAGGGGAGTCACCATTATCAGTGTTCGCGTATTTAACACCAGACCAAGAAGCGTTTATCGTAAAAGACGACTGGGATACAATGGGCATGCGTGCGACGCAATCAAACAGTGTGGAGTTGAAAGGCATCTTCGCAGCAGAAGAGCAAATTTTAACGAAAGTGGCTCCTGGACCAAGCTTCGATCCAGTGGTATTCGGTATTTTTGCGTACTTCGAAATTTTACTGGCGGCAACGTACTTCGGTATCGGGAAACGTGCGCTAGAAATCGGGGTAGAGACAGTGAAGAAACGTCACTCTGTATCCAATGATGCGCCTTATGCCAACGATAAAAACATTCGCTGGAGAATTGCGGAAGCGGCGATTATGCTAGACGGTATCCAACCGCAAATTAACGAGTTGAGTGATACGTTAGAAGCGAGCACAGAATACAGCTTCATCTGGTTGCCTCGTTTATCTTCTATTAAGAACCGTTCAGTGGAAGTGTCGAAGAAAGCCGTGGAAGAAATCGTTCGTGCGAGCGGCGGAAGTTCGTACTTCAACCGTACAGAATTATCTCGCTTATACCGCGACGTGTTGGCTGGCTTGTTCCAACCAAGTGACCAAGAGTCATTGCATGATGCGTGGGCGAATATTCTCTTAGGACCTATCCAATAATTTTATATATAGTAGAAAAGCTCGCTTGCGTGGTGCAGGCGAGCTTTTTTTGTCGAAAGGACTAACGAATTAATTGCATATAATACTCAACAACCACTTCTGGAGAAAGAGACATTCCGTTACTCGACCACCATTTAACAGTTTCCGCAAAACTCGTCACATAATGATTAGTGACGAACTCTTTTGGGATGGACTTATTTGCGCTGTTAGAAAAATCCGCAAAAAGAATGGTTAAGTGTTGCTTAAAGTATCTTAAAAAGAGATTACTGTTTTCATCGGTTAGAAAGGCGCTAATCTCATTTTTTTGCTCTCGTAGATGCCATAATAGGTGAGAGAGTTTATCGGCTAGTGCACTGTTTCGATTCTCTGAAGTGTATGAATCGTCAGTGTGAAGACTTTCGAAGATATGGTCAAAAATCTCTTCGCAAATAGCGTTTAACAATTCATCTTTTGTCTCAAAATGAGCGTAAAAAGTGCTTCGACCGACATTGGCGGTATCAATAATGTCTTGCACAGTAATTTTACTGTAACGCTTCTTTTCTAAAAGAAGGCTAAAAGCTTCAAAAATAGCTTTTCGTGATTTTTGTTGTCGTCGATCCATAGGAAGATTCCTCCGTACAATTTATTTAAAATGTTCGTTATCTTACAGAAATACTAAATTGACTGTTGTTTTGAAAAAATATAATTCTATATAATTACGATACAAAGTGTTCGATAGTGTACAAAATATACAGTATATTCTGTTAGATTTCAAGAGGTGAGTAGATGAAGCAAGAGATGCGGAAAGGGATTATGATGGCGATACTTGCTGCAGTATTATATGCGATGAGTTCTCCTTTTTCAAAAATATTATTAAATGAAATGCCGCCGACATTAATGGCAGGATTTTTATATTTAGGTGCGGGGATTGGAATGAGCTTAATTGCGGTTTCAAGAAAAGCGAGACAAGTGGAAACCACTGAGATTCATCTCAGCAAAGCGGAAATGCCGTATATAGTCGCTATGATATTGTTAGATATAGCAGCGCCAATTTGTATGTTGATAGGGTTAAACGCAACAACTGCTGCGAATGTCTCTTTGTTAAATAATTTTGAGATTGTTGCGACTGCGCTGATTGCATTAGTCATTTTTAGTGAACGTATCAGTAAACGTTTATGGATGGGAATTTTTTTCGTAACCCTTTCTAGCGTTATTTTGTCTTTTGAAGATGTTACGAGTCTAGAGTTTTCCTATGGCTCTTTATTCGTATTATTGGCTGCTGTTTTCTGGGGGTTGGAAAATAATTGCACCAGAAAACTTTCTTTGTGCGATCCGTTAGAAATCGTCTTATTAAAGGGGATATTTTCGGGAACTGGCTCTATCGTGATTGGTTTAGTGATTGGGGAGAGATTGATGAATCTTTGGAGCGTCATTGCGGTTATGGCAGTAGGGATTGTGTCTTATGGACTAAGTATTTATTTTTATGTCCATGCGCAACGACTTCTTGGGGCGGCGAGAACTAGTGCTTATTATGCGGTTTCTCCATTCATTGCAGCATTCTTGTCGATTCTCATCTTTGGTCAGATACCAGAAGTCACTTATTTTATTGCATTAATATTGATGGCCATAGGAGCATGGTATTCTTCGCACTATGGTATTGAAGAGTGAAATAGAGTAGAAAAGCTCGCTTGCGTGGTGCAGGCGAGCTTATTTGTGTTTAAACAAGTTCAGAGAGAGTATCCGTATTTGTGAATCCGCTGTTATTAAATATCTAATTTTTCGATGATTTCACCATTCTGTTGTTTGGATTGAATTTTTTGAATCAGCTCTTCCCCTAAATACTTGGAGAATGCACTTAGGTCAGGTGCAACTTCAAAGAGAATATGGTGGTTTTCTTCAACTGGGATAAATGAAGACTGATGATTTTTTGGATTTGACCAAAAATTCCAATTCGTATCGGTTCGCTCGTAATAAACATAGTTGTTCTTTTTCGTAACGTAAATTCTTTTATTCGTCAGAGTCCGTTCATCTTGGGATTTAATAATAGTTGAATATAATTTTAATCCCTCGAATTGCTTATATTCTCGAATTTTATCATTTGAAACGTTAAGTTTAATGACTTCATAATCCATAACCTTACCTCCAAAATAGTCAACTGGATGATATGCTGTTACTTTTATTATACCACTTTTTACGAGTGATTTCTATCTCTTTATGACTGTGAAATGGATCCGTTTGATTGGCTAAGGTGACATTTTCAATGTTGAATAACCGAAATGTAACATAAAAGTTACGTAACTTTTATGTTACATTTTGCTTTTTTAGAAATACGTCTTTACAAGTTGGAGTTCTACTTCGTTCAATTCTCGGTATTCTCCAGGTGCCAAAGCTTCATCTAGCACGAACTCTCCGAAGCGGATGCGTTTAAGATACGTCACTTTCACACCAACGCATAGAAACATCTTCTTCACTTGATGGAATTTCCCTTCAGAGATTGTGACGGTCGCACGGCTTAAGCTGCCGCTACTTTCTATTATCGTAAGCGAACTAGTTTTGCATTGATACCCACCGTGGAAAGTGACGCCGCGTTTGAAGGTTTCTACGGCATCTTTGTCAAGCGGGCCGTTGACTTCTACATAATATTCCTTCTCGATATGTTGGTCGGGGTTTAGCATGCGATAACCCAGCGGACCATTATTTGTCACAAGCAGCAGTCCCTCGGTATCCCCATCGAGTCGTCCAAGCGGGTAGAGGCCTTCAACGTTCTCTTTTGCGAAGAGGTCGATGACGGTCGTATGTTCCTTATCGGTCGTAGCGGAGATGACGCCTTGAGGTTTATTCAGCATATAGTACTTCTGGCTGTCGTCGTGAATCTGAGTACCGTTCACCGTGATGACTTGCAGTGTTGCGTCGACATTATTGCTGACGTGAGTGGCCGGAACACCATCGATTAAGACAGCTTCGTTCTTGATGAGTTTCTTCATTTCACGGCGGCTCAGCACCAGATGTTTCATTAATAGATGTTCGAGTCTCATAGGCCCTCCTTGCAGTCGTTTTCTCGATTATACAATTTTTTTCAAAAATCGAGTAGTTATTCGTTGACGTCTCTTTCTTCCTGTGGTAAATTATTAAACGTTGTCGCGCAAGATGTTAAAAAACATCGAATCATATTTCTTGCAAAGAAAATGAACGCGTGATATGATATCAAAGTTGTTGAAAAACAACGATTGACCTTTGAAAACTGAACAAAGAAGACGAACCA
>ERZ772927.523-NODE-523-length-15320-cov-4.10029_pt1 | contig 15320 bp, 12 predicted proteins | sample MGYA00512115_ERZ772927 | MGnify/ENA primary metagenome ERZ772927 (study PRJEB29015, sample SAMEA2737924) | human oral metagenome | biome: human oral; feature: human-associated habitat; material: dental | place: China | collected 2013 ... | reverse complement strand
CGACAGCGCCCGCCGCCTCATCGGTCCCGGTACCTCCGGCTCCTTCCCCGGGTGCGCCCGCGGCCCCGGGTGCGCCCGCAGCGCCAGCCGTCTCCGGTGCCCCCGCGTCGCCCGCAGCGTCGACGACGCCCCTGGTGCGTCGCCCGCGGCGCGTGCCGCGCTTCCTGCCCCCCAAGCCCGCCAAGCCGGACACGGTCCTGGACCGTAAGGACCTGCTGGCCCGCACGCGCGACAGGACGGGAGGGCCGGTCCTGTCGTCCGGGACCAAGGTCGCCGGGAACCTGCCCTCGTGGTCCCCGCTGCCGCCCCACGAGATCCTTACCCGTCCGCGGGGGCGTGCGTCATGAACGGACCCGCTACCGGCGCCAGCGCGTACAAGATCTGGGTGACGACCCTCAAGGCCTGGTCCCGGGACCCTTCCACCAGCCTGGACGCGCTCCCTGCCCTGAGTGCCGAGTCCTTCAGCGCCGCAACCTCCAGGCGGTTCAACGACCACCTCATGACCGCGGTCCGCACCATGATGTCGAGCTGGGTTGACAGCTTCCAGCGTGACCTGCAGGCAGCCGTGGGCAACGGTGACCTCCACACCGTCCAGCTCTCCCTCGTGGGGGCCCGGCGTCGGCTCCTTCCCCGGCTCCGGCTGTGCCAGCACCCGGGGCTGCCCCCGAAGACCAGGTCCGAGCTCGTGACGCTCATGCGCGACGAGGTCACCAACCTTCAGAAGCAGGTCGAGAACATCGCCTCCGGCAATGACCAGCTCACGCGCGCGGTGAGGGAGAACTCGCTCATGCGCGTCTTTGACGACGGCTACGTCGACGGCTCGGCGATTATCAGGATGGCCGACGCCGCCAGCGCCCCGCCGGTCAGCCAGGAGCCACCGCAGTCAGCCCCCTCTGCCGGTGCCTCCCGCTGGTCCAGCCTGTTCAAGCGGCGATCCCACTAAGGAGTTTCAGATATGGACGGACGACAGACCGCCGAAGAGGTCCGCAGGTTCCTCAAGGCGCGTGTTCCTGTCATTGTCATGAGGACGGTGGAGCCCACGCGGGCGCTGGCCATTATCAACGAGATGGCCAATGACTTCAGGCAGATGCCCTTCTTCTCCTACACGCGCACGGAGGGGCTGCGGGAGGTCCTCTCGGACTCGGCCGTGACGGACGACTACTCCCTGGTGGCCGCCCTTGACCAGGCCCAGCAGACCTTCAGGTCCCGGGCGAACGTCAACTTCGTCTTCTCCGACCTGGAGGACCTGGAGAACGACTCACCGACGTCCCGGCACTTCTCCCAGCTGATCCACCTGGCCGAACGCAACTCGTGCGCGATCATCCTCATTGGCGACCGCCCGGTCTGGTCGGGGCTGAGCCGCCTGGGAATGACCACGACGCTGGACGTGCCCACCGTCGAGGAGCTCTACGAGGTGGTCAGCTCCACGATCGAGCCCTACCGCCTGAGCATCCCGATCGAGTGGCAGGACCTGGAGATCCACCGTGCCGCCGAGATCCTCAGCGGGGTGACGGAGGGGGAGGCCATTAACGTCATCTCCACCCTCCTGGCCAAGGAGGAGGTGCGTAACGAGGACCTGGCCGAGCTGAGCCAGTTCAAGGACCGCATCTTCGGGGCCCTGGCCGGTCTGGAGAGGGTGCGTCTTCAGGAGGACTACAAGGTCGGCGGCCTGGAGAACCTCAAGGAGTGGCTGACAGGCAAGCAGCGCCTCATGACCGGGGACCTGACCGGCTGGGGCGTGCGTCCCCCCAAGGGCGTGCTGCTCTGCGGCGTCCCCGGCTGCGGGAAGTCGCTGTCCGCCAAGGCGATCGCCCAGGAGTGGGAGCTGCCGCTCTACCGTCTGGACATGGCCGCGATCATGGGCATGTACGTGGGGGAGTCCGAGTCGCGCCTGCGCGAGGCCCTGGCCACGGCGGACCGGGCCGCCCCCTGCGTCCTGTGGATTGACGAGATCGAGAAGGGGCTCGCCTCGGGGACGGGGGACAACTCGGTGACCCGTCGGCTCATTGGCCAGTTCCTGTTCTGGATGCAGGAGTCCACCTCCAAGGTCTTCCTCGTGGCGACGTCCAACGACGTCTCCACCCTCCCGCCGGAGCTGCTGCGCAAGGGACGGTTCGACGCCGTCTTCTTCGTGGACCTGCCCACCGAGGAGGAGCGTGAGGAGATCCTGCGCCTGTGCTTCCGCCGTTACACCCAGTGCGAGCCGACGCTGGACCTGCTGCGAGACCTGGTCATGCTCACCGACGGCTTCGCGGGCTCGGACATTGACGCCGTGGTCAACGAGGTCGCGGAGATCATGTACACCCGGCAGACCCGCGTCCTGCCCGACGACCTGACGATCACCCAGCACTTCCGCGCCGTCGTCCCCTTCTCCCGGTCCAACCCCGAGGAGGTGGCCGCGATCCGGCAGTGGGGGCACACCCGGGCCGTTCCCGCCGGACGGGTGGAGCGCACCGAGACGGGGGTGGGCTCGGCCCCCAGCCGCCGCGTCTTTATGGGCGGGAGCGTGTAGGGCCCCGGCGTGCTCACGGCCTGAGGCCCGTCGGTGAGGCGCCCTGGGCGCGGGACGGGCTCCGCATCACGATCCGCGGAGGCCGCGGAGGCAGAAGAGGCGCCCTGGGTGCGGGACGGACGCTCTTCCCGCGCCCAGGGCGCCTGCGACCGCGGGCCCGGTGCAGGTGAGCGGGCCGGCATTATACGCTCAGCACGTTCTGGTGTCAGGCGGGTATTGCGGGAAAGGGGGCAGGTTATTGTCCCCGGTTCCCCGTGTACCGGGCGGTGACAATATGCTAGGGTCCGCCTCAAGAAAGATATAGCACGGGTTCCTCGGCAGGCTATGGTGCTCCTGCCGCGACCACGTGTCATTAAGGTCCAGGTGACGGGGTGAGGCTCATGCTCGCACGAGCTCAGGGTATTCGGCTGCGTCCGGGTGCGAGGTGCCGGCTGGGCGCGCTACTCGTGGCCGTTGTACTGGTGGTGTCCGGGTGTCGGCTTCCCGTCTCCGGCAGTGGGTCGGAGGCGGCCTCATCGGCTCCCTCGGCGTCAGCGACGTCGGGGGAGACCGAGGCGGCCGCCAGTGCCACGCCCGGGTGCTCCACCATGAGCGGTGAGCAGGTCCTCAAGGAGTGGGGGCCCAGCGTGCCCTCGGCGTGGGACGGCCTGACGGGCGACGACCCGCGCACCTGGGACCTGGAGGGCGCCGAGGTCAGCACCTGGGACCCCTGCGCCGCCCTGTCGTGGATCACCCTGAGCATCCACAGCCCGGCCCTGTCCTCCCCGCGCCACATTATGCTCTTCCACCGCGGCCAGTACCTGGGCACGGCCACCGCCCACCCCTACGCCTACGCCCCCCAGATCCGGCGCACCGCGGACGACGCCCTGGCCGTGACCTACACCTGGGCCCGGCCCGGGGAGACGCCGGCCACCGCCTCGGGCACGTCCCCGGTCACCCTGACCTGGGACGAGGCCACCGGGAGCGTGCGTCTGGAGGGGGAGCTGCCCGAGGCCACCGACCCCAGCGACACCGACCAGGCCCCCGCCCCCGTGCCCGGCGCCTTCCCCGGTGCCGGTGGCCCCAGGCCCGCCGGTGCCGTGCCCGTCACGACTATTGCCTACCCGGGCCAGAGCTTTGAGACTGCCATTCTCGTCACCCCCTCCGGCAATATTGGCTGCGACCTCGGCCCCGATGAGTATTACGGAGGGTGCGGCATATCCAGTTACATTCAGGACAAGCCCTTTGGTGTTAACGAGATCGGCTACTCCCTGTGGTGGGTCGCCGGGCTCAGCTCCTCCGGGGTCCCCCATATGGCCACGCGCGGGGGCGCGTCAACCTACCTGCTGGGCCAGGAGAACCCCCGGGACTATCTGGCGCCCATGGTGGTCGGGTACGGGCAGGTCGTCTACTACCGGACCCTCGTGTGCGCCTCCGCCGAGAACGGCCTGACCTGCTGGAACACGGCCACCGGCCACGGCGCCTTTATGAACCGCACCACCACCCTCTTCTTCTGAGGGACCTGCAGGGGGGAGCGCACGCGGCGGAACATTTTGCGCAGAAGGTAACCGATTGCGCAGAAAGTTACCTAGATTCGTTACCTTCTGCGCAAAACGTTACCCTGTGCACAAAATGTTACCTTCTGCGCAAAACGTTACCCTGTGCACAAAATGTTCCCCTAGCCCCACCCACGGGGCCGCGGTCCTAACGCCTCCCCGGGCGGCGGAGCCTCACCGGCAGGTGGGTGATACCCAGGCTCCGCGCGGCCTCGGCCCTGTGGCGTCCGCCGCTTATGCCCACGCCACCGTCGGGCAGCTCATCGCCGGCCATGCTCCTGTCGCCCAGGAACACGTCGTACGCGGCGGCGAGCCTGCGGTCCTCCGGGGCAGATCCCTCGTGGTCGAGGCGGGCGAAGTCGTCCCGGGTCATTCCGGCGTCGAGGCCCGGGAGTATGCGGCTGTGCCAGGTGCTGACCAGCCAGGAGTAGTCATCCGGGCCGCGGCCGTGGTTGCCGACGTCGACCGGGTCGTCAACGACCATGCTGTCAACGGCGACCATTGTCAGGCCACGTTCGGCCAGGACCGAGGCCGCCGTGCTCCGGGGCGGGCTCCCGTCTCCCGGCTGCCCCACGGGAGCACCGGTGCCCCCGGCAGTTGTGGCCCCGCCAGCGGTTGTGCCCCCACTGAGTCCGATGCTCCCACTGAGTCCAGTGCCTCCGGCGGTTGTGGCTCCGCCGGAGCTGGTGGCCCCGCTGAGTCCAGTGCTCCCACCGAGTCCGGCACCCCCGCCGGGGCCGGTGGCCCCTACCAGGGACTGGGCGAACTGCTGGGCGTAGGGCGCGAAGGCGGCCAGCTCCTCCATGGCCCGCCCCAGGCTCGCAATGGCAGCGTGGGCGCTGGCCGCCGCACGCCTCTCCTCCGGGCAGCCCGTGCCCCGGGGCAGCCGGGCCGACGCCGAGCGGAGCCTCTGGGCGCCTTCCGCCGCGGTGCGCTGCACCCGGCCCGCCTGCTGGCCCAGGCTCTGGACGCTCCTGGCCACCTGCTGGATCCGGGACGGCACCGGCTACCTCCTTCTGCGGGCCTCGGCCCGCTCCCGGGCGGCCGCCTCCTGCGCCATGACGCTCAGCCTCCCGCTGAGCGCCGTCGCCTGGGCGGCCGAGTCCTGTGCCTGCAGCTGCGCCGTGTGGGCGTGGGTGGCGAACATTGTCAGGTGGTGGTGGAGGTCGCGGTCGATACCCGTCGAGCTCCCCGCCAGGACGCTGTCGACGCCCTCGCTCAGGGTCGTGGCCAGCCTAGCCATCTCAGAGATCCAGTCGGCCGTCTGCCTGAGGCCCCGAGCTGCGGTTCCGGCCTCAGCAGCCTGCCGGGACAGGGCCTGGGAGTCCGCCATGCCCGCGTCACAGGCTTGCGGCGTACTGGTTCGCCGTCTGGCTCAGGCGCGCCAGGGCCTCGACCGCCGCGTGGACCTTGGTCTTGGCCTCCTGGATCGAGGCGGTCATGACCCGGTCCTTGCTCTGCGCGGACCCCCCGATCGTGGCCTGCACCTGGGCGCTCTGCTGGGCGAAGGCGGAGTCGAACTGGGCCAGCTCCTGGCCGGTGCGCCGGGCGGCCTGCCCCAGGCCGTTGATCTGCTGCTTGAGCTGTTGGAGCTGGGACACGCGATCCTCCTTAAGCGGGAAGCGGGCACGGGGTGCTGCGCCCGGGGCCATTGTAGGCGGCCGACCGACGGGTCCGCCCGTCTGCGGCGGGCCAGTTCCTGCCTGCTTGCGGGAGCGGCTGGGCAGGCGCTGGCGGGTGCGCCTCCTGTCCTGCTTACGGGGGCGGTCTGTGCCTGCCGCGCAGGGGCTGTTCACGGCTGTGGCGGTACTGGGACCTGGTTTTGTCGCAATCTGAGGATCAGAGCCGGACCCACCCCGATTCCACTTTTGTACGCTCAATGTCTGCGCAGGTCAGAGGCCTGGGCCCTGGTACGGTTAAGAGTGCCCACCGCTCTGGTCCTCAGATTGCGACACGTGCAGGGGAGCGGGACGCACATGGTCGAGGAATTATTCGTTCAATTACATAATCTACTAGTAGGTGGGCGAGTGCGGGTCGCGTCCCCTGGCGTGGCACGGCGGACCACGGGCCTACCGGGCAGCAGGTACCTGTGAGTAGGCTGAGTCCGTTATTCTCTGTGTTACTCCCGGCTCCTGTAAGGTTCGTTATGTTAGATACCGTCTCGACCCGCCGTTCCCGCATCGCCCTCATTGACGACCACGCGGTCCTGGGTGTCGGGGTAGCCACCATGCTGGCCCCCGTCACGGACCTGCGCTTCCTGGGCACCTACCCGAACCTGCAGGCCATGGTGGTGGACCTGGGGCACGAGGGCGCGCCCGACGTGGTGCTCCTGGACCTGCTCCTGGACGACCGCTCCGACCCGGCCGCCAACGTCACCGCGCTCCAGGCCCTGAACTGCGCCGTCGTCGTCTACACCTCCGGGGACGACGTCTACCTCATGCGCCGGGCCTGCGAGGCCGGGGTCCTGGGCATTGTCCGCAAGTCCGAGGACCCCCAGGTCCTGATTGACACGATCCGTGCCGCGGCCCACGGGGAGCTGACCCCCTCCCTGGAGTGGGCCAGCATCCTGGACTCCGACACGGCCTTCGTCCTGGGGTCCCTGTCCGAGCTGGAGCGGCAGATCCTGGCGCTGTACGCCTCCGGGGCCCAGGCGGACTACGTCGCCCGCCGCGTGGGCCGCAGCGTGAACACCGTTAACAAGCGCATTAACGCCATCCGTCAGCGGTTCATGGACGTGGGCCTGCCCGCTGCCAGCAGGGTGGACCTCCTGCGCCGGGCCCAGGACGCCGGGCTGATCCCCACCATCCTGCCCATAGACCAGCAGCAACCATGACGGCTCGTCTCACGGGAGAGCTCACGGCAGCCGCCACCGTGGTGCTGACGGCGGCGATCAGCGCCGTGGGGGTGGTCTGCCCGGTCCTCTCCCTGGTCCGCTACCCGCAGGTGCTCGGCGCCCAGACCTGGGCCACCCTGGCGGCCGTGGTGCCGGTCCTCCTCTCGCCCCTGGTGCCCCTGGTGGTCCTGCTGGTGGGGGTCGGTACCACCAGGTACCGTCCAGGTGGCCTGGCCAGCGGTATCGAGACCCTCGCCGGGTGGGCGCGCACCACCTCCTGGCTCTACGTCCTGACCTACCTGGCCGGCAGCCTCAGCCTCGTCGCCACCTTCGCGGTAGACCCCCGTACCCGCGCCGCGCTGGGCTCCGCACCGGTCCTGCCGGTTCTGCCTCTCCTGCCCGCCTCCTACCTGGCGGTGGTCGTGTGGCGCCACCCATGGCGCCTGGCCGCCGGGATCGGCGCCATTAGCGTCCTCCAGGTGGTCGTGCGCTCCGTGGTGGGAGGGGAGGGCCTGACCGAGGTGCTGCTGGCCACCAGCTACGACGTCGTCCTGACCGGGACCTGCTCCTACCCGGTCACCTGCCTCCTGGCGCGCGCCCAGTGCGTGGACCAGGAGGACGCCTCGCGCTACGCCAGCCAGGCCCGCACCCTGGTGGCCGCCAGCCGCCTGGAGGGCCAGGAGAGGGCCCGGCGCCTCACCCACGACCACGTCCTGGCCGCCCTCCTGGCGGTCCTGCCCTCCCGCGGCCTGGACGCCGACCAGGTCCACCAGCAGGCGCACCACGCCCTGGACGCCCTGGACCCCTCGCCCGACACCGGCCCGTCACGGGACCTGGACCAGCTCACGGGTCTCCTGGCCGCCTGGTGCCGGGCCCACACCACCCCTGCTTGCACCTGGCAGGTCGACGCCGGCCCCACCCGGCGGTCGGCCGCGGTGGGGGATGCCGAAGTGGAGGAGAGCGAAATGGGGGAGGCCGCGGCGGGAAAGGCCGCGGCGGGGGAGGCCGCGGCGGGTCCAGGGGCCCGGCCCCTGCCCCCGCAGGTCCTGGCCGCCCTGCGTGAGGCGGTCCTGGAGGCCCTGCGCAATGTGGAGTGCCACGCCCGGGGCCGGGACGCCGGACGCCGGGTCCGCGCGCTGCTCACCGTGCGCCAGGTCCGTGACGGCGTCCGCGTGGTGGTGCGTGACGACGGCGTCGGCTTTGACCCCGCCGACGCCCCCCAGGTGCACCTGGGGCTGCGGCTGTCGGTGCGTGAGCGCATGGACGCCCTGCCCGGGGGATGGGTCCAGGTGGACACTGCCCCCGGCAGGGGCACACGGGTCTTCCTGGGGTGGGCCCCGCCCCGGCCCGGGTACCTGCCCGCCGCCCCGGAGCCCCGTCGGTGCCCGCCCCACGACGGGCTCACCGTGTCCTGGGGCGGCTGGGCAACCCGCCTCCTCACGGCGGCCGTGTCCCTCGGCGCCTGGGTGCACGCGGCCTACTGGGGGGCGCGGTCGGGGGAATGGGGCCTGCTGGCCGGGTGCTGCTCCGCCGCTGCTCTCACCGTGGCCGGCCTGTGCGTGACCGGTCCCCCGGCAGGCGGCCCAGGGCGCTGGCGGATACGGGCGGCGGCGGCCTGCGTGGCACTGGCACCGACCTTCTTCCTGGCGTCCTGGGTCCCGGCCCCCGTGATGGGGCAGGACGGCTGGCCGTACAGCTACGCGGTGGTTGTGATCAACCTCCTCATCCTGCGGGACCGCTCCCGCTGGGCGTGGCTGGCCCTGGCCGGCACGGCCGCCACGACCCTGGGCGTGGGGCTTGTCCGGCAGCTGCCCGCCGTGCCCCTGCTCGTGTCCCTGGCCTACCAGTTCTACGACACCACGGTGCTCTCCGGGGTCATTGCCTTGGTGCGCCGGGTGGAGGCCGCTGAGGGCGAGGCTCGCCACCTGGCCCGGCTGGCAGGACTGGAGCAGGAGGCCACCGTGGCCCGCCTGGAGGAGGAGCGGCGCCTGCTGGGACGGGTGCGTGACATATCCCACCCGGTGCTCCGGCGCCTGCGCGACGCCCCGGTACCCCTGGAGGACTCCCTGGGTGCGCAGGTGTCCCGGGTGGAGGCCGAGCTGCGCGACCTGGTGCGGGTGCCGCGCCTGACCGCCCTGCCGGACCTGGTGGAGGCCGTGCGCCGGGCCCGCGAGCGCGGGGTGCGGGTGACCCAGATCGACGACGCCGGGCGCGCCGCCCTCACCCCGGCGACTGTGCCCGGGACTGGTGGGCTGGTGCCCGGGACTGGTGGGCCGGGTCCCGGCGCCGTCGGGCAGCGGGCCTGCCCGCCCGTCCCCGCCGGGCTCGTGCCCGCCGCCGTGCGGGTCCTGGATACCGCCCGGAGCGGCGACGACGTCCTCATACGCCTGAGCCCGCCGCACGGCGCCTGCGCGGCCGTCATCCGCAGGCGGGGCCACGAGGAGCTGGTGGAGGTCCCGTGGTGAGGGCGCTCCTGACGCTCCTGGGAGGGGTCTGCCGGGGGCGTCGGGGGTCCCGGACGGACCAGGACCGAGGTGACGGCGGGGAGTTGGCCGGCGCCCTGAGGGCCCGGCGCGTCGTGGTGGCCGAGCAGTGGACGCCCGGCAGGACACCATCCTGGGAGCAGGGCGTGCGCACCACCCTCGTGCTGGCCGTCTGCGGCCTGGGACTGCTGGCCGAGGTGCTCGACGCGCGCTCCAACCGGGCCCAGGTGGCCCAGGCCCCGCCCTGGCTCGCGACGCTCCTGATCGCCTTCCTGGCCTCGCCGCTCCTGCCCGTGGCGCTCACGCTGTGGGGGGTGCGCTCTCGGTGGGACGCCGTACGACGCCGCCGCTACCAGACGGCCGCGACCTGGGGCATGTACGTGCTCACGCTGGTGGTCAACGGCGTCATCGTGGCCTACCACCACCTCAACCCGCACCTGGCGCTGACCCCGCAGATGGAGGGCGGTCACCTGGCCAGCACCGCGTACCTGGCCGGGCTGGTGGGGATGCTGTGCATCTGCCTGCCCCTGCCCCGGGCGTACTGGACGTTCGCGCCCCTGACGACGCTCATGCTCCTGGTGCGCTGGTACGCGGGCGGGGAGCCCCTGAGGGTCGTCGTCCTGGACACCACCTTCGGCACGCTCCTGTGCCTGGTCTACTTCCCCTTCCTGTCCCGGTTCCTGGAGCAGGGGGAGCGCCTGGACGCCGCGGTCCGGGCCACCCAGGCCACCCTGGAGGCCGGAGCCGCCTCGGCCTCACGTGTCCGGGCTGGCCGGGTGGTGGCCAGCATGGTCCACGACCGGGTCATTGCCGCCCTGGTCACCGCCAGCCGGGTCCGGGGCGCCTCCGACGAGGAGGTACGCCACCAGGCCCGTCAGGCCCTGGAGGTCATGCTTCCCACCGCCCAGGACGCGCCGGGCGCCGACCCCGGGCGGCACGACCTGGCTGACCTGGAGGCCGCGCTGCGCCAGGTCGTCCAGGACCAGGTGGGCGGGCGCTGCCGGACGGTGGTCCGCGCCGAGCTCCTCGACCCCCGTATGGCGCTGCCCGCCCCGGCCTGGGAGGCCCTGCTGCTGGCGGCCCAGGAGGCCGTGCGCAATGTGCGCCGCCACGCGGTGTCGGCTGCCGGGCCGGGGGGCGTACCCGGTGGCGGCAGGGAGGTGGGCGCCCCGGGAGGCGGGCCGCCCGGTGGGGGAGTCACCGGGGGCAGGGGGTCCAGTGAGGTCACCGAGATAGGCGGGCCGCCCGGTGGGGGAGTCACCCTGAGCGTGACCCTCAGGGGCCAGGTTGCGGGCGTGGTCATTGAGGTCGTCGACGACGGCCCCGGGTTCAGCCTGTCCCGGCTCAGCCCCGAGCGCATGGGGCTGCGCGGCTCGGTCCTGGCCCGCATGGAGTCTCTCGAGGGCGGCGGGGCCAGGGTCGAGTCCGAGCCCGGCCAGGGCACCCGCGTCATTCTGACCTGGGAGCCGAGCGGGGGCGGGGCGACGCCGCCGCCCGGGCCGGGGCTCCTGACGCAGGTGCACCGCTACCTGCACAGCCCCAGGGGGCGGGGCGTCGGCCTCGTCCTGGTGGCCACCATGTGGCTGCACGGGCTCATGCAGCCCAGCACCCACGCCGTGGGGCTGGTCCTGGTGGCGCTGGTGGTCCAGAGCGCGGCGGTCGTGCTCCTGATACGCGGGCCCGCGGGTCCCTGGGGAGGTTGGGTCCACGTGCTCGCACCGTGCGCGGCGGCGCTCGCGGCCGTGATCGTGGGATCGGGGCTGCCCCCGGGCGCCCTGGCCATCTCCTCGGCGGGGTGGGCGGTGCCCTTTACCGCGCTGGCCTGCGTGGCCCCGCTCATGCACAGGCGCGACGTCCTGGCGTTCCTGACGCTGGCGGCCTCGGGCGCGGGCCTGTGGGTGGGGGCGCACGCGGTCGGCGTGGACCACCTGGTGGTGCTCAGGTTCCTGCCCTACCCGCTGGTCCAGGCCCTCAATGTGTGGCTGGCGGGCGTCGCGCTGAGGTGGATGAGGCGCCGTCTGTCCCGTGAGCAGGCCAGGGCGCAGGCGGCCTGTGTCCGGCAGGCGGCCCAGGAGGAGGCGGCGCGGGTCCAGGAGGACTTCCTCAGGGAGGTCAGGGGCCGCTCCCTGAAGGTGATCGGCCAGCTGGCGCTGCGGGGCGCGATCCCTGAGCTCGTGGAGCAGGCCGGGTGGGTCGAGGCCGACCTGCGTGACCTCATCCGGGCCCCGCGGCTGGCGGCCGACGCCGAGCTGACCGCCCTGGTGCGTCAGGCGCGTCGGGCGGGGGTCGTGGTGGTGCAGCTCGACGACTCAGGGGTGCCGGTGGCGGTGGCCCCGGCGGACGGAGGCCGTCGGGGTGGGGAGGGGCCGCTCACCGCCGCCACCGGCCAGCTCGACACCACCCCCTCCGGCGCCCGGGGGGAGGGGGCGCACCTCGCCGGGCGGAAGGATGCGGCGCTCGGCTTCGTACCCCGGGGAGGGGAGGGGCCCGAGCACCCGCCGGACTTAAGGAACACGCTCGGCTTCGTACCCCGGGGAGGGGAGGGGCCCGCGCGCGTCACGAATGGCGATCTGCCGGGGCGCCCCGTCCCCCGGGGCGTGGGTCCTGGGCCCGGGGCGGGTAGTGAGGCCGGGCCCAGGGCTGCCGGGGCCGGGGCCCAGGACGCCGGGGCCGCGAGCGGGGTGGGCCTGGTGGACAGGGCAGGTAGCGGGCCTCATCGACCCGGCAGCGCGGAGGAACCCGGAGAGGCGGGGCCAGCTGTACCCGGGGCGGGTGGTGAGGCCGGGCCCGGGGCCGCCGGGGCGCAGGAGCCCGCTGGGACGGCAGGGCCGAGTCGGGCGACGGCGTCGGGCTTGCCGCCCGGGCTGGTGGACGCGGTGCGCGCCGTCCTCCGGGAGGCCGATGGCGGGGACCAGCTGGTCGTCCGCCTCACCCCGCCCCACGCCCCGTCCCAGGCCACCATCCAGCTCCGACGTGCCGGGCGGGTGCTGCGCCTGGAGGAGATCTGAGCAGCCCCTGCTGGCAGTGGGGCCGCCGGTGGGGCGGCTCGGTAGCGTAGCACCACCGGGCCCGGCACCTCCTGTCAACCCCGGTACAGGAACTGACCCCCGCGGACACGGGAGGTGGCGTGGAGCGGGCGCCGCAGGACGGGCGGCAGGACGCGAGGGCCGGACCGGACGACGTAGGCCCATCATACAATGCGCACTTAAAAAACGTCAAGTACAACCAAGAAGGCCCCCAGGTGTCGTTTATAAAATCGTCATCTGAGTTCGTCCGAGATAGTCGGAAGGCAGGTTTTGGGCGTGTTGCTGGGTTGACATGACCGGGATCCTAGGCCTAACCTAATCCCCGCTGCTTTGACCCGCTTGAGCGTCTTGCCTGGTTACGCAGTTTTCTCACCCACTCCCTGAAACCACTGTGGAGACGCACTATGAGTGTCGATCGTGACCTGTCCCTGGAGGCGCGCGACCCTCGGACGAGCGCGGACCGCCTCGGGGAGCTGGTCGACCAGGAGCCCGCCCTGTGGAAGGACATCTTCCTCAACCCCTCCTGCCCCGAGGACCTGCGCTCCTACGTCCTGAGCCGGCTGGGGGAGGCGGACCAGAGGAGGTGGAAGGCGGAGCTGGCCGAGCGGACCCGCCCGCGCAACCCGCCTCGACCTGCCGCACCGGACCCCGCACCGACTATGACCGCACCGACTGTGGCCGTGCCGCGGGGCTCCGTGCTGAGGGAGCCCCCGCGTCGGCCGGCCGCGGGCGCGCAGAGGAGGCCCTCGCGCACCGGCCCCACCGTGTTCAAGGCGGTTGCGATCGTGTTCGCGGTCCTCCTGCTGTGGCGTTGCGCGGCCGCTGTCATGAAGGACGACACCGGCCACCGGTCCCGGTCGGTCAGCAGCGTCTCGGCCAGCCCGACACCCGTCAAGGTCAGCCCGGCGCCGGCGGGCGCGGGCAGCGCCACGCTCATTGAGGCGCCCTCACACAATATATCGTGCAGGCTCAGCGGCTCCGACGTCACCTGCTCCATCCACGAGAGGTACTACGCCGAGTCCGGCCAGCAGGACTGCTCCGATGAGTACTTCTCCATCAGCGTCTACAAGAGCACGGAGCTCGCCTGCGGGCAGCCGATCTCGAGCAGCGGCACCGTCCTGGAGTACGGGGAGTCGACGGCCAACGACGACTTCGCCTGCACCTCCGCCACCGACGGAATGACCTGCTGGAACCAGTACACGGGGTCAGGGTTCAAGATCGCCCGGGCCGGGTACTCGACATGGTAGGAGGCACACAGTGAACGACTTTCACTTCAGCGGGGTCCCCAACGCCTTCGGCTCCGGCCGCGACCCTCAGGAGCAGGAGCCCACCAGGAGCAGGAGAAGACGGGGCCGGAAGGCCTCCGCAGCACCTGGGTTCGGCTCGGGCAGCTCTAAGTCCTCGGGCGCCCCGCAGGCGTCGGGCGGCTCGGGGTTCGGCTCGGGCGCCCAGGGCTCCGGGCCCTCTGGCGCCCGGGGCTCCGCGGGCTTTGGCTCCGGGTCCTCGGGCAGCCCAGGTGCCTGGGGCTCTGCGGGCTTTGGCTCGGGTGCTCCTGGCTCAGGCGCCCCACAGGCGTCAGGCGCCCCTGGCCCCTCGGGGTTCTCAGGGTCCTCGGGCGCCCCGGGCGCGGGTGCCCCGGGCTTTGGGGCCGCCTCCCCTGGCACCTCGGCTCCCGCCTCCCCCGGCGGCCTCACCGCCTCCTCCCGCGTCGCCCGTTTCTTCCGCGCCGCCCACGCCGCTGTCTCCTCCCGCTCCTCCCGCGTCGGCGGCCAGGCGGCTGACAGCGCCGGCTCACCGGTGCGCTCCTCGCGCACCACCCGCCCCGCCGTCGTCCTGTGCGTCCTGGGACTGGCGGGAATCGCCTGGGGCTCCTACCACTTCCTGGCCTCGATCGACGTCTTCGGGGTGGTGTTCTCCGGGGCCTCCCTTATCCACCTCACCGACGTCCTCCTCGCCACCCTGTCCGCGCTGCTCGTCCTCCTCGCCCTCCTGCTGAGCGTCCGGGGGATGGTCGTCAGCCGTCCCAGGCGGGTGCCCGTCGTCGTCTTCGTCGCCGCCCTGCTGCTGCCCCTGCCCGTGGCGGTGGGCTCGCTGCTCCTGGGGGCCGAGGCCCTCAAGGACAACGTCGTGGACGACGCCTGGAACTACGCGGGCCGGGTCTCCCCACAGGTGGTCGATACCGTCTACGATCAGCTCGAGGGCTACGGCATCAGGATCCCGGGCCGTGAGGAGGTCCACAGGATCCTCACCACGACGACTTCCTGACACCCCTCCCAGGAACTAGCCCGTCCCCGGTTCCCCTAGATGTGAAGGTCTGACGCATGAGCAACCCGTCCCAGCAGCCCGCGGCCGGTGCGTGGCAGAGTCTCCCCGCCACCCGGGCACCCGCACCCGGCGACCTCCCGGAGGAGAGCACCAGGGAGGTCCCCGTGGTCCCGGCCCCGGGCTTCACCCGGCCGTCCTCCCCCCTGGGCGGGACGACGGCGTCGGACGCGATCACCGTGGTCTCCCCGCCGGTCGTCATCCTCTACGGCTCCCTGGCCGCGAGCCTGGCCGGCATCGCCCTGGCGGCGCTGGGCGCGGGCCTGGTCCTGGGCGTGCTCAGCTGGTCGCTGTCCGCCCTGGTGGGGCTGGGGCTGGCCGTCCTCTTCCTGCTCAGGGACTCGGCCCGCCAGACCCTCCCCTTCTACGCGCGCACCCGGGCCACCGCGCACCTGTACCGCGCCAGCGTCGCCGTGGCGCTCCTGGGCATCACGGCCGCCGCCGTCCGTATCGCCTTTATCGCCGGAAGGATGTGACAGACGTGAGCCTCCTACGCCCCCGGTTCCGGCGTACCGCCGCGGCCGTCGGCCTGGCCGCCAGCCTCCTGGGCGCCGCCCTGGCGGGGACCTCCGCGGCAGCCCCCGCGGCCCCCGCCCCGCCCGCCCCCGC
>ERZ772927.520-NODE-520-length-15442-cov-2.76318_pt1 | contig 15442 bp, 11 predicted proteins | sample MGYA00512115_ERZ772927 | MGnify/ENA primary metagenome ERZ772927 (study PRJEB29015, sample SAMEA2737924) | human oral metagenome | biome: human oral; feature: human-associated habitat; material: dental | place: China | collected 2013 ... | reverse complement strand
TCTATCAAAAAAGTCTAGTAGAGCTTTACCCTCGTATTGTTTATTTTCATATGTGAATTTTTGGAAATTGCCTTCACTATCTACTGGCATACAGCCGTGAATTAGAAGATTACCATTATAACAACTATACATTGCACCTTTGTTAATAAATAGCTCAATATGTTTTTTTAATTTTTCACTTGTTACAAATGATTCTCTTAATTTATTTACTACTTTTTCTTCATCTTTTGTTAACTTAAATGGATTTTTTCTATCAATTGTTGGAAAATCACATGATTTCATTGGATGTACTTTACCACGTATAACAACCGTTTTTTTATCAAAATCGATTTTATCTAATAAAGCTCTAGTTTGTAAATTAAACTCTGGATTTTTATCAATTACTTGTTTTTCTAATTTGAATTGAATTATAGCCATAGCTTTATGCATTCTAGCAATTTGTAAAATCTCATGTTCACTATATTTCAACTCATCATCTTTTGAAAGCTTTGGTAAAAATTCCTTACAAGGATCCTCTTTATAGTATTTCTCACTTAAATTCAGTAATCCTCTTAAAGAAATACCATATCTATCTTCAACGATATCTAAATTATCATATCTTGCACAAATACGAATAACATTTGCCATAGATATTCTATCACCTAGATATGCTCCTATCCATAACATATCATGATTTCCCCATTGAATATCTAATGAGTGATAATTAAGCAATCTATCCATTATTTTATCAGGTAAAGGTCCTCTATCATACACATCTCCCACAATATGTAGATGATCTATAATAAGTTTATGAATGCTTAAAGATAGTTCTATAATAAATTTATCGCCTGCACCTAATTCAATAATATTTTCTAAGATTTTTTCATAATAATCTTCTTTATCACGAGTTTGCATTTTGTACAATAACTCTTCAATAATATAATCAAAGTCTTTTGGTAATAACTTTCTTACTTTAGAACGCGTATATTTTCTTGCTGCTACTTGCGTTACTTCTAAAAGTCTCAATAAGAGAATCTTTTGGTATTCTTTATATTCTGCAGTTGAAAATTCTTTTTTTAAAAGATTTAATTTTTCTTCTGGATAATATATTATAGTAGCCAGCAAGTTAAGCTCTTTTTTAGGAAGTCTATTCCCAAATACCTCCTTCAACTTTTCTTTTATTACACCAGATCCATTTCGTAGTATGTGATCAAAAGCTTCATATTCTCCATGAATATCACTTAAAAAATGTTCTGTTCCCTTTGGTAATGATAGAATTGCTTCTAAATTAATTATTTCTTTTGTTGTTTCATCTATATTTCTAAAATTTTCTGATAAAAGTTCTAGATGTTCCCTAGATATATTCATAATGTTCTCCTTGAAATCGTTTTATATTTTTAATTCTACCACTTTTTTTCTTTTTATTCAAATAGAAAATACACTTTTATTCTGTAAAAACAGAATAAAAGTGTATCATATCTATATTATATTATCGTAATTTTCCAACGTATTCTTTCATTTCGTTCATTTCTTCTAGAGTATCTGCAACTAGAACAAACATTGTATTACCTTGTAATTCAGCGAACGCTTCTGGCATTCTAAGAACAGCTTTTAATTTATCTTGATATTTATTTCTAATATCATCTTCTGAATATAGATAATCTTTGTAATCACGTCTTGTAGAAGCTAATCCATATTTGGAATCAAGGTTTAATTCACCATTAGTTCCTTTTACTACTTCTGCATATAATTTAAAGAAGTCATAAGAATGAGCATAATTATAAACGTCAATAGCAAAAGCTCCTGCTGGACGGTTGTTATATTCTATTGCAATATAATCATCTTCTGTTTTAAAGAATTCAATATGGAAGAATCTTTCTTTCATACCGAATGCTTTTACTGCTTTTTCACCGTACTCTACTAATTTAGGATCTAACTCTTTATCAATATAATAAACCCAATCAATTGAATTATTATTTAATAATTCAAGTGGAGTATAGTAATATACAATACTAGTTGCAAAAACAATATTTCCTTTAGCATCAACGATACCATCAAATGTTACAATATCAGAAGCACTAACAAATGGTTCTAAGAAATAAGCTGTTTTTCCATCCCATTCTTTTTTGAAGTTTTCTACATCTTTTTTATCTTGTAGTTTAAATGTAGCTGCAGCTCCTACTCCATTATCAGGTTTAGCAATTAAAGGTAATTTTAATTTTTTAACACCTTTGTCTATATCTTTTTCTTTTTTCACTAAGAAGCCAGGTACAACAGGCACCCCTGCTTTTTCAAAGTATTTTTTCATCTCAGATTTGTGTTTAGTTTTCTTCAAATCACGTTCTTTTAGTCCATAAACATTAAACTGCGTACGTAAAGCAGCATCTAATTCCATCCAGTGCTCATTTTGTGATTCAATTCTGTCAATTGGTCCATGTTTGTGGAATAAAAATGCTACCGCTCTTTTCACTTCCTCAACATCATCTAAACTGTTAACTCTAAAGTATTCTGTTAAAGCATCTTTTAATCTATCATCAAGTTGATCATATGGTTCCTCTCCTATACCAAGTACATTGAAACCTTGATTTTTCAACTCAATTGAAAATTTTTGAAAATTATGTGGATAATATGGTGATATAACTATGTAGTTCATAATTGTGTCCTCTTTTCTTTCTCAGTATTGCAAATTATAGATTATAGATTTAACTTTTCTAAAAAGTATGGCATTTGAATTCTCCACCATGGCCAATCATGGGCAACATCTTCACCCCATACATCAAACCATGCAGGAATATTTTTTTCTTCAAACGCTTTTTTCAGACTGTAGAATGATGGTAATCCATCTTGTTCCCAAGGCCCTAGTCCAGTACATACAATAATGTCTGCAGCACGATAGTGATCAATAAACCAACCATCATTTTGCATCCAAATATTATCGCTTGGTGAGTTACGGAAAATTAATTCATCATTTCCATATTCACCGACAAAGAATCTTGCATCATAAACACCACTAAGTGCTATTACTTTCCCAAATACATCTGGATGTTGTAAGAAGATATTAAATGAATGATAACCTCCCATACTACATCCTGTAGCCATCATCGGTCCAAACCATCCTGTTTTATGCTTAATAAATGGGATAGCTTCCTCAATAACATATTTTTCATACTGTGTGTGTGCTAAAGCTCTATCGTGACCAGCTTTCCAATCACATAACCATGATTCATTATCTACACTAGATAATGTAAAAAACTGAACCTTACCTTGATTAATAAATTCTGCACAAGCATCTATCATACCAAAATCATAATACTCATTATGAGTTCCTCCTGATGAAGGAAATACTACTATCGGTAAACCTGCATGCCCATATCTATTTAATGCCATTTCTCTTCCTAAATTACCACTATAGTGGCTTAAATGTTCTATATTCAAATTCTATTCTCCTATTCTTAAATATATTTTTACCAATCTTCACTAATAAATCTTAGGCACTCTGGTAAATATTTTGCCCAACATTCTTCACTATGCTCACCATCGGCTACTACATTTAATTTGATATCTTTTGTAGACAATCCCGCTTCTATAAGTTGACGGTAATAATCTAATGTTGTACTAATATATGACTGCTTAATATTTCCGTAAGTCAATTCTCTATCAGTATCGTCACCTTCATTAGTACCAACTTCTATATATACTTTTTGATTTTCTAGCTTATGTTTTGCGATATATCTATCAAATTCTACCTTATTAAGCCAGTTAGCTGATGAAAAAATTCCTAAAGCTCCCACTTTATCTTTATGTTCCAGTCCAATATACTGTGCTATATTGGCTCCTAATGAACTTCCTATCATAGCAGTGTACTCTCTTTCAGGTTTAGTACGATATGTTTTATCAATAAAAGGCTTAACTACCTTAACAAAGAAATCTGCATATTCACTACCCAAACCACCTAATGTTAGCCCAAATGACAGTAATGGAGCATTTGAAAACTTCCACGGTGCATATTCATTCATTCGACCATCATTATCGTTATCTATTCCGACAATAATCATACGCGGCATATCAGGATTTCTCTTAATAGCCGGTATAACCTTCCATGAATGTCCACTAAAAGATTCACCACTATAAAAAACATTTTGTCCATCGTTCATATAGACAACTGGGTAACTTCTATCTAAATCTTCTGCATATCCTTTAGGTAATAAAACTCTAATTCTTCTATTTTTCCCAGTATAAGGAACCTTTAGATGATGTTCCTTCATTTCTAAATAAAAATACGAATGTTTTTTCATTAATAATGTCCTTTTTTTTATTTTATAATTTATTAATATCAATTCTACAATAATATTTTTTAAAAAGCAAGTAATAGTATGTTATTTTTAATTAATTTTCTGAAAATTTTCAGTTAAATATTTTCTTTGCTTTATACTATTAAACAAAAATAAAAACTACTATACTGAAAACCTAGTAGCTTTTATTTAGAACTATTTACCTAATATTTTTTGTCTCAACTCTTTACCTTTATATTCAACTTTAACCTTTGGTGTAAGTCGTGTATCTGTTCCTGACGCATAATTAAATAGAGTTTGTATTTCTGCATAATATTCGTTATTTTCTATTTCATATTTTTCTAATGAAAAATCAAAGTTATATATTTCTTCAAGTAAAGTTAATACATTATGTAAGTTTTTTTCTACTAAAGTATCTAATTCATTGCTAGTATATGCTTTAGTTACATCAGCACCATGAATAGCTGTCCCTTTTTTAGTAGTTCTTAAAAACATAACTTCACTAGTTGCTTCAGAAAACTCACTTTGTAATATTAAATCACTATTACCTAATCCACGAAGACGATAATCTTTTATAGTTTTTCCTAATTTTGCGATTTCTCGATAAAATATTCCTAATATATCTTCACTTTTTTTATTAAATAACATTTCACACGCTAAAGAATAAGTTAAAATTTGAGAAATAAAACCTAATTCCAAACTTTCTAAAGAGAAATCAGTTTTACTACTCTTATAATCAATAACAGATATATTTTTCTCTAAGACATCTACTCTATCAATAAAACCAATAAAGTTAATAGATGGAATATCATATTTTTTACTTAAACTCTTCTCTACTACTTTATTACTTTCTAATTCGCGACATCTAATAACATCATTATGTATTTCTAACGAAAACTCTTTTTCTAAAAATGTCGGAGTAAATTTAGTTATTGCATAATACTTTATTTCAACAGCAATAGCTATAGTTAATCGATTTATCATATTTTGTAATATATAGTCGTGAGTATTAAGCATACTAATTATATTTAAGACATCTACTATATCACTACTAGTATTATTATATATTACTTCATTTACAACTTGTCTTATATTAAATCTAGATACAATATCTTCATCACTAATAATATCTATATCAATCTTACTACCACTTCTTACAATGAAGTTTACAACTCTGTCATCTGACATAACAGCGTGGAAAAATCTACCCATTAATAAGCTATCTAATTCCACCTTTGTCTCTTCCTTAATGCCTAATATTCTTTTTACGAAGAATAAATATGGATTTTTCTCATAATCTGAAACTTTAGAAATACTAAACTTAGAAAAATTATTATTTTTAATTGATAAGAAATCTTGAATATTATTTTCCGATAATTCAAATTTATAATCCTTAATTACTTTCTCTAAATAGTTTATTACTGTATCATCTTTATCTATATAAATTTTATCAGTTAATTCACCATGAACCACATAATCCAAATTAGCATTAACTTTTCTTATAGAAACATAATTTTCTAAAAACTTAGCTAATACTTTTGATAGCTCTTCTGTTCCACTATCTTTAATATCCATGAATCGTCGATATAATTTAGAAAATAAATAGTTAAATTCTTTAATTGTCAGTATTTCTTCTATATTATCTAAATAGTAATCATAATATGATAAATTAAACTCTAAAATTTTATCTGTATTCTTTTCTTCTATTCCACTAAGTAAATTTTTCACAACTGCTAAATATGGTGAAGGAAAACTCTCCTTAAAGCTTTTATCTAATAAACTATATGAAATATAGGTCTTCGTTGTTGCTCTAGTTAAAGCAATATAAGCTACAAATTCTTCATCTATAAGAGCACTTCCTGTTGTTGGGGATAAGAATATGCTATTATCAATAAATTGTTCTTTATCATTATCATCTAATAATCCATCTTGCTTTGTAGCTGGTAAAACATCTTTATTAAATCCAATTACAAAAACATATTTTTTATTTTCTACCTTAGCTAAATCCATAGTAGACATTATTATTGAGTCGCTTATTTCTGGAATCGAACGATATTTAATTGATTTCAATCCTATTATTAATAACTCTACAAACTTGTTGTATGTAATATTTTCTGAACCAAATCTTTCTAAGATATTATTCAAAAGTTCTAATGTTTTCTTATATACTTGTCGATCAATACTATCAACTTTTAGCTCTTCAATATCGTCATATTCCCCGTCTTCTTTATCTAAATACATTCTGATATTACAATAATTAAAGAGTTCTTCAATTCTCTTTATATATCTTTTTATTTGAAGATTTTTACTTTTAGAAATCGCCTCTATCTTTTCATAAAGATTAATTAATAACTCCTTTAATATTTCTAGCTGTTTTGTTGAATATAAAGAGCTACCTTTTGTAAAGTACTCTTTATTTAAATCTTCTTTATTAACTACTAGTCTTTCTTCCAAGATATTTTCTAAATCAGCTATAGTAATTGTCCTTACACTATTTAAGATTTCATTAAAAGTATATTCTTTAAAATGGTGGTTAATTAAATTTTCTTCAAGTGCTAATTTACCAATTAGTTCTTCCTTTTCTAGGCTCTTATAATTTTTATAGAAGTCTTTTTCGGTAATTTTATTATCACCAAACAATACATATGACAGAACACTTAGTTTATATAAATACTCAAAATTAGTTAAATTTGTTTTAATAATATTTAAAATTTCGTCTCTAAAATTAAATCTCTCAATATTTAACGCTTGATCCAAAAATTTAATTAGTCTATGATTACTCACATCAATATCTCTATCAATATGTATTTCTAATCCATAATCTCTAAATATATATTCGTAGTTTTCATAAATACTATCTCTATATAAAATTGCGATATCTTCATTATTTACTTCTTGATGTTTTTTTAATCTCAAGATTTCTCGCGAAATAGTTTTAACTTCTAATTCTTTATTTTTAGAACGAATAATTTCAACACTATTATCTACTTCATTTGCTGATTTGAAAGCTTTATAATACTTATCCGCTAAAGTTAATATTGACTCACCATTGAACCTATTACTATGTTGATCTAGTATATTATAATTTACTACTTTATTTTCCAAGATTTCTAAACTAATAGTATAAGTTTCTCCATTATTTATTAAAGCTATTACTGAGAAGTCAATTTTATTATTTCTTCTTAGGACTTCATTAATACTAGCTACCATTTCATGAGATTTTCTAAATACATCTAACTTATACTTTTCATATTTATATAGGTCAGCTAAGTAAAACCTATTATATTCTAATTTATCTAAATCATAACCAGCTGCAATTTGTGTTAATTCAAAATTAAAATATCTATTTGCGTCACTAACAACACTTAGAACAACTTTCTTTGATTTTAAAATTAACTTTTCTATATAGTTGTATTCTTGTGCTGTGAAATTATAATATGCATCTATATAAAATATATACTCACTTAAATCCAGATATTCACTATACAGTAGCAACTCATTTATATAGTCTTGCTTATCAAAAATACTGTCTTCTTTAGATAATCTTGTATATTCTGTATATATTTCTAGTATAGCCGTTAGCTTCTCTCTTCTTGCGTTATCTAAAGAAACGTTTTTTTCTAAAAACTCTTCTAGAACATTTACACTAACTTGATATTCCTTTAATTCTCTTAGAATATCTGATACTACTTCTATAAAAGAACTATCTTGTAAAATTCTCTTCACAAGGAAATTATTTCTATTTTCTAAATTTTTAGCCGCTTTATAAAAATAAAAAGGTTTAATATCTTCTCCTATACTTTTAAAGTAATCTACACCTAGCATACTGCTAAATTTTCTAGATAAACTTGAGAAGTTCATAACATCTATGTCAAATGTACCACCAAATTTTTCACAAAGTATTTTTTCAAAATTGAAACTATGTTAAAACGATAATTTTGCTATTAAATCTATTCTTTTCGATATCATTAACTATAAAGTGAGTTTTCCCAAAACCGCTAGGAGATATTATTAATTCTAACTTCATTATTTCCTCCTTCTTATAACATATCTATTTAGTTTTTAAGTTTGTGATAATAAAAATATCACAAACTTAAAAGACTTCTATTCTACTTTATTATACACCAGTTATTCTAACTTTTGCATAGTTATTTTCTGAATAAACTTCAACTTTTGATCTTATTCTATCTTTTAATTCACTTACATGAGAGATAATCCCTATATTTCTACCATAAGATTGTAAATCTATCAACGTAGTTATTGCCGTATCTAATGTTTCACTATCTAAAGAACCAAATCCTTCATCAATAAATATAGTTTCTAATGATATTCCACCACTTTCATTTTGGATAACTTCCGCTAATCCTAAAGCAAGTGAAAGTGAAGCTAAAAATAATTCTCCTCCTGATAGTGAATTAACAATTCTATTACTATTTAAATATACATCATATATTTCTATATCTAAACCTTGTAATCCTCCACCTTTGGCTTTTTCTATTCTACGCTCAAATCTATATCTATCATTTGACATCTGTAACAATCTCTTAGAGCCCGCTTCTAATATTAAATCTAGGTAATACCCTTGAACATAAGTCTCTAAAGATTTTTTACTTTCAGTTTTTCCAGATAACACATTGCTTAATGTAATAATTTCTCTTACTTCTTTAATATTACTTTCCCAAACTTTGAACTCATCATATAATTCAGAATAAAGTTCTTTATTTGTATTGTATGTATTTTTTTGAATAGCTAGTTGTTTACCAAAGTCGCTTACTTTTTCTTCTTGTAATTGAACTCTCTCTTTAATTTCTTCTAAATTCGGCTTAACTTCTTTTGATAATTCTTTTTCTAATTTTTTTATATTATTAGCTAAAGATTTTTTAGCGAGATTATATGTGTCAACTTTTTCCTTATAATCTTTTAAATCTTTTAGATCTTCTATAGCTTCATGCGCTTCTTTAAAATCACAATAGTATTCTTTAAGTTTAGAATTATTAAATTTATCTAGTAACTCTTCTAAATCAGAATTTATAGAAATTATGTGTTCTTTATTATTTTTTATAGCTATTTCCAACTCTTTTTCTTTTAATTGAAGTTGTGATTTTTCTTCAGTATACTTCTTGAAATTATTATTAAATTCAGTTACTTGTTGTTCTTGCCCCTTATAATATTCTTTAAAGTCTATTATATTTAATTGAACTTTTTTGTTATATTCCTCTATTTTGGAATTCGCTAATGCAAGTTTTTCTTTTAAGTCACCTTCACTCTCAATAATCTTCTCAAGTTCTATAACTTTACTATTAAGTGTTTCCAGCTGAATTTGGTTTTCTTCAATAGTTATTAGACTGGCTTTTAAAGATTTTTCATTTTCCTCTTTTTCTTCTTTAATGCTTTCTAATTCTGATTCCGAATCAAAATTTATTACTTTTTCTTGTTCATTCAATTGAAGTTGTAATTTTTTATAATCATCTTGTTCATTGGAAATAATAGTTTCTAATCTAATAATTTCTTTATTTGTATCTTCATACTCTTTATTGATTAAAGTACCTTCTTCATGTTTTACATCTATTACTTCCGGTACATGAATAATTTTTTGCTGGCATAATGGACAATTATCACCATCATGCAATTTTTCTAAAAAAGTATTTAAGATTTCTTTTTCTTTATTTTTCTCTAACTCTTCAACTTTATTTTTTAGGTCACTTTGTTTTTGTCGTAGTAGTTTTAGCTTATCTATTTTAGCTTCTAACTCTACTTTATTTTTTTCAAGCGATGACTTCTCATTTTTATATTTTTTTAAATTTTCAAATTCTACTTCTTTTTTTACAATAGATAAATCAAATTTACTTATATTGGTTTTTAAACTTTCGCTCTTCTCAAGTTCTTTTTTATTACTTTGTTCCAATTTAAGTATGTTTTCTTTATACTCAGATAACTCTAATTTATTTTTGTCAAACTCTTTAATCTTAGTTTCACATTCTTTTTTTTCTTTAAATGCAAGTTCAAACGTAGAAATATTATCATAGAAATATTTAGCTTCTGCTAATTTATTTTTAACTGCTTCTATTTCTTTCTGTTCTACTTCTATTTGCTCTCCTAGTTTTAAGTTACTATCTCGTTTATTACTATAGTCTTTAAAATCTTTTTCCAGATTTTCTTTCCTCTTAACTAATTCATTTTCTTTCGTTATCAGTTTATTATATTCAGAAATTCTATCTATATTTTTTTCTATCTCTTCTAGTTTCTTAATAATATTTTGAATTTCTATTATATTATTTTCTTCTTTAGTTAGTTCTTCATGTTTTTCCTTTAATTCATCAAACTCAACAAACTTGTCATATAATTTAATTATTTTTGTATGTTCTTCTCTTATTTTTTCTAGCTCTTTATTTAAATTAGCAAAAACATTTTCTTTTTCAGAAACTATATTTCCTTGGTTATTAATTTGAATAATTACATTTTCAAAATTTTCTTCTTTTAAAAATTCAAACTTATCCAACTTTTCATCGAATATAAATTGATCAAACTTCGTAATCAATTCACGTTCTTTAAGTTTATAGTCATTATCCTGTTCTTTTGCATAAGAGGAAAGTTTATCAATAAATTTTTGATAAAAGAATGTATTAAATAATGAACGAAGTGTTTCCTTTTTTTCACTTGATTTAGATAATAAAAAATCCTTAAACTTACCTTGTGGTAAAATTATTAATTGACAAAACTGTTTATCGTCTAACCCTATTATTTGTTCTATCTTCTCTTTTACATCTTGTTCTTTTGTTGCAAGTACATTCTCGTTATTATCTACTATTTCTATTAGGGCTACTTTCCCTGAAGTTTGATTTTTATTTCCTTTTTTAGTGTAAGCTAGTGTTCTTTCTACCCTATATAGTTTGTTTTTTAATTCAAAATCAAATATAACTGTTGTTCTTGTTTTATCATCAGCTGTTTTTGTTCTTAAACTAGCTATATCTTTTCCACTAGTAGTTTTGTTATATAAGGCATAAACAAATGCATCAAATAAGGTTGATTTTCCAGATCCTGTTTTCCCTGTTATTAAAAATATAGGTTCATTAATAATTTTATCCCATTCAACTATCTCATGTTTATATGGGCCAAATTCTTTTAATTCTAACCTAATTGGTTTCATCTGCTTCCACCTCCTTAACTATACTAACTAAAGTATCTCGTTGTTTTTTTGAAAGTTCTTCTCCTATTTCATCTTTATAAAAACCTTCAATCAGTTCTAATGGAGACTTTGTAAGAATTTCTTTTTTATCATAATTTTTATCACTATTTTCTTTTTTTGTTTTCGATTTTAGCTGTAAGGTATTAGGATAGTATTCTTTTATTCTAGGCATTGGATCAGTAACACCTTCTAGTCCGCCAAGCTCCATACTAAAGAAATCTTCTTTATTGTTATATTTCTCCTGAAATTCTTTTGAGAATATGTCATTATAATCAGCTACTACATTATGCATTTTTCTTTTTTGTTTTAGCTCTATAAATTCTTCATTTAGACTGTCTTTTGAAATATCAACTAATCTATAACCTTTAGTATTTTTTGCTTCTGAAAATGAGTAAGCTAACGGGCTACCGCTGTATTTAATTTTCTCATTATTTAAAGCATTTGGATTATGTAAGTGACCAAGTGCAACATAATCAAATTTTTCAAAAATCTCTATTGCCACATTTTCTACTGTTCCTACCGATATTTCTCTTTCAGAATCAGTCTCTAATCCTCCAGCAACAAATGTGTGAGCCACAAGAATATTTACCCTTGTTTCATCTAAATTTTTATATAATTCATCAATAATTCTTTTAGTAGCACTATTATGTGTTGTTAGACTATCATCATCAAAATAAGCTCTAGCTTCGTATGGTTCAAAATATGGTAATAAATATATGTCAGCATCTTTAAATTCAATTTTTTTAAACGCTTGTTTTAATTCAGTATGTAGATAAAAATCATGTTTACTAAACCATGCTTCACCTACTGCCAATCTTTCCCTACTATCATGATTTCCACTAATCGCAAAAATAGGTATATTATTTTCTATATTTAGTTCTACTAGTAATTCTTGTAATAAAATGGTAGCCTCTTTACTAGGTACACTTCTATCATATAAATCCCCAGCAATAATAATGAAATCTATATTATCTTTTTTTATATCAGCTATTAAATTTTCTAATACAAACTTTTGATCCAAAAGAAGATCAACTCCTTGTAACTTTCTTCCAATATGCCAGTCAGCTGTATGAATAAATTTCACTCTTATCACCTCCAATAATTTTATTGTTCGCCTATATATTATATCAAAATTTACACTATATGTATTCACATATTAATTAACTTTTATTGCAAAATGATTTTTTTTTCAAAATATGATATAATTATATAAATATTTATATAAGGAGGTACTTTTATGAATTGGTTTGAAATTATCTTAATAGATGGTAACCGTGGTTTAATAAATTTAAATAATGTAATTGATGTTTGGAAAGATCTTAATGCTGACTATGCAACAATCTTACAGGTAAATGGTGATGAACTTGAAATACCTGCTTCTGAATATGATAGATTGAAAAATGTATTAAACCTTAAAGGATATGTTTTAGGCGGTGGTTTCTAATATGGGTAGATTCTTAAAAATCTTTTTATCACTTACTGCAATTAGCTACGTTCTTTATTTTGGATATAATTACTACCAAAATAAAACTAACAACAATCAAGGTGATGAAGACAAAACTAATATAGAAAATATTGTGAAAAACGAAAATAATTCACAAGAAGATATTGAAGGTACTGTTGTAGCTAAACGTAGTACTGAAAATAACTCTAATAATAATAATAATAACAATAATAGTACTAATAAGGATAACAAAAATACTAATAACGAGAATAAGAACACAAATGGTGATAACAACACTAACAGTGAAAATAGTACTAATGAAAATAATAAAAATTAATTTATAAAGTACTAGGAGGATATTGTATGAAAAAGAAAACATTGAAAAAAATAATAGGTATATTTTTATCAACTTCATTAATATTTACTACTGTTGGTGCAGCAAATCTTGACTTTGCAGTAGCAAAATCACGTTCTTCATCTCATTCATCATCTAGAAGCTCGAAACCTAGCAGCAGTAAATCTAGTTCAAAACCGAAATCTTCAAGTAGCAAATCGTCAGATTCTAGCTCTTCTAGTTCGTCTAGTTCTAGTACAACTCGAACAAGACACTTTAGCAGCGGATCACGTTATAATTCAAATTACAACAGTTATAACAACGAAGATTATAAGAAAAAATATATGAATTATCTAAACAATAACTACCGTACAAGTGGATTCTTCACTAGAAGTAGTATTGTAAATGGTATGCTATGGGGATTATTATTCAATAGTTTATCTACTCATAGCTTTGCTAATGCTTCTAACGAACAAAAAGAACTAGCTGAGAATATTAAAGCTAGTAAAGTTCCAGTTTACATGATAGAAGTAAAAACTAAAAATGGTGAAACTAAATATGCGACTGTTACAAAAGAACAGTATGATAAAATTAAAGAAGGCGATGAAATTTCTCTAAAAAATGGAAATTTAGAAATTAAATCTTCTAAACAATAATAAATAGTGGATTAATATTATTTAGTATTAATCCACTATTTTTTTATTTACAATACTTTTCTCTAAGTATTTTTGATGCTGCAACCATATTCTCTAATTTTTTTTGAATTATTGGATAAGGATTAAGTGGTCTCTTAGCAAATGTTGCAAATCCACAGTCTGGATTTAACCAAATTCTTTCTGGTGGTAAAAATTGAAGTACTTCTTCTACTCTAGCAACTATTTCTTCTGGAGTTTCTATTACTTCACTTCTGGGATTAACGCAACCAAACCCTAACATAACTCTTGTATCTAAAAAATTATTAGAAAACAGTTTTTCCACTTCTCCTGCCCTAGGTGTAGAAAATTCGAGAGCTAACATATCTAAATCAAGTGCATCAAAAAACTTACCTAATTTATCATATGCTCCTTGTAACAATACACTCTCATCAGTAGTCCAGTTACCTCTACATACATGCATGATACTTAATACCCCATCATGTTTTCTTATTTCTTCCAACACTGGCTCCAGCAACTCTCTAGCAAATTTTAATTCTTTGTCAACCTTGACTTTCTCTGATAAAGCACCTCAGTAGAAAGAATTATCAGCTTTTTCATTTGTAAAAACAACTTCTGACAATATAGGTTCATCTATTTGAATTATCTTTACACCTTCTTCAACAAGATGTCTTATTTCATTTTTCAATAACTCTATTACATCTTGTCCTAGCTCTTTTCTTCCTTCATAGACTTTACCTGTAATTTCTCTTAGCCACATTGACCTAGTTAATAAATAAGGACTTGGTAATGTAACTTTATAATCTCTATCAACAAACTTTTGAAAATTATGTACTTCTAATTCATTTAGTCTACGTGTAGTATCTATTTTAGAATAACAAATTGGACTATTCATTGTATTATCTGCTGCATCCATTTCTTCTAAACTTTTATTAAAGCTTTCAAGATTAGTAGTAATTTCTTTTAAGTCATTCATACTTAATAACTTGATTCCATCAACCACTTCAGCAACATAACTCATATAGTTATCCCTATTTAATTCTCCACTAACTAATACATCAATTCCACATTCTTTTTGTAATTCTACCACTTTTTTCGTCTCTTCTAACAACTTTTCATTATAAAGTGATTTGAATTTATCATAATTATCACTGCTTTCCTTAAGTGATAATAATTCTTTAGACCTTGGTAAACTTCCAATTAACGTGGTAGAAAAAGGTTTGAATTTTCCTTTCATAACTCTACCTCCTAATATAGTATTAAGGGGTTAATAATTCTTATTTACTAACCCCTAGAAATTATTATGGTTCTACTACTAACTCACTATTTGATAGTATATCAACAACTTCTGACATTGTTGTAATTCCACCTACTTTTAGGTAATCAGTTAAATCATAATAATCTACACAGATACCGCAAGAAAGTACTTTAACACCACGTGATTCTAGTTCTGCTAAATCTTCTAGCGACTCTGAACCTTTAGTTGTTAATTTTACCCCTTCTCCATAGAAAATTATATGTTGAGGTACATGTTCTTTTTGAGTAAGGGTATGA
>ERZ772927.518-NODE-518-length-15547-cov-7.87374_pt1 | contig 15547 bp, 16 predicted proteins | sample MGYA00512115_ERZ772927 | MGnify/ENA primary metagenome ERZ772927 (study PRJEB29015, sample SAMEA2737924) | human oral metagenome | biome: human oral; feature: human-associated habitat; material: dental | place: China | collected 2013 ... | reverse complement strand
GTTCGCGAAATTGTACTAAAAAATCAAGAACTTTATGTAACGAGTTAAGCTAAAAAGCTTTGGAAATCAAATGTTTCCAAAGCTTTTTGCTTTTACTCATTACCAACAATGATTTCCAAAATCTAAACCCAAGGACCGTCTTAGTCTCTGCCGTAATAAATACGATGGGGCTCTAGCTGACCTTCCAGCAGCTCATCGATCGTTACCAGAGTATAGCCGTTGCTCTTCAGATACTCGAGGACACTTGGCAGAGCGTCAATACTGGTCTGGTGAATATCATGCATGAGGATAATTGAACCTGGCTGGGTTTTAGCAATCTCTTGCATAATAGCTTTAGTATTGCGTGTCTTCCAGTCTAGACTGTCCACATTCCACATGATAAAGGACTGGTCAACCGAATTTTGAATTGTAGCATTAATAGCTCCATAAGGAGGCCGCGTAATCGTTGGCTTGATGCCTATGACATTGTTAATAGCGGTCTGGGTATCAAGGATTTCTTTTTGGGCCGACTCCAGAGGAAGTTTGGTTAAGACTGGATGGTCCCATGTATGAATCCCAATCTGATGACCTTCATTGTGCACGCGCTTGACGATCGCTTCATTACCAGCAATGTTTTGACCAACCATAAAGAAGGTCGCCTTGACACCATATTTCTTGAGGATATCTAGAGCCTGGGGTGTTGTCTTAGGATCTGGACCGTCATCAAAGGTCAGAGCAACCATCTTCACATGCTTCTTAGCTTCAAAACTCTGATAAGCTGCCAAGTCATCTCCAGTCAGATAGTCCGCATTGATCTGGTCATAAAAGCTAGATAAAGGAACGTCAATGCTGGTTAAGCCTTGCACTTCCTTACTCAGCTTAATAGAAAAATGGCTGTACTCATAACGGAAGGACCACTGACCCAACTCCGTTCCATTGAGGGTGTTGAGAATTTCTGTCTGCACCGCCTCATCGGCCTGTCTAAAGGTCAGCTGGCTGGATATCTCGTTGATGAAGATTTCCTTAGCTACATCTGGATCCTGAAAGAGCTTATCCAGAGTGAAAGGGCTGCCGTCTGGACCGAGATAGCTGTCAGCAACTTCCCGCTCTTCTCCTTTACTGATTTTCATCTCTTTAACATGATAGTCCTTTCGATGCACCAGTACTTCTTTGACATCCTTCAGGCTCGTTTCTTTTTCCTCAGCATAGTAGAAGGTCAATTCCTCAATCTTATCACCCTTCTTCTGATTATCCTTAATCGTCTGGCTATCTGCGTCCATCTGCTCCTTGACACTTGCCATAACCTGACCATCCAGCAGAGGATAGAAGGACTCTACATAGTGACTGCCAATCATCTTATTCTGCTTTTCAGTTTTTTCAGCGTGGAAGGTCTCTTCTTGAGAAATCAGCACACTAACCTTCTCTTGCAGTTCCTTTTCTTGGAAAATAGCGTAAATCTTTACAGCACCCAGAAATAGAGCAGCAACAAAAGCTAAACCTAGCAAGCTGAGAACAATGAATGTTTTCTTACCGTGTTTCTTGTTATTTTGTCTTTTCATACACCTGTCCTAAATGAATAAAAATCATCATTTATCTTGCAAAATTAACTGCAGCTAGATGTTAGAGACTCTTCTCACGAATGACTTCCACCTTGTAGCCATCAGGATCTTTTACAAAATAATAATTAGGCGGGTTGCCAGGAAGACCCTTTGGATCTGTCACTTCATAGCCTTTGGCCTTGTGCTCAGCGTGCAGACCTTCCAAGTCTGGCGTGCTAAGTGCCACATGAGCAAAACCGTCCCCAATCACATAAGGACCATGGTCATAGTTATAGGTCAGTTCAAGCTCATAATCATCGCCTTCCAAACCTAGATAAACGATAGTAAACTGATAATCTGGAAAATCCTTGCGGCGCAGCTCTTTAAAGCCAAAAGCCTCTGCATAAAAAGCGATAGACGCTTCCAAATTCTCCACACGCAAACAAGTATGTAACATTTTTGATGCCATAATTTCACCTCATTCTTTCTTGTTTATTATTATACCCTATTTTGGGCAAAACTTATATTAAATTTTTAAAAAAGTAAATAGGTACCAGATAAAAAGCAAGCCAATAAGGCCTGCTAAGAATTGTTTTTCAAAAACTGTTCGATGAAGTCGCTATACGAATTCCATTGAGGCATGGGAATGCTTTCTTTCTCAGCACTTCTTTTGATTTCAAAATATTGATCAACCCATTCGGCATAGCCTGAATGCATGTGATTTGTGACCATTTCGGAAACCAAAGGCTGACTCAACATGAACTTCATTACTGGAACCAAGAGAAATAGGGGCAGGGATAGATATTTAGTAGGTTTATAACGATGTTTAGGAATGCCATATCGCTGACAGAGTTCTAAACCTTCTCGCCAAGCGCAAATCATCTTTCGAATTGCTTTTTTATCTTTCAAGAGTGCATCAAAACTCCCCGCTTCTGCAACTGCACCTGCCATTACCGCCTCCTGAAGGCAGTGAACCTTCATCCAAGAAGCCAAGTCGGGCATAGCATCAATGCCTATCCCACTAGCTGTGAAGATAGGAGACAACTTTGATGTGTAAGAATCATCATCAAGTAACGTAGCTTCTTTGAAAATGATAGCTTGGATCCGACCATCACTCTTTCGCCCTCCTCCAACAGAAGAAGGAAAAGCTAGCGACACCTGCTTTCTGTCCAAATAAGAAGGAATCTTGGAGTTGATATTCCAGTTATTCTGTAAAATAAGTAAATGAGCTTTTTCCTTTATAGCCGCCAAATGATCCAATGCCTGCTCTAGTTGCAAACTATTTACCGTTAAGAGAATCAGGTCATAGTCTTGATCAATGATCGTCACCAACGGCGGCTGGAAATGATGTTCTTTATAGACCTGATCATCTTTTCTTAAATCTTTAATAGAAAGTGTGAAGCCTTGCTCTAAAGTCGACAGCTTATGCTCTCTAACTAAGACAGTAACTTGATGCTGATTAGACAGTAACCAAGCGTATGTCAAACCAATTGTGCCAGCACCATAAACCAAAATGTTCATATTAGGCCTCTCCCGCTATTTAACAGGGCGCTTTTTCGTTTCTTTCAATAGCAGTTTAACTTCAAAGACCGTACCTTTTGGTTTGTTGTCCTTGACATAAATAGAGCCTTTGAAAGCATCGACAATCTGCTTGGCCAGAGAAAGTCCCAGACCAAAGCCACCTTTCTGACGAGTCCGAGCCTTGTCCACCCGATAAAAGCGATCAAAAATCTTCTTCTTATCTTCATCACTGATACCAGGGCCATTGTCCGCTACTCGGAAAATAAGGTAGCGATCTGTCGAAGTAGCCATGACACTGATTACGCCATCATCATCTGTATACTTGATAGCATTATCAAATAGAATAGTCATCAGTTGTTTGAGAAAAATTTGATCGGTCACAATAGGGTGCTTGATCATATTTTCTGAATGAAAGGCTTTTTTATTCTCCCTTGCGATAATACAGTAATTAGCAAAGGTCGTATCAAAAAATTCTGGTTCAACTTCACCATATTGAGGCTTGATGCCATCATCGCGACGGGCCAGATTGAGCAGATTAGTCGTCAGCAAGCGCATATTGCGCACTTCATCCAAGCTAGAAGCGATATTTTCACTGCTCTGCATGATTGTTGCTTCAGGCTTACGAAAGAGCGTTTCTAAGCGGCTCTGCAAAACAGCCAAAGGTGTCCGCAGCTCATGGCTGGCATTTTCCACGAAAGCCTTCTGCTTCTGGATACTTTCCAGCAGAGGCTTGACACTCATCCGAGCAAGGTAAATACTGGCAATCAGGGAAATTCCCCAAAAACTGACCATAACCATGGCAATCAACTGCTCATGCTTGCTGCTGGTCTGCTCCAGCTGGCTGATACTAGTCATGACCACAGCATACTTGATATCAGGATACTCATTTTTAGGATCAATATCAAAGAGATAAGCCCGATAGCTTTCTGTCTGACCAAAGCTGTTGCCAATCACAATTTCCTTGATTTGATTCAGATAGGACTTGTTAAACTCTAATGAATTAAAGTCCAGAAAACCATCGCTCTTGCTGGTGGAAATATTTTTATAATCATCATCCAAAAGCAGGGCAAAGGTATTAGAGCTGACATTTGGCGTAGTTAGATTATTAGGCTTAGGCTCTTCATCTGAATCACCATCTGGCTCTTTACTGCTTTTAGGACTTTTAGTATTGACCTTATTGCTCGGATCAGACTGCTGACCTGTCGTCCGATAGGCCAAATCAGCTACTGAACTAGGATCATTACTCAGGTTTTTCAGATTTTCATCAACTGACGTATAAAGGCTGGAGCGCATAACCTGAATAATAATCAAGGTCATGGCTGAGAAGATTAATGTAAACAACCCAAAATAGCGAATGAAATAAGAGAAATCATCCGCATAAAAGGTCTTCTTGATTTTATTCAGCATCTTTTAAAATGTAGCCGACACTACGAAGAGTATGTAGGTTTTTCGCAAATGCCGTTCCTTTCAGTTTTTTACGAATCTTTGAAACGTACACTTCGACAACGGAAACAGTGGTATCACTGTCAAAGCCCCACAGACGGTCAAAAATTTGAGTCTTAGGCAAGATTACATTTTGATTTTGCAGGAAATAAACCAAGAGGTCGAACTCTTTACCAAGCAACTCCACGTCTTTACCGTCTTTCAATGTTGAATTTGTGGATAGATTGACCGTCACATCGCCATAAGAAAGAGTATTCTCGTTGAACTTGCCAGCGCGTTTCAAGAGCGCCTGGATCCGCATTTTCAGTTCTTCCAAATAGAAAGGTTTTGTCAGATAGTCATCAGCCCCAAGCTCAAAGCCATGTCCTTTGTCATCCAAGCTTTCCTTAGCTGTCATGATGAGAACAGGTGTTGTAACTCCTTTTGCTCGGAGATCTTTCAGCACTTGGAAACCGTCCTTTTCAGGCAGCATGAGATCCAGCAAGATGAGGTCATAAACACCGCTTTCTGCTTCATATAGACCTTCTTCACCATCAAAAACCTGCATTACATCCGCAAAATCATCTAAAAAATCAAAAACTGAGTTTGACAGTCCAAGGTCATCTTCTACCAATAGAATTTTAATCATCTTTCTTTCCTCCAATAAAACTTACCAAGATCACGTCTTTTGGTTTTTGTTTTATTTGCTATTCTTATTATATCATGACTTGGGTCAAAATCAGTAAGTTTTTTCTACGACTGCGACGTTTTATTTTCTTTTGTAGACTTATTATTCTTGTCCGATTGTTCATTTGTGTTCGTTGAAGACTTTTTCTTGTTTTTCTTCCCGTTGTCATTTTGCTGAGCAGAAGAATTCTTGCTCTTGTCATTACCCGACTGCTGGCCGTCTTGAGGCGGCATTCCTTGGTCTTGACCGCTTTGTCCTGAACCACCATCCTGCGGTGGCATTCCATTATCTGGTCCACCATTTTGACCATTCTGACCTGGCTGCGGTGGCATGCCATTTCCTGCATTCTGACCATTCTGTCCCTGCTCCGGTGCTCCTGGTATAGTAGCTGTCTGTTGAATAGCTGATTGCTGATTGTTTGTATCGTGAATAGCTGTCGCAAGACCATAGCCACCTAGAAGTCCGACTGCTAGAGCACCACCCGTCGCAACCGTCAGCCACCATTTAGTACTTTTTTCTACAACAATCATTTTTTCCATATCCATTTAATACGATTCCTTCTTTCTTTTGTAAATTTTTCTGACTCATTCTTTCAAGCAAGAAGCTAATGCAGCTTACAAGTCATCCCATGCACATCCTTTCACTAGAATAGCATTATCATATAGTTTTTTACTTAAACAGGACTGAATTTTTTCTTAAAAAAGGCTGAAAGATAGGAAAAATGGATATAAAGTTCTTTATTGTCATTCATAAAAAGCAATAAATTGAACTTTCATTTTCGAAATTTTATAAAACAAAAAGCCTGAGATAGGATAATATCTCAGACTTTCTTCTCAATTTAATTAAAACTATCAGATAGCAGCTCGAATTGCTTTTTCCACTGCTTCTTTCTCACGCTTCACCAATTCAACACGCGCAGCGATTTCCTTGATTCCCATGCTGATGTTTCGGCTAATCGCCATATCGTCCAACTGCGGCTCAAAGAAGGCTTTGTACTCTGCCAATCTCTTCTCTGTCTTGAAGACCACTGCTGGGCTAATGACAAAGCTATCAAAGCTCATGTCGCCACCTAGTGCTGCCTTGATCCAGTCCCAATTTTCACGCGCCCAAGTCCACACTGCTTCTTGAGTAAAATCTCGGCTGAGGAAACGGGCATACCAAGCTGACAAATCCTGCGGTTTAACAGTAAATTTATCCTTCCAAGTCGCTAACAGTTCATCCAAGGTTTCCTTGTTCTTCGTATAAGAAAGGGCTGTAGAAAGTGCATTTTTGAAGCTTCCGTCATTTGAAGCGACATATAAGTCCAGATAAAGCTTAGTCAGCTCCTTGCTTTCATGATGCTTGATTTGGTTGACCAATACCTGCAGACGAATAGCGGCAGGGAGTTTTTCCAAATTATCACGATAGCGGTCAAAAATCTGGCTAGCTTGAGCTTTAGCTGTCTCGTCGTCGGCCTTAATCATATTACCCACAATCAGTTGACGAACCATCTCATCCTCATCGCTTTCGCCTTCCTGTTTTTCAAAACCAAGACGGTCGAAATTGCTTTGACTAAGTACTTTCAGCAAGGCTTTGTAATCTTCTTCTGTCTGACTGCCTTCATCCACAAAGCGATTCAATCCTTCCAGCACTTGGGAAACAGCTGAAACCACCATATAAGAAGTTTCGTTTGCCAGCTTGCTGATAACTGGCAGCAGGTCCGCATAGGAAATCATACCTGACTCTGCCAGAAGTCGGCGCTCCTGCACGATTTGCAGTTTACTAATATTGTCCAAAGAGCTGAGATTATTCAGAAGAGCATCCAGCAACTCACCCTGATAATCTGAAATATAGTGGGCTGTATTCTCTGTATTGAGGCGCAGGGCTCCTTCATTTTGCGCTGCCAGGGCTGCATAATTAGGAATTTCCAGTCTTTCTGTCGTCAGAGTATCAGGAAGTCCTTGCCAGTTGCTATTGAGCGGTACTGGCCAGAGACGGCCCTTGTCTTCGTGCTCTCCAATGAAGAACTGCTTCTGGGTCAAAATCAAGCAGTCATTTTCAACCTTAGCAGTGACAACTGGATAACCCGGTTGTTCCAACCAAGCATCCATAAAGGCAGCTACATCACGGCCAGAAGCTTGAGAAAGAGCATCCCAAAGGTCACGACCGATGGTATGTCCATACTGATGCTTCTCAAAGTAGGCGCCTAGCCCCTTACGGAAGGCATCGTCTCCCAGCCAACGACGCAGCATGTGCATAAGACGGCTACCCTTGGCATAGACAATCGCTCCATCAAAAAGAGTATTGATTTCATCAGGATGCTTGACCTCTACATGGACCGACTGAACGCCATCAGTCGCGTCACGCTTGAGGGCATAAGGGGCTCCACTGGTCTGGAAATCTTCAAAAATCTTCCAGCTAGGCTCAATTGCATCAACTGAAACATACTCCATCATATTGGCAAAGCTTTCATTGAGCCAGAGGTCATCCCACCACTTCATGGTCACTAGATTTCCGAACCATTGGTGGGCTAGTTCGTGCGCAACAACCAAGGCAACTGTCTGGCGGCTTAGGGCTGTTGAATTTTCATCTACCAGCAGATAAATTTCCCGATAGGTTACCAAGCCCCAGTTTTCCATAGCCCCAGCAGAAAAGTCAGGCAGGGCCACATGGAGGGACTGAGGAATAGGGTACTTGACTCCGTAGTATTCCTCGTAAAATTCAATACAGCGAACCGCAATGTCCAAAGCAAACTCAAGATTGCTCTCTGGGTGGGCCTTGGTCGCATAAACTCCTACCAAAGTTCCATTCTTGGTTTTAGCAGTAATTCCTTGCATATCACCTGCAGCAAAAGCCAAGAGATAGGAAGACATACGTGGAGTCGTTTCAAACTTCCAAACGCCAGTCGCTTTGCGGTTTTCAACATCAATTTCTGGCATATTAGACAGAGCCAACTCACCCTCTGCTTGGTCAAATTTCAAAGCCAAATCAAAAGTTGCCTTAGCCTCTGGCTCATCCACACTCGGAAAGGCTTCGCGGGCAAAATGGCTCTCAAACTGCGTAGAAATAATCTCTTTTTTCACACCATCTACCGTGTAGTAAGATGGGTAAATCCCCGTCATATTGTCCGTAATCTTACCAGTATAAGTTATTGTCACCACTACAGACCCAGCTGCTTCCAGCTCGATATAAAGAGCTTCATTGTCCTTATCAAGTGTGAAAGGGCGAGCTTGGCCAGCAACCTCTACAGCTTCAACTGTCAAATCTTTTTGATGTAGGGAAATCTTACTCGTCTTAGCTTCCCCAGTAATGGTCACCTTGCCTGAAAAAGTCTTGTCAGCACGATTCAGATCCAAAAAGAGATCATATTGCTCAGGAACAAATGTTTCAATAAAATGTTTAACTGCTTGCATCAGCTTCTCCTCATCTAACGAACATCATGGCAAGATTACTCCGCCATACTTGTCCGCTTATAATCTGTTATTATTGTATCATATTTAGAAGATTTCGTTGCAGAATAAATGTAAACAAAAAGACAGGGGAATAACCTATCTATGTAGTTTATGAAAATGGAAGAAAGGTCAAGAGTTCTTCTTTTCTTTCTCAAGTTCCTCTAATTTTTTATTATAGATTCGATTTTCTTCGTGATAAGTTTTGTTTAGCCGTTCTTCATAACGCTGAATTTTTCTCTCAAAAATTTCTCTATTTTCTTCTATTTGTCTTAATTCATATGAGGGCACGGTATCAGGACTATTACGACAAAAAGATACTATCCATTCGCTCAATCGCTCTGAAACATTTTTAGCCTCTCGTCTCATATCTTGGTAATCCCATTCATACTCACTAACTTTCTTTCGAAAAGCTATGTGATCGTCATCAAGACGATCAATCTTTTTCTGAATATCCATAAAGCCTCCTATAAGATAGGGCTGGTCAAACTAGGCTTAGGAACAGCGCCTAGTACCTCCTTGATTGAATCTGCTGCTCCACCTGTGAAAGCTCCAGATAAGTCAGCAGGTACTTGAGTAGAGGCAAAAGTTTTCATAGTATCTGCTTGACTATCTAGCCAACTCTGCAAAGCTTGACTTTCTTCAAGAAGGACAGCTATTTTAGCTGAAATTAAACCACGAATAGCTATGCGTTCCTGAATCTTTAAATATTCTTTTTTTATACGTTCGGCTTCAGCTCGATCTTCTGTATTTGGTTCAATCATGCTCTTCCTCCTAGCTTTTCTCGAAAATCTGGGCGCCTTTTTGATCAATCGCTACGATATTATCAGCGGCCTTGTTTAAATTACCAGCGATTTCCGTCATTTTAGTCGTATATGCACTTGCTGAGGCGAGAGTAGAGGCTTCTGTTCCGCCATTCCAAGCTTTGGATAAGGTCAGTTCAGACAAGAGATCTTCTACTTCTCCAGATGAAAGTTTGTGAGCTAATGTAAAAGATGCGTTTCTTAGTTCTGAGATGTGCGCCTCAACTTTTGATTTTGCACTTGCTAACTTATCTTTAATCTCTTGCTCAAACTGCTCAGCTTGAAGCTGAGCAGTTTGAGCACTTGTACGAACGAGTTCCTCTCTTAAACTAATTGTTTTGTCGCCAGAACTGGTTCTTAATGAGGCATGCAATTCATCAATGTATTCTCTATTTATAGCGATTAAATCCTGCTTAGAAGGCTCAGGAGCGAAGTCTCCATATTCCTTTAAATACTCAAGGACATAATGATCAGGATTTTTTTTTGCATAGTCTAATCCATAATTTGCGGTTGCGGCATTTATTTCGTACATTTTTGCTTTAAGTTTTGCAATCTTTTTGACTTGCTTTTCGGTCATGCCAGAGCAGAAAAGACCATTTTTTTCATACCATTCAAAATCTGGCCTATTACCTTTAATCTTTGGTAACCCAGCATTATGATGTTTTCCCTCTACAGTAAATACTTTTCCATACGGAATGATCCCTCCATGACCATCCCAACTTGTTAAATCTTTCCCTTGATCACTGTATGAATGTAAGTGTTTATTAATATATGCTAATTCTTCATCACTAATACCTCTATAGTCGGCTGTATTTTTTGTCAACGAATTCCACGCACCCCAGTCCATGAAATTTGTAATCTTTTGGACTTTCATTTCCGCAGCTACTTTAGCAACTGCTGGTCCCGCTTGACTAAATCCCGACATATTACTGATATCAACTTCTTGTCCTTTGCCAGCCATTTTTTTAGCACTAGCTAATGATTGATTATAAAATTCTCGAACGTCCTTTGTCTGTTCTGTTAATTGATTTCTTGCCAGTACCGCATTAAATCCAGATTCTATAACATGGTTATTATTTTCGTTATTAGGTGATTGAGTACCAGCAACAACAATAGTAGTTTGACTGAAATCTGGATTCCCTTCCTTATCAAGAGGCGCAACAGCAATAGCTTGGGTGGTTTCATTGATTTCGTTGATTAACCTATACTTATAATTAGTTCTGGGGATTGTATAGTCTTTTCCAGCATCGCTTTCTTTTATTATATCAAGCACATTGACTTGTAGCTCTTGTATTTTTTCATCTGTCAACGCCATTCCAAATGGTCTCCTTTCCTAATTTCTGTATTATAGAGAATTTCCGCTTTTTGACTACCTTTTTCACTTTTTACCACATCTTTTAGGTGACCAGCATTGACAAGCGCTTCAATATTTTCATCAATTTCTTTAACAGAATTAAGTTTTGCATTTTCAGGTAAACATTTACTATCAGATATATCAATAAATTCACTACCAACTCTTATTTCAATGATTTCTTCATCCCAGCCATTAAAATCGAGTCTAATACTACTAAAATCATCATAATGAGCAAATGTTTGATTTCCAATTTTTTTACCTAAATACGCCTTATCTCCATATTCATCATAAACTATAGGAACAATATTGGCATGAAACATATATCGTCCGTCACCTCCTCGAACTAGTATAGGTGAAAATTCTATTTTAGTGACTCCGGAATAGTGCTCTTTAATGTAAGTTGCCAGTTGTTCTTCCAACAAACGAAATCCTCGTTTGTAAAGTTTCACTCCTTTGTCGTCTAAAACATCACTAACATTATATGGAGAGTTTTTGTGTTCAATCCATTTTGTCATACAATATACTCCTCCTGAAATTAAAACTATAAGAACTGCAATGAGCGCAAATTTTTTTTTCTTCATTGTTTACCTACCTCACACCTTTATGAAAACGCTTTTATTTTTTAATTATAGTATATCATAATATTTCTAGTCATACCATTATTTCTGGTCTCATTCATTTTTTATAAAAGCGCTCTCAATTATCTGTTTATAATATCTGGAGTCTTTTACATAAAAAAGTTTTATTTCAAATCCTATAAATAACTTCGCTTTCATTCTTTACGTCTTTCTTAAGATCTAACTACATTCTTCGAACCTCTTGATCGGGCAAAGCCACATCATTCTTCCTCTTTACTTAGCTTAACATTGTAAATGATTTCAGCTTCTGGGCTTCCTTTTTCATCCTTAACAACATCCTTTAACTGACTGTCTTCAACCAATAAAGAAATATTTTCATCTGTACTTCTAGCCTTCGTGAGCTTTGCTTCGTCTGGCAAATGTTTTGCATTTGAAACATCAATGTCATTACCTTCTGAGTCCATTAATTCTATAACATCATTTCCTGAACCATCAAAATTAAGAATTATATGTGAGACGATACCAAAGCTACTTGGATACACATTATTAACTTTAGTGCCAAGAGTGGCTTTATTTCCATGCTTATCATAAATAGTTGGACGGATATAGACATTTGAGAAAGTTGACCCTTCCTCAGTAACGTAGATTGGGGAAAACTCAATCTTTTCAACCCCTGAGTAATGCTCTTTTATATAAGTTCCTAGTTGCTCTTCCAGAAGTCGAAAGCCATGCTGATAGAGCTTGGTTGTTTTGGGACTTAAGTTAGGTTTGGTTACTTTGTTGTATATATAGATTCCGCCTGATACCAAAACAAGAATAAGAGCAAGTGTCGTAAAAATTTTTTTCTTCATCATTTTCTCCTAAATTCTTCATTATGAAAATACATTACATTCTTTATATTCTTATAGTGTAACATAGTCGGACTCAAGTTCCAATGAAAAACAGGATACTTCAGCATAATCATGAATATACAAAAAAGACACGAAACAAATCGCATCTTTTGATGATTACAACTCAATAATTTTACCTGTTTCAAAGTAAACAACCCATTCACAGATATTCTTGGCATAGTCGCCGATTCGTTCCAAGTAAGAGATAACTTGGAAGTAGTCACGGCCAGTCACAATCAGTTCTGGATTTTGTTTGATTTCCTCTGTAGCAAGATCGCGAATATCATCAAAGTATTGGTTGATTTTCTCATCCATAGCTGCTACGGCATAAGCTTGGTCTACGTTCCCATTGAGGTAGACGTTTAGGGTTTCTTCAACGAAATTCTTAACATCGCGCCCCATCTTGCTGATGGCATCTTCTACAGACTCGATGCGGACCTCTCCCTTCATCCGAACAGTGGCTTTGGCGATCGATACGGCGTGGTCACCCATGCGTTCCAAGTCACTGCTGGCTTTCAGCACGGTGATAACAGTCCGCAAGTCCTGAGATACAGGTTGCTGCAGGGCGATGATTTCCAGAGATTTTTTCTCCAGTTTCACTTCGTATTCATTGACTTCGGCATCGTCTTCAATGACCTGACGAGCCAGTTCACGGTCATGTGTGACAAAGGCACGAACCGTTCGGTTAATCTGCGATAGGACTTCGTTTCCCATCGCGTAGAATTGATTATGAAGTTTTTCTAAATCTTCTTCAAATTGTACTCTAAGCATAAGATTCCTTTCTGTTATCCGAATTTACCAGTAATGTAATCTTCGGTCTCTTTATGGGCTGGATTGAGGAACATCTTCTTGGTTTCATTAAATTCAATCAAGTCTCCACCAAGGAAGAAGCCTGTTTTTTCAGAAATCCGAGACGCCTGCTGCATGGAGCGAGTGACTAAAAGCATGGTATATTTGTCTTTCAAACTGTAGAGGGTTTCCTCGATTTTCCCAGCAGAGATTGGGTCCAAGGCTGATGTCGGCTCGTCCAAGAGAATGATCTTAGGGCTAGTAGCTAGCACGCGAGCAACACAAACCCGTTGCTGCTGACCACCGGAAAGACCGATAGCGGAATCATGCAGACGGTCCTTGAGCTCGTCCCAGATAGAAGCTCCAATCAGGGATCGTTCTACTGCTTCGTCCAAAACAGCCTTTTCCTTGACACCATTAATCCGAAGTCCATAGACCACATTTTCATAGATGGTCATAGGGAAAGGATTGGGCTGCTGGAAAACCATGCCGATTTCCTTGCGAAGCTCTACCGTATCTGTCCTCGGACCATAGATATTGTGACTGTTATAAATGACCGTTCCTGTAGTTGTTACTTCTGGATTCAGGTCGCCCATTCGGTTGATGGCCTTGAGCAAGGTTGACTTACCTGAGCCTGACGGTCCAATCAAAGCTGTAATCTCATTTGGCATGAAATCAAGTGAAACGCTATTAAGGGCTTTCTTTTTATTATAATAAACCGACAAGTCCTTGACTTGCAAAATAGGTTCTGTCATACGTTTTTCCTTCATTTTATTTTACATTCAAGCAAAGACTAAGCTTGTTGAATCGTGATGAATACGGACGGCAGCTTAACCAAAGTGACCTGAAACATAGTCATTAGTGGACTGAAGCTTGGCATTTTGGAAAATATTAGCCGTCTTATCGTACTCAATCAAGTCGCCCAGATAGAAGAATCCAGTGTAGTCACTAGCACGGGCAGCCTGCTGCATATTGTGGGTCACAATGATAATGGTATAGTTGTTCTTAAGTTCGAACATGGTTTCTTCCAGCTGCATGGTCGCAATCGGATCCAAGGCTGACGCTGGCTCATCCATGAGCAGAATGTTTGGTTTGACTGAGATAGCACGGGCAATACAGAGCCGCTGCTGCTGACCCCCAGAGAGGGTCAGGGCTGACTTGTGCAAGTCATCTTTGACCTGATCCCAAAGAGCTGCTTGCTTAAGCGAGGTCTCCACAATCTCATCCAAAACCTTTCTATCTCTGACACCAGCCCGTTCATGAGCAAAGGTGATATTTCGATAGATGGACTTGGCAAAAGGATTTGGCCGTTGGAAAACCATGCCGATATGCTTGCGCATTTCATAAACATTGATTTCAGGGCGATTGACATCAATCCCCTCATAGAGAATCTCTCCAGTCACATTGGCAATATCAATGGTATCGTTCATGCGGTTGAGGCTGCGAAGATAGGTTGATTTACCTGATCCAGAGGGGCCAATCAAAGCAGTGATTTTGTTTTTTTCAAACTGCATATCAATGCCCTTGATGGATTCCTTTTTACCGTAGTAAACATGCAAATCCTTGGTCGACAGGGCTACCTTTTCTTCAGGAAAAGTAATGATATGTTTTTCATTCCAATTATATTCTGTCATTTCTTCTCCTTTAAGCAGAGGTTAATTTCTTATGCAGATAGCTGCCCAGTTTGCGGGCTCCCAGATTGAAAATCAAAATGAAGATCAGGAGAACTGCTGCTGAACCAGCAGAAACAGCTGTTCCATCAGGAATTGTACCCTCACTGTTGACCTTCCAGATATGGACGGCCAAGGTCTCAGCCTGACGGAAGATAGAGATAGGACTGGTGACGCTGAAAATATTCCAATTTGACCAGTCAAGAGCTGGAGCTGACTGACCTGCTGTATAAATCAAGGCTGCTGCTTCACCAAAGATACGACCGGAAGCCAGTACAATCCCTGTCACAATACTAGGCAAAGCTTCCGGAATGACCACATGCAAGACCGTTTCCCAGCGGGAAATTCCCAAGGCCAAACCAGCTTCACGTTGCGTATGGTGGACGTGGCGCAAGCTATCCTCAACATTCCGCGTCATCTGAGGCAGATTAAAGACTGTCAGAGCCAAGGCCCCAGAAATAATTGAGAAGCCATACTCAAACTGGACAACAAAGATCAAATAACCAAAGAGCCCAACTACTACCGAAGGCAGTGAAGACAGGATTTCAATACAGGTACGGACAAAGTTGGTCACTGGACCTTTCTTAGCATACTCTGACAGATAAACCCCAGCCCCCATAGAAAGAGGCACAGAGATAATCAGAGTAATCACCAGCAGGAAGAAGGAATTGTATAGCTGAATGCCAATACCACCGCCAGCTTGGTAAGAAGAGGATTTCCCTGTCAAGAAAGACCAGGAAACATGTGGCAGACCTCTAACTAAGATATAGAGGATAAGAGAGGCAAGGATGGCAACAATGATACTCGCTATTGTGTAGAGAACACCAGTCGCCAATTTATCTAATTTCTTAGCGTGCATAGTTTTTCTTACCTCTTTCTTTTGTAAT
>ERZ772927.512-NODE-512-length-15734-cov-3.67696_pt1 | contig 15734 bp, 13 predicted proteins | sample MGYA00512115_ERZ772927 | MGnify/ENA primary metagenome ERZ772927 (study PRJEB29015, sample SAMEA2737924) | human oral metagenome | biome: human oral; feature: human-associated habitat; material: dental | place: China | collected 2013 ... | reverse complement strand
CATGTGCCGCACCACGACCTCGTCGCGGCTGAGCAGCTTCTTCGACAGAGCCATGGGCCTATGGTGCCATGACTCGACAGGCCGACTCGACGGACTTCACGCCCGTCCGCCGCACCCGCCGCCCCGGGCGTAGGCTGCTCCCGAGCACCCGCGACGACGCGTTCCGCCCCGTCGCGGGTGCTCACGCGTGACGGGCGCCGCCGTCGAACCCGCCGCCCCACGGATGAGGAGTCCCGATGAGCACGCCCAGCACCCCGCCCGACGCCGGCACGCCCGAGGCGCGGAAGCCCGCCGCCGACGCACCCCTCACAGTCAGAGGCCGGACCGTGCGCCCCGGCGTCGTCCTGGTCACCTGCTGCGCGGCGCTGTTCATCTCCTCCATGAACGCGGCCCTGATCAATGTGGCCCTGCCGGTCATCCGCGCGGACCTGGGCGCCTCGACGACCCAGCTGCAGTGGGTGGTGGACGCCTACACCCTCATGATCGCCGCCCTTCTGATGGCCAGCGGCTCGATGGCCGACCACTTCGGCCGCAAGCGGGCCTTCATGACGGGACTGGCCCTGTTCGCCGCGACCTCAGCCCTGTGCGCCCTGGCGCCCACGATCACCTGGCTCGTCGTGGGCCGCGGACTGCAGGCCGTGGGCGGCGCGCTGATGACGCCGGTCGCCCTGTCGATCATCTCGGCGACCTACACCGACCCGGCGAGGCGGGCCGCCGCGATCGGCGTCTGGGGCGCGGTCACGGGCCTGTCACTCGGGCTCGGGCCGCTCGTCGGCGGGCTGCTGACCGACGCCTTCGGGTGGGAGGCGAACTTCTGGCTGAGCGTCCCGGTGTGCCTGACCGCGCTCGCGGGGACGGCGCTGTTCGTCCCGGAGTCCCGCGCCGCGCGCCCCCGCCGGCTCGACCCGGCAGGCCAGCTGCTCATGATGGTGCTCCTGGCGGGGACGGTCGGCGCCCTCATCGAGGGCCCGGACAGCGGATGGTCCTCCGCGCCCGTGCTCGCGGCGGCCGGACTCGCCGCGGCGGCCCTGGCGCTCTTCGTCGTCGTGGAGCGGCGGGTCGCGGAGCCGCTGATCGACCTGCGCTTCTTCCGCTCGGCCCCCTTCAGCTCCTCGGTGCTCATCGCGGTGGCGGTCTTCACCGTGCAGGGCGGCTTCCTCTTCCTCGTCTCGCTCCTGCTGCAGGGGCCTCTCGGCTACTCGGCGCTCATGACGGGGGTGCTCATCCTGCCGATGGCGGCGGTGCTGGCGCTCAGCTCGCCGACGTCGGGGCGGCTGGTGGGCCGCCGCGGCACCCGGCCGTCCCTGGTCATCGGCGGCGCGGCGATCTCGGTCACCGGCGTCATGCTGGCGCTGCTCGACGGAGGGACCCCGGCGTGGTACCTCATCGCCGCCTTCATGGTGCTGGGGCTGGGGCTCGGCTTCGTCAACCCGCCCATCACGACGACGGCGGTGGCGGGGCTGCCGCTGTCGCAGGCGGGCGCTGCCTCGGGGATAGCCTCGACCTCGCGCCAGGTGGGGGTGGCCCTGGGAGTGGCGGTGGCCGGCCTGGTCGCAGGCGCCGACGACGCCCGCCTCATCTCGGCCAGCCGCCCCGTGTTCTGGCTCGCCGCGATCCTCGGGCTGGCGGTCGTGGCCCTGGGCGTGGTCTCGACGAGCGCGTGGGCGCGGGGTACGCGCCGCCGGCTCGACGCGCTTCTCAGTGACTCGGGATCGTAGGCCCTCCTGGTCGGCTCGGACTCCTCGGCGAACAGCCCGACCCGGGCAGGCCCCACCGGGGCCGGGTCCTCCTCCTCACGACGAGCCGTGCACAGAGTGCCAGCGGTATACGGGGACGACCATGATCGGGGTCCACAGTGCCGCCGCGATCACCATTGACTTCGTCACTGCCGCGGGGCGGCCGCGCAGGCGGCTCCCGGTCGGGCGATCATACGCATCCACCCTCACGATGAGACCATCGTGGCGCCCCAGGCTGATGCACTGCTGGGAGAAGGCGAAATCGAACGGTTTCGGCGAGCGTCGCTCGAGTGCGCGAAGCGCATTGTCAGCGGCATGAGCACCCATGGGTATAGCGACCGCGCACCCGCCTCGAAGATATGGCCGACCCGGAACCACCGCCGAGTCCCCGGCCCCCCATATACCCGGAACCGCCTGGAGATTCTCATCGAGAACTACTCGACCTCGGGCATCAGTACCCAGCTGTGAGCGCTCGGCAAGCCCCGAATAACGGAAGCCCGTCGCCCGGATCTCCAGCGCGGAATCTTGAGAGGGCTCTCCCAGAACCACGCCGGAGCGAGTCAGGGAATCCACCAGCTCCTTCCGCGTCCTATCAGAAAACTGCCGGCCGATCTTACCGCGACCAACGAGATGAGTCTTCAGGTCCGGGCGCGCGTCAGCCAGCTCGGAAGCCAACTCGATCCCGGTCAGACCACCGCCCCGGACGAGGACGCGCTCTCCGGAGCCCAGAAGGGACACCTTCTCTCGCGCCGTCTTCGCATCGTCGAGCGAGCCGATACCACCAGGACGGTGCGCATCGCTGCCGGTAGCGACAATGATCTGCCTGGCGCGAATGCGACGGCCATCTGCAAGCGTAACGCATCCAGGGTCCACATGGATCGCCGAACCGACAACGGAGCGAACCCTGGGGCGAAGCGCGAATCGCAATGGGATCTGTATCCGTGGCCGACGACCCGCCACAACCTCATGGAGACGGACTCTGTGCACGAAGCACGTCCTCGGGGCGATGACGAGCACACGCGCCTTACCGCTGAGCCGATTCGCGGCAGCGACCCCCGCATATCCCGCACCCACAACGACAACATCCCATACTACCGGCGACACGCCAGCCCCCTCGCAGTCGATCGTCGATCAATGTACCAGCGCATCTCGGCGAGTCACCCGTGCAGCAGGTCCAGTCCGACGCTCGCCACCACCGGCACGATCCCGAGCACGATGAAGGCGGGCAGGTGGCACAGCCCCAGCGGGAGCACGAGCCGCACCGCCAACCGCTCGGCCGCCTCCTCGTCTGCCGCCCGTCTACCGGCGCGCAATGAGGCCGCTGTGCCCGTCAGAAGCGGCGCCGGCGAGGCCCCGTCCTCCCAGCCGGGCCGCAGGCAGCCCTCCAGACGCCTCCGCCGCTGCCGCCACTCCTCGTTGTCGGGAGCGTTCCAGGCCTCGTCCCAATCCGCGCCCAGCAGCAGCGCCCGGCCTGCGACCGCCAGTTCTTCCTCTTCCAGCGCTTCCCCGAGGGCCTGCAGTGCTCCGGGCAGGGATGCTCCGCAGGCCAGTGCGGCAGCGGCCAGGTCCAGCACGAGCGCCTCGTCGACTCGGCTCGTCGGCACCGTCGCGGACGCGACCATCCGCGCCGTCACCCGGCGCCCCACAATCATGAGCCCGACGCCGAGGACTGCCAGTGCGCTTCCCATCCCGCCGTCGAGCAGCACCTCCTCGGGGCGGGCGCCCACGGCCGCACCCAGCAGCAGGCCGACCAGCGGCAGCATGGCCAGCAGCCTGGCGGTGGACTGCGGCCCCGACAGCGCGGTGCGGCGCGAAGCCTCGGCATGACCGGACTCGGCGACCCCGCCGGCGACCGCCTCCAGGATCTCGGCCAGGGGTGCACCGAGCGCAGCGGTGAGCCTGCACGCCGCCACTGCCCCGGGCACCGCCGCCGCAGCCGCCCGACGCCGCTCCCGGGCGGCGCGAAGACCCGGTCCGGGAAACGGCGGTCTCCACACCCAGCGGCCGCGGACTCGCACCGGCCACCACCGTTCAGGGGCGGCCTCGCCCAAGTCGAGCAGGGCGGGCGGAACGCCGTCGTCGCCAGGCTCGACGCCCTCAGACACGCCCGTGCGCGCCAGAGAGCGGGACCAGGCGCGCCGCGGGGTCGCCCCGGCGCGCAGCAGCGTGGCGACCTCGGTCAGCATCAGGCCAACATCAGTGCCACCGACGCTGCCGACGCCGCCAACATCGCACTGAGACCTCACCGAGCCGCCGTCGGCACCCTTTCCGGTCGCAGCATCCAGGCGGACATCCAGACCGGCCGGGCGTTCGCGTCTGGCTGGGAGCGTGACAACGGCGGCCGCCAGCGCCACCAGTATCCCGACAACGATCACAGTGGAGTCCATGACGTGCCACCCTTCATCGCCGCCGCGACCGGCGCGGCTCCAATGCGCTCGGCCAGCCGATCAACCGCAGGCCCGGCACTGACCGCACAGACCGTGCCGGCCGCACCATCCAGAGCGACGACGAGCGCGTCCTCGCACACGAGGCTCCCCTGAGCGCCTCGACGCAGCATGCCGATACCCGACACGTAGCGCCGAGTCCGGGATGACCGGGATGACATGGCGTCCTGCTCCGGGCTCGCGCAGCTATCCGGGCCGTCGCTCCCCCGCGTCGAGCTCCGCTCCGCCGTCCCATTCCGAGGGGACCGCCTCCCCGCAATCCCGCCGCCAGTCGCGCCGCTGCGCCGCAGATGGATGACGGCATCCAGCGCACTGACGGCCTGGGCGGCCACCGCGGTCTCATCGAGCCCGGCGAGGGCTCCGAGCGCCGTCAGGCGAGCGGGGACATCCGCCGGGGAGTTGGCGTGCAATGTCGCCCAACCGCCCTCATGCCCGGTATTGAGCGCGGTGAGCACATCACGCACCTCGGGTCCGCGGCACTCCCCCAGGACGATGCGATCGGGCCGCATGCGCAGCGCCGTGCGCACAAGCGCACTCATGGGCACGGCCCCGACCCCCTGGACATTGTCGCCGCGCTCCTGAAGATGGAGGACATGCGGGTGGTCCGGACGCAGCTCGGCGGCCTCCTCAATGCACACAATGCGCTCGGTGGCGCTCACTAGGCCGAGGAGAGCGGCCAGGAGGGTCGTCTTTCCGGTACCGGTGGCCCCGGTGATGAGGCAGGAGGCCCGCGTCTCAATAAGCGCCGCCAGCACCGAATCCAGGCCGGGCGCGACCGTGCCCGCTTCGACGAGCTGGCCCAGGGTGAAGGCGCTGCGCCGTTTGGTACGCAGGCAGATAAGCGTGCCGTCGGCCGACAGGGGCGGCAGAACGGCGTTGAGGCGGGTGCCGTCGGGCAGGGTGGCATCGACCACGGGACAGGCGTCGTCCAGCCGGCGCCCGCAGGAGGCGGCCATGCGCACCGCGAGCGCGCGCGTCTGTGCCTCCGGCAGGGCGGCCTCGGCGATGTTCTCCAGGCCGCGGCCGCGATCGATCCAGGTACGGCCTGCGCCGACGAGAACGTCGGTGACGCCTTCGGTCTCAAGAAGCGGCTGGAGCATCGGGCCGGCGCCCTCGACGTCGGCGCGCACATGACGATTCAGGCGGGCCAGGCCACCGGCGCCGGTCGTGGGGGCTGCCCCCTCCCCCAGAGCGCGCTCCAGGCCGGCCCCGCGAGCCAGCGCACCGCGCACGGCGGCGAGCTCCCCACCGGAGCGCCCGTCCGCACTCGTCTCATGCGCGTCGGAGCCTCCCGAAGACTCGTGAGATCCTCGAGAGCCCCGGGAACCCCGGGAGCTCAGGGGGCGCGATGACGGTAACGACCGCCATGGGCTCACCATGGCGACCCCTCCCCGGCAAGCCCGACGAGCTCTCCCGCTACGGCGCGAGCGGCACGGCGAGTACCGCCCCGGCCCCGGGTCGGGTCGTCACCACGCGCCACCCGTTGGGCGACAGCGCGATCGTGGGGAATCCTGGCCATCACTCGTGCTCCGGTCATGGCCTCGAGATCGTCGGGGCTGACGTCCTCCCCGACTGGACGCACCGCCAGCGCCATCGACACGTTTTCAGCTCTGGTCGAGCGGGCGCGGGCCACCAGAGCCTCGGTCGCCACCGCCGAGCGCAGGTCCAGACCGGTTACGAGCAGACACAGACAGCCCGATGGGAGCTCGGCACCCCGTGGCAGATCGACGAGAACGAGATCATGGTGCGCGCTCAGCGCCTCCAGGGCGGGGCCGACGGACGCCGGGAAGCGCACCCCGCCGCGCCCGTCCCCGGTCAGGACGGGCATGCCGAGCCAGGTGGGCAGAACAGGAACGAGGCGATCGGGGCGGAAAGCCGCCTCACCGACTGGAAGGTCACCCCAATGCAGGCCGGGAACGACGCCGTCGCCGATGAGCAGGCCGAGACCGCCGGCTGGGTCGGCATCCAGGATTGCGACTCGAGCACCAGCAGCGGCGCAGGCGCGTGCGAGGTGGAGCAGGAATGTGCTCGTGCCCAGGCCGCCACGAGCTCCGACGAGCGCAACGACTCGGGCGCGCGGCGGATGCTGCGCACTCAGCAGAGCGGCAACGAGACGATCGGCGCCATCCGGAGCGGCCAGCGCATCCAGAGCGAGAGCACTCAGATGCTCCCCGCCCGGGCACTCGCTGACGGGGGCGTCGGCCAGCACGTCCGCACGGCCCAGAAGAAGGACGGCGCCGGTGTTCTCCAGAAGCTCGACGACGGCGGAGCTCAGGTCGCCGGCAGAGCACAGAGACGGACCGTGTCCGGTACAGGCGCGGACAAGGGCGAGGACATCGTCGATCTGGGACGCGGACAGGTCGCCGGACAGCGCCCCCGCCAAGTCCTCCGGCACGGCCTCGGACCGGAGCGCATGCGGAGCGGGCGGGGCGGGCGGGGCGGCCCGGGCCGCAGTATCGGCAGAGCCGGCAAGCGAAGCGAGGCCGATCGGCGCAGCAGGAGCCGCCCGACCTGTGGCAACTGTGACAACGAGGACACGGACGTCGGGCGTCAGTGGGGCGCCATCGACGGTCCGCACGAGCTGCCCGGCAGGCCCGGACGATCTGCCGGCCCCAGTAGATCCGGGAGCCCTGGCATCTCCGGCTGCCCCAGCAGGCCCAGCAGGCCCGACGGGCTCATCAGGAGCACGAGCGGCACGCCGGAATCCGGGAGACTCCGACGATGGCGGCGCGCCCGCGGCGAGCCGTGAGCCCGGCGCATCGAGAACAGCTGACGAGGCGGTCAGATCTGGCACGGCGACTCCTTCGGTGGCAAGAGGGGAACGGAGGCATCCCCGTTCATGAGCGGGTTGCAGGCACCTCGTTCCTCTGGGATTCCTCTGCGTTCCCCGCGCTTCCAGAGTGGGACAGGCGCCATGGAGCCGCACCCCGCCGCTTCGATCCCTGTGGACAACGAGTGCGCCGCACTCCCTGTGGAGCCCGGAGCCCGCAGTCAGGAGCCCGTATAGCGATCGGGCCTGCGCCGCTGTCCACGCGTCGACTGCACCGACCGGATGATCCCGCACGCCCCGCACAGTCGGGTACCCTTGTGGTTGCTATCACAACGAGCGGCGGGAGGTGAGCACTGTGACGACTCCGAGGAACCGCGACGCCCTCGAGCTCCAGGCCGAGAGACCCGCTGAAGGTCCCGAAAGCCCCGAAAGCCCCGAAACTCCTGACGCCCTTGACACCCCTGACACCCCTGACGACATAGCCCCGCCCGAGGGCTACTTCGATCTCGACAAGACCATCCTGGCGACATCGACCACGTTCGCCCTGGGCTCCCCCATGCGGCGCAGCGGCCTGATCTCAACCACCTCGTTGGCGCGCGGCATCATCGCCCAACTGCCCTACCTCCTGATGGGCGCCGATGAGAGTCAGACCAGCCGTCTCATGGAGCGTCTGGCACTCATGTCCGCGGGCATCGAGCGCGCGCATCTTCAAGCCGTCGTGTGCGATGCCCTGACCACCGTGATCGAGCCCGCCGTCTACGCCGAGGCCCTGGACCTCATTGAGGCCCATCACCGGGCCGGTCACGACGTCGTCGTGGTCTCGGCCTCCTCAGCCGAGATGGTCGAGCCAATCGCCGCGCTCGTCGGAGCCGACCGCGCCATCGCCACCCGCATGGAGGTCGATGCCGAGGGCCGCTTCACCGGTCGGATCGAGCACAGCCTTCTCCACGGCGCGAAGGTCGATGCCCTGGTGGCCGACGCGAGCGCGCATCGCATCAGCCTCTCCCGTTCATGGGCGTACTCCGACTCCATCTCCGATCGCCCCATGCTCGAGGTCGTCGGCCATCCGGTAGCCATCAACCCCGACCGGGACCTGCGGCGCCTGGCGGACGCGCAGGGCTGGCCGGTACGGGACTTCGAACAACCGGTACCGGTACGCGCGCGCCCGCGAACTCGTAAGGAAACCGCAGCGCACGGGCCCAGAGGCTCAGGGCTCGCCCGGAATGCGACGGGACTCATCGCGATCATCACCGTCATCGCAGCCGTCGTCGGAATCTCCGTCATCGCCGGTACCGCCGGCCTCGCGGTCGCCAGACGACGCGATGGCCGTGACGACACGGCGTTCCCGGCGGTCCGGGACCACTGAGGCCCGGCACTACTGAGGCCGGCACCACTGACCCGAGGCCCGGGATTCACTCAACGGCGGTCGTGCCGGCCTGGACACTCCGGCAGATCGTCTGCGCCTCCTGAATCCCCACGAGGATCGCCTCGGCCTGCCACACGACCCACGCCACCACCCCGTCATGGGTGCCGCCGGCATAGGCTGCGACCGCATCGGCATACACGGACGGCGCACGGGCCGCGTACTGGTCGGTGACGGCGACCCCGGTCGGCTCGAGCCCGTCGCGGGTGACGAGGTGACGCACCAGCAGCCTGCCGACGGCGGCGTTGCCCATGAGGAAGGGCCGCGCCGCCACCATTTCCCCATGCACCACGGCGGCGCGCACGAGCGCGGACACCCCGTCCAGGTCCACGAGGCGGATCATCCCCTCCAGACGCGCCGTCAGCGCCTCGCCGTCGGGGGCGGAACCCGGCCCGCCCTCGATCGGCGCGGTCCCGGCGGGGCGGGGAACGGCGACGGCGTTCAGGGGGATGCGTCCGGCCATGGCGATGGGCCCGGCCACATCCCGATGCAGGGTCGCCAGAAGCGTCCGGGGACTCGGCTGCGCGGGTCGCGTCTCGCCGCGCAGGTCGGGCATCCAGGCCGCCAGGCGAGTCCCGGCCCGCCATAGTCCTGCGACGGCGTCCAGCGAAGGCTCGCCCGTGGACGCCTCCGTGAGACCGCCGGCGGCGACGGCGTCGCGCAGAACGGACGAAGGCAGGACCACGCCCTCCACACCGCCAGAGGCGATCGCGCCCCGCACCGCCGACTCGGCGCGCGCCTCGCGCCATCGACGTCGCAGGGCCTCGTGGAAGCGCAGTTCGGCCGAGGCCTGACGCAGGACCTGCTCGGCGCTCACGATCCGGGCGTCGGAGGCGATCGCGCGCAGCGCCTCGGCAGCCGGATCGAGGTCACCGCGGGGGTCCCGAGCAGTTCTGCGCGACGCCGGGCCCGCACCTCGCCCGGGGCCCGGTCCCAGCCCGATACTCACCGTCGTGCTGATCACGGCACACACTGTAGTCACCGCCGTCGAGTCACAGTCGCCACCATCGCCACTATCGAAACGCAGAAAGAAAACGCGGGAGGAATCCGACCAATACCGGTCAGCGACGGCGCGTGGCCTCGCAGGGCGCCCGGCCGACCCCGCACCACCGGCACTGATCATCTAGGCTTCGAGCCGTGACCCCCGCACAGTCCCTCGATGCACGAGCCGCGGCCCCGACGCCGTCCGGAGGAGTGCAGATCGCCCCGCGCCCTCGGCGCGCCGACTACTTGCTGACCGCTGCGGTCGGGCTCGTCCTACCGCCCCTGATCATGGCCCCGCTCGGTATCGCCTCGTACTTCGCCGCGCATCACCGACTGCCCTGGGCCCTGCTCCTCATCGCCCTGGCGCTGGCGGTGTGCTCCATGGCGCAGGGGTTCTTCGCCGTGCGCTCCTCGCTGGGCGGGCTTGTGGCCGGCCTGGTTGCACTGGCCGTGCACGCGGTCGTGCTCTGCGCCCCGCAGGGCGCCCAGTCCTCCCCCATGCCGTGGGCGCGCGCCTTCATCCCCACTGGTGCACTGCTGATTGCGGCGGGCGTGCTGCTGGGAGGCTCGTGGGGGATGCGTCGGGCCCGCCGCGCTGGACGCGCCGACGCGCGCCTGGCGATGCGCCTGGCCGCAGCCGACCGCGCCATGGGGGTGACACCGCCGGCCCCGCCGTCGAGGCGCCGCGACCACGTGATGTCCTTCGTGGTGACGGCCACGGCGTTCCTCGTCGCCCTGGGGCTCCTCCAGCACGGCTACGCCGAGTTGGTCGGCCCGGGCAAGAAGCTCACGGGAGCACTGGGAGCACTCGCCGCTCTCGGCCTGCTCGCCCTGGGGACCTTCTTCGCAGGCCGCTCAACCCTCGGAGCCCGGGCAACCGGGCCGCTGCTCATACTCGCCGGCCTGCCCGCGCTGCTTCGCGGTGCGTGGCCGACGATGCCCGGAGCCGCGCAGCTCATGCAGTGGCTGCCCAACGATCCCACCGGCATGGGGCTCATCACGACCGGCCTGCTGCTCACCACAACAGGATGGGGAGTCCACTTGGCGAGACGTCGGGGTCGGGCAGGCGAGCTGGCCGGTCTCAAGAGCGCGGAGTCGGCGACGCCGGCCAGTGGAATCGCCCGCGTATGACAGGCGCACGACGAGCGGCACCCCACAGCGGCCGCCTCGGCACGCCTCTGCCGGACCGACCCGGCTCACGGTTACGGTGATAGATAGAGAAGGAGGTCCCAGTGAGCACTGACAACCCCAGTCGTCCCGAAGACGAAACGCCCGACCGCACTGCTCGGGACAAGTCCGTCGACACCGGAGGCACCCCCGCTACCGGAGAGCCCTCGCTGGAGGTACCGGCCCTTGCGCCGGTGCTCGACGCCGATGGGGAGATCCTGGACATGCAGGAGGCTCCCCCCACGCAGGCCGCGCAAACAACGCCGGCAGCACAACCAGCACAGACAGCACAACCAGCACAGAGCGACTCCGACGCGACTCCGGTCACTCCCACGGCCAACGGCCCCGGCTCAGGAACCGCGACTCCGCACACTCCGCACACCCTTCAGCACGGCGCACCCAGAACCGCCACCCCGCCACCGGGCACACCCAGAACCGCCACCCCGCATACCCCGCAGCACGGCGCGCCCAGAACCGCCACCCCGCATACACCTCAGCACGGAACATACGCATCCGGCGCCGTCGCCGCCGAGAACACGGGAGCGCCCCCTCAGGAGCCGCCCGCCTCCGCAGGACCCGCGAATCCCGTTCAGGGCATGCCCGACAGCCTGCCGGGGCAGGCAGAACCGGCGGGCTCCGCCGAACCGTCAGAATCTGCAGAACCTGCAGCGCCCACAGCACCTGCCGCGGGCGCGTTCCCCGCCGGAGGAGCCGCCGCCGACCCCCTCAATCTGGAGAAGCCCGAGCCGATCGTGCTCACGCCCGACACCGGGCAGCACGACGAGGCCGCCGAGGAACCTGTCGAGGACACCGCGGTGCGCCGTCGCTCCCTGTTCACCCCGGCCCAGCCGGCCCCGCTCACTGCGGCCCAGGCCCCCCTGGAGGCGGCGGACAAGCCGAGCACCGCCGACCCGGCACTCAACGCCGCAGCAGCATCGCCCGCGGCCACGGCGCGCGGTGCGGGCGAGTCCACGGGGCGCAGCGCGTCATCCGGAGCGGGCGACGGCGAGAGCTCCGACGCCGTGCCCGCGCAGTCGACGGCTCATGCGGACAGGACCAGGCGGAGATCCCGTCGTACCGCCGCAGTCGGCGACGACGATGTCCCGTTGGACGGCTCGATCGTCGTCGGCCACCCGAAGTCCCGAACCGCTACGCACTGGGCCGGAGCTCTCGTATCGATCATCGCACTGCCGGTGACCTGGTTCTTCCTCCACGACGGCGCCGCCATGGCGACCGTCCGCGCCTCGGGCTCCTACGCCTTCGATCTGTCCGCGCGTGGCCTGACCGAGCTGGCGATCGGGGCGCTCGCCCTCATCATCGCCATGTGGGTGGCGCGCCGCACCTCCGTGGGCAGCATCATCGTCGGCGTCATCTCGATCCTGCTGGGGCTCCCCTTCCTCATCGCCCCGGGCGTGATGACGGATACGTTCACGCCCTTCCTCAACAATCTGAGCACCCAGTCCGCCCTCGGCCAGAGCCTGAGCACCTACCTGTGGACCGACGCGGTCACGGGCAAGTTCCTGGCCCTGGGCCTGTTCATGGTGATGGTCGGAGTCGTCTCGCACTCGGCGCGACGCGCCGGGCGGCACGAGCAGGAGATCTTGAGCCGCGCAGACGGTCCGGGCCGGGCGGACGGCGAGGATTGAGCGGGCTTGAGCGGGGGTTTGGCGGAGCGCAACAGTGGGAGAGGCTGACGAGCGTGCGCTTCGCCCGCCCCGCCCAGGCGCACGCATCCTGAGTGCATAGGGAAGCGCACATGGGGAAGCACGGGGAAGCAATAGGAACGGCCGCTAACCTGGGGATGTGCCCGCCCCCGCCACTGCGCCGCCCCCAGAAAACCCGACAGGCATGACAAGCCCGGCAGACCCGACAAGCCCGGCTATGAGTTCCGTGGGCGATGCCCTGCGCGACGTCGTGCCCATCATCATCGGTTACGTCACGCTGGGGCTGGCCGCCGGCATGCTGCTGGTCGCCGAGGGACTGTCCTGGTGGTGGGCGCCGGTGTGGAGCATCGTCATCTACTCCGGAACCATGCAGATGCTGCTCGCGCCCCTGGCCGGGGTGGGCGAGCCATTGGCGGCGATCGCGGCCTCCGCCGTCTTCATCTCGGGACGGCACGTCTTCTACGGACTCGGATTCCCACTCGATCGCGTACGCGGGAGCCTGCTCACCCGCCTCTACGCCGTCCACGCGATCACCGACGAGGTCTACGCACTGCTCGCCTCCAAGGACCGGGGAGCGATGAGTGGACGCTACATCGTCACAGTCGAGGCGGTCAGCCAGGCCTCGTGGACCCTGGGCACGACGGTGGGGGCGCTGGCGGGCACCGGGCTGACCGCACTGGTCGGCGATGACATCAAGCTGCTGGGCTTCGTGCTGACCTCGCTGTTCGTCGTCCTGACGATCGAGAACTGGAAGAGCCACCCGGATCTGGCGGTCCTGATCGTGGGCGTCCTCGCCGGTGTCGTGGGCATGACGATCGGCGGATCGGCGGCGCTGCTCAGCGCCCTGGGCCTACTGGCGGTGGGGCTCATCGCGCTCTACGGCTGGCGCTCGCGCCGCGCTGCACGCGATGCACAGGCGCGGGGACCGCGCTCCGACGCCGGCGCCGTCACCAGCTCAGAAGCCTCTGGATCAGCCTCTGGATCGCGCGCATCCGGGAAGGATGAGTCATGCTGACGCTGACCAACCCTCAGATAGCCGTCGCGGTCGTTGTCGTCGCACTCATCACCTTCGCCTGCCGCATCGCTCCCTTCGCCCTCCTGCGGGGCCGCAGCACCAGTCCGCTGCTGGGCTTCCTGTCCTCGGCCATGCCGCTGGGCGTCATGGTCGTACTCGTGGCCTACACGCTCGGCGACGTCGGCACCACCCCGGCCGCATGGCTGCCGGCGGTGGCCGGAATCGCGGCGACGGCGGGCCTGCACCTGTGGCGCCGCGCGATCGGCCTGTCGTTGATCGGCGGGACCGGGACCTATGTCGTCATCAGCCTCCTGCTGACCTGACGGGAAGCATGACACCGCCCGGACGCCTGGAACGTGAATGCGCCTCCGCAACGTCAACGGAGATTCCTCGCATCTTTCTGAGCATAGAGGTCAGAAAGATGCGAGAAACCGCCGTCCGTGCAACGAAACGCCGTTGACGTTGGAGCCCGCCGGGCCGGCCCGCATCCGTCCAGCCGATCATTTAGGCTGCCCTGGTGCCCGTCATCGTCAATCGCCCCGGCCCCTGGGCCCATCGCGACCTCACCGCGGGCGGAACCCAGTTCCACGCCGCCCTCGCCGGACATGAGGAGCTCCCCTCTGCCGCGAACACGGACGCTCAGGACGCCGGCCCAGCGAAGCCCCTGATTCTGCTTGTTCACGGCTTCCCCGAATGCTGGTGGGCGTGGCGGCACGTCATCGGCCCCCTGGCTGAGGCCGGCCACCGCGTCGCCGCCGCGGATCTGCGGGGCTTCGGCGGTTCGGACCGGCCGCCATCGGGCTACGACCTGGTGACCCTGGCCTCCGACATGGCCGCCGTCGTGCGAGCCCTGGGGCACGAGCGGGCCATCGTCATCGGAGCGGGCCTGGGCGGGCAGGTCGCGTGGGCGCTGGCGAACCAGGAGCCGACGATGACCGCGGCGATCGTGCCCGTCGGTGCGCCGCACCCGCTGGCGCTGAGGTCCTTGCGCGGCCGAGTCGTCTCCGGAGCGGTCGTTCAGTACCTGTGGCTGAAGACCCCGATGCTGCCGGAACGATCGCTGCGCACGACGTCGGGCATCGATCGCCTGCTGCGCTCCTGGGCGGGTCCTCGCACCAAGCAGACCGTGACCGAGTCGGCCGGGTACTACGCGGCCCTCCTGGCGCGACCCGGCGCGGCGCACTCGGCACTGGAGACGGTGCGTCGCGCAGCGCTCAGTCGTGAGGAGATCGCCTGCCTCAACACTCCTGCGGAGGTCCCGGTCATGAGCGTGCAGGGCGAGCTGGATCCGGTTCAGCCGGCACAGGCCTATGCGCGTGACGTTCACCACGTTGCGGGCCATCTGCGGCAGGTGACCGTGCGCGACGCCGGGCACTTCCCCCACGAGGAGGCTCCCGAGCAATTCATCGACGCGCTCCTGCCGTTCCTGACCGAAGTCGAGAAAAGGCGGTAGCGAGCCCCGAGGCGACCCCGGCCCCGGATGAGCCTCAGACGCCCACCTGAGGGCACAACTCGGCATTGAGGAGCACGCACTCGCCGCACCGCGGTGCGCGCGCACCGCACACCGCCCTCCCGTGCTCGATGAGGCGATGACAGCCGTCGGTCCAGCGCTCCGGCTCCCACAGGGCGCTCAGATCGCGCTCCACCCGCACCGGATCCTTCGCGGTCGTCCAGCCCAGGCGCCGCGACAGACGGCCCACATGGGTGTCCACGGTGATGGCCGGCCGCCCGAAGGCGTTGCCCAGCACAACATTGGCGGTTTTGCGCCCGACGCCGGGCAGAGTCATGAGCGCCTCCCGCCCCTGGGGCACGACGCCGTCGAAGCGCTCGACCAGCCCGCTCGCCAAGCCGATGAGCCGCTCGGCGCGGGTGCGCTGCATGCCCAGCGGTCGCAGCAGCGCCTCGAGATCGTCGGGGTCGGCGGCCGCCAGCGCACCGGCGTCGGGGCAGAGCGCGAAGAGCTCGGGGGTGACGGTGTTGACTCGGGCATCGGTGGTCTGAGCGGACAGGACCGTGGCCACCAGGAGCTGGAAGGGGCCGTCGTGGTCCAAGGTGCAGTGCGCCCCGGGATAGACGGCGGTGAGCTCATCATCGACGGCGCGGGCGCGCAGAGCGGTGGAGGCGCATGAGTCGGCACCATGCGCGCCAGGGGCATCGAGCAGGTCCGTCGAGACCTCAGAAGCCGCGGGAAGCGCGAACCCCGGACCGCCGATCGGCACTGACGCACCCATGGCTCCTCCCATTCCTCTCGCTCCCTTGACTCCCCTGACTCCGTTCACCCGCGTTCAGCCCCGCTTCAGTCCCCACGATCTTCAGCCCCGCTCGCCTATTCCGCCGACTCGCCGCGCGTCCCGTCCCCGGGAGACTTGCTCGGGTCACAATCAAGACTACAATGCTCGTCCGCGTGCCACAGATCACAAGCCATGGCAGGATATGACACAGGGCTGCCCGCCGAAGGCCGGGACCCAGCCGATCGACCCCACAGGAGGACCTTCGTGGAAGACAGCATCATCGCCAGAATCCCGCTGTTC
>ERZ772927.504-NODE-504-length-15916-cov-3.21253_pt1 | contig 15916 bp, 12 predicted proteins | sample MGYA00512115_ERZ772927 | MGnify/ENA primary metagenome ERZ772927 (study PRJEB29015, sample SAMEA2737924) | human oral metagenome | biome: human oral; feature: human-associated habitat; material: dental | place: China | collected 2013 ... | reverse complement strand
GGTGATCCAGCACGCGGGACTGGGTGACGCCGAGGTCTGGTGCGATGGACGACGAAGCCTGGATGCTCCCGCGGGCTCGCGCATCCGCGTCAGGCGTGCGGACCGGCCCGTGCGTCTGGCACGACTGAACGACGCGCCCTTCGCCACTCGCCTCGTACGCAAGTTCGACCTTCCGGTCGAGGGCTGGCGCAATCCCATCGGCGACTCCGGCGACTCCGGCGACTCGGATGACTCAGGCGACCCGGGCGACACCGCATGATCGAGTCGCTCCATATCGAGAATCTCGGCGTCATCGAGCGGGCTGAGCTTCCTCTTAGCCCCGGTCTGACCGCCTTGACGGGAGAGACCGGGGCCGGCAAGACCATGGTGCTCACCTCTCTCGGGCTTCTGCTTGGGCAACGGGCCGAGAGCACCATTGTGCGAACTGGGGCCCAGCGCGCTCTGGTCGAGGGCGCCTTCACCCTGGATCCGGCCTCTCGGGCCGCCTCTCGGGCCAGGCAGGCCGGCGCCGAGCTCGACGACGACCTGCTCATCGCCACCCGCACGGTGCCGGCCTCGGGTCGTTCTCGTGCGCATCTGGGCGGGCGTGCGGTCCCCTCCTCCGTGCTCACCGACATCGGGCCCCACCTGGTGTCGGTACATGGACAGACCGAGCAACTCCGATTGCGCAGCGCCGCCGCTCAGCGGGCCGCCCTGGACAGTCTGGGAGGACCGGAGCACGCCGGACTGTGCCGTCGCTATGCCGAGGCCTATCGCGCGCGCCGCGAGGCCGCCGAAGCGCTGGACCACTGGCGCGCCGGGGCCCAGGCGCGCCAGGAGGAGGCTGAACGCCTGCGCGAGTGGCTGGAGGCGCTGGAGGCGCTGAAACCTTCTCCGGGGGAGGACCACGAACTCACCGCTGAAGCTGAGCGGCTCGACCATGCCGAGGATTTGCGTCTGGCGGCGGGCACCGCTCGTACGGCCCTGGTCGGTCAAGAGGACGTCGTTGCCCCCGGCCAGGCGGATGCGGCCGCGCTTCTCGCCGCTGCGCAGCGCGCTCTGGCCGGTGCTCCGGGAGAGGATGATCGCTTGGCCGAGCTCGCCGGGCGCACCCGCCAACTGAGCGTTCTGACCGCCGACATCGCTGCCGACCTGGGGGAGTACCTGGTGTCCCTGGATGCCGATCCGGCCCGGCTCGCCTGGATTCAAGATCGACGCGGAGAGCTGGCACGGGCCTGCCGTGACATCGGAGGGTCGGCTACGGAGATCGACGATGTCGATGCACTCCTCGCCTGGGGGCGGCGAGCGGCAGATCGGCTGGCTGAGCTCGATGGTGCAGAAGACAGCGCCGCGTCTCTGGAGCAGGCGCTGGCCGGTGCTCACGCCGCCCTGGATGAGGCGGCCGGCCAGCTGACTGCGGCGCGTCGGGCGTTGGCCGGCAGACTCGAGGCGGCCGTGACCGCTGAGATCGACGGCCTGCAGATGAAGGGGGCGCGATTGGTCGTTGAGCTTGAGCCGCTCGACGAGCCCGGTCCCACCGGTGCCGAGGCCGTCTGCCTGATGCTGGTCTCTCATCCGGGTGCCCCTGCGCTACCGCTGGGCAAGGGCGCCTCGGGCGGTGAACTGTCCCGCATCATGCTGGCTCTGGAGGTCGTGCTGGCCGACGCCGCCGGCGCACCGCAGCCGAGTGCCGCGCCCAGCCACCAGCGGACTTTCGTCTTCGATGAGATCGACGCGGGAGTCGGAGGGCGTGCTGCGCGTGAGATCGGTCGCAGGCTCGCACGGCTGGCTCGTCGCCACCAGGTGGTAGTGGTCACCCACCTGGCGCAGGTCGCCGCCTGGGCCGACACCCAGCTCGTGGTCGTCAAGGAGACCAAAGAGACTAAAGAGACTAAGGGGACAAAAGAGAGCAAGAGGGCCAAGGGGGCCGGGCAGACTCAGGACACTGCTGCATCACTCGGTGAAAGCCAGGATGATGCTGAGACAGCAGAGGCAACCCGCACCCGGGTCGTGCAGGTGGTGGGCTCCGAGCGCGTGACCGAGCTGGCCCGCATGCTCTCCGGGCATGAGCGCTCCGAGGCCGCTCTGCGGCATGCCGCTGAGCTTCTGGAAGAAGCCTCCATGGGACAATCCCCGACGTGAGGAACCCGTTTCGCAGGCAGGTGTCGTCGGACCCCGAGTATCCCAGCGGGGTGGTGCGCGTCGACGCGCGCACCAAGAAGCTGACGAAGCGTCTTCAGGCCGGCGAAATCGCCGTCATCAACCACACGGATCTCGACCGCGTGGCCGCCGAGGCGCTCGCCGAGGCGCGTCCCGCCGCGGTTCTCAACGCCGCACCGTCGGTATCCGGGCGCTACCCGAACCTCGGCCCGGGCATTCTGGTGGACGCCGGCATTCTGCTCATCGACGACTTGGGCACCGACGTCATGCGTCTGCGCGAGGGGCAGCGTGTCAGCATCGAGTCGGGCGACGACGGGCCCGCGAAGGTGCGTGCGGCCGGCAAGAGCGAGGAGATCATCGCCGAGGGCGTGCTGCAGACCCGGGAACGGGTTGAGGAGTCCATGGAGGCGGCGCGTGCGGGCCTGTCGGTCCAGCTCGAGGCGTTCGCGGTCAACACGATGGAGTACATGCGCGGTGAGCGCGATCTTCTGCTCAATGGCGTGGGCATGCCCGACATCAGCACCAGGATGAGCGGCCGCCATGTCCTGATCGTTGTGCGCGGCTACTCCTACAAACAGGATCTCATGGCGCTGCGTCCCTACATTCGCGACTACAAGCCCGTCATCATCGGGGTCGATGGCGGGGCCGATGCCGTCATGGAGGCGGGGCTCAAGCCGGATATGATCGTCGGCGACATGGATTCCGTCTCGGACAAGGCCTTGGGAAGCGGCGCCGAGATCGTCGTTCACGCCTACCGCGATGGCCGGGCTCCCGGGCTCGCCCGTGTGGAGCGCCTCGGCGCCGAGCACAAGGTCTTCGCGGCCACCGGCACCAGCGAGGACATCGCCATGCTCATGGCCGATGGCGCCGGAGCGGAGCTCATCGTCGCGGTCGGCACGCACGTGACGCTCCTGGAGTTCCTCGACAAGGGCCGCGAGGGGATGTCCTCGACCTTCCTGACGCGCCTCAAGGTCGGCAACCGCCTCATCGACGCCAAGGGCGTCTCGCGCTTGTACCGCACTCGTATCTCCGGCTGGCACCTGAGCTTCCTGGCTCTCGCCGGGCTCATCGCCCTGTTCGCAGCGCTGGCCTCCACGCCGGCGGGGCAGACGCTCCTGGGTCTGTCCGGCGCTGTATGGGATGACATCGTCAACTTCCTCCGTTCACTCGTGGGCCTGGCCCCGAGTACGCCCTCCGTTTGAGCAAGGACAGGACCTTCATGATCGATTTCCGCTACCACCTGGTCTCGCTCATCTCCGTCTTCCTGGCGCTGGCCGTGGGCGTCGTCCTCGGCGCAGGCCCGCTGCAGAACTCGCTGGGCACCGCTCTGAACGACCAGGTCACCTCCCTGCGCGAGAACCGCAAGGCCACGCAGACTCAGCTCGAGCAGACCGAGGCGGCCGTCAACGACCGTGACGGCTACATCACCGCAGCCGCTGCCGCTTATCTGCCCGGGACCCTCGACGGCAAGAAAGTCGCCCTGGCGGTTCTTCCCGATACTGAGTCGGATGATGTTGAGGGCATCACCGCTCAGGTGGAAGCGGCAGGGGGGAAGATATCCGGACGCGTGAGCCTGACCACCGCTTGGGTCGATCCTTCTCGGGAGACTTTCCGCCAGACGTACTCGGGGCAGTTCGCTCCCCACCTCGGCAAGACGACCTCGACTGACGGCAATGGTGTGCTCGGAGAGGGACTGGGCACTGCGCTCACCAGCGACTCGGAGAGCGCCAAGGCGCTGATGGACCTGCTGACCGCCACCGATAGCCCGCTGGTCTCCGTTGATGCCAAGCCCAGTGGACCCGCGGATATGGTCGTCGTCGTCGGTCCGCACAGCCCTGATGCGGCGGACCCGAAGAGCACGGAGACGGCGGATTCGCTGGCGCAGACCGCGGCCTCCTGGGCCACCGCCCTGACCGGTACGGCTGCGACCGCCACGACGGTCATCGTCGGTGCCGCCGATGCTGACAATGACGTGGTCTCCGTTCTGCGCGCTGACAAGTCCTCCGTCACCACGATCGACTCGGTCGGCCAGGTCGCCGCAGCGGTGTCCACCCCGTTGGCCCTGGCCTCGACGGCCTCGGGAACGAAGGGGCATTACGGCTTCGACAAGGGCGTGGATGCGGTTATGCCGCCGGTGTCGAGGTAGCCGAGTAGAAGGAACAAGCGGCCGGGGCGCCGTGGTCGCCTGCATGCCGTCGGGCCCGGGCGGTGGATCGCGTCCACCACGGGCCTGCCCGGAGCAGAACTTCGATCCAGTCCCGATACGCTGCACCCATGAGCCGCACACCCGGGCGCATCGGCGCCTTGAGGACCACGCCGGATCGCGCCCTGGCCTGCGCCGCACTTCAAGCGTTCGGCGTGACCCTGTCATGGTCAACGGGCCTGGGAGTCATCGGGGGACTGCGTCCTTCTCTGGAACGGACGAACTTCCATGGGCGCGCTGTGAGCCTGCGCGGCGGTGTCGGGGCGGCAGCGGGGTCCGTGGCCGCAGGCCGCGTGGCCGGCCGTCAGATGAATCGCCCGACCACGCGCGGCTCTGAACGCGTGATGGTCGCGGCTGTCGTTCCGGTGGCAGCGGCCGGCGCCGCCGGTCTCGTCGATGATCTGGACGCCGGAGCCCACGACGGTGATGCTCCCGCCAAGGGCCTGGCCGGTCACCTGGGCGCATTGTCCCGCGGGCGCCTGACGACCGGTGTGCTCAAGATGGCCATGATCGGTTCCGGCGCCCTCGTCTCCGGAGCGCTCATGGCGCGGCGCCGCAGCGCCATGTCCGGTGAGTCTGAATCGCTCGCCACTGCCGCTGACGCCGCCATCAGTGCGATGGCCATTGCGACGTGGACCAATGTTCACAATCTGCTCGATCTGCGGCCCGGCCGCGCTCTGAAAACCGCGGCTCTGCTGAGCGGGGCCCTGCTGGCCGATGGTCGCGAGGGCGCCGAGGCGTCCAGGGCACTGGCCGCTGGTGGGCTGGGCGTCGTCGCCGCGGCCCTGCCCGAGGACCTCATGGAGAACACCATGCTCGGTGATACGGGTGCCAATGCCGTGGGGGCCGTCGTCGGAACCGCTTTGGCGGCCCACCCCAGCCGGACGGTGCGCGGCCTCGCTGCCCTGGTCGGGACGGCTCTGGTCCTGGCCAGTGAGCGCGTCTCCTTCACCCGGGTGATCGACCGTACTCCGGTGCTGGCCGCGCTTGATGGCCTGGGGCGCCGGGTCTCATGACCGCCTCCAGCCAGTCGGGCTCTGGGGCTTCGCGTGCGAAAGGCCTGCTCGGCGCCGTCTCCGGGGTCGCCGGTCTCACCCTCGTGTCGCGTGTGCTCGGTTTCGGCCGGTGGATCGTGCAGGCGACGACGGTGGGCGCCGGTACCGTAGCCGGTGCCTACGCCACCGCGAACCAGGTGCCCAATGTTCTCTACGAGGTCGTCGTCGGCGGAGCACTGGCCGCCACTGTCGTGCCTTTGCTGGCCGCGGTCGCGGTTCCTTCGCGCAGCCGAGATGCCTCGCGGATCGCCTCTGGCCTGCTCGGCGTCGTCCTGGCTGTGCTGACTCCACTGGCGCTGCTTCTGGCGGTACTGGCCGATCCCATTGCGGGGCTTCTGCCCTCCTCGGCGGGGGCGGATCCCGGTCTTCAGGCGGATCTGGTTGCCGATTTTCTGCGCATGTTCGCCGCCCAGGTGCCCCTGTACGGCATCGGCGTGGTCCTCACCGGGGTGCTGCAGGCCTGCGGGCGCTTCACATGGCCCGCGCTGACGCCCATCCTGTCCAGTCTCATCGTCATGGCGACTTACGCCGTCTTCGGCGCCATGACGTCTGACTCGCCGGGGCAGGCCGGGAGCACGGCCCTGAGCGTCCTGGGATGGGGCACGACGGCTGGCGTCGCCGCGCTCAGCCTGCCGCTCCTCTATCCGGTGATGCGCCTCGGAATTCGCCTGCGTCCCACGCTGCACGTGGACCGGGCGATCGCCTGGCGGGCTCTGCGGTTGGGCAGCGCCGGTGTGTGGACCCTGGTGGCCCAACAGGCCTCCGTTCTTGCAGTCCTGGCGCTGGCGCGCTCCGGCGGGCGTACTGGAACCGTGGCCGTCTACCAGTACACCCAGGCGGTCTACATGCTCCCCTACGCTGTCATGGCGGTGCCCGTGGCCACTGTCGTCTACCCCCGCCTCGCTGCGGCCTTCGACGCGGGAGGCGGGCGCCCTGCCGGGCAGAGGGCGCACCGGTACCCGCCTCGGGCCGTCGAGCTGGCCGCAGCCTCGACCGCTCTGGTCACTGCTGTTGCGCTCGCCGGTTCCGGGATGCTGATGGCGGCATCCGCGGGGGCCGAGCGCTTCTTCGCTCTTCTGACCGATGTCGATGGGATGGGCGAGTCCCTGGCCGTACTCGCACCTGCCCTGGTGGGATATTCCCTGATCTACCAGGTCACCCGGATTCTCTTCGCGGCGGGTCGTGCCCGGCCCGCCGCCCAGGCCACCGCACTGGGGTGGGCGACAGTCGCCGGGGCGTCGGCCGTGGCGGTGCGCCTCATGGCGCCGGGTGGAGGCGATGGCCGGGCCACCCTTGTGGCGCTGGCCATTGGACTGACGATCGGCATGAGCGTCGCCGGTGCGGGCATGCTCCTGGCTCTGGTCCTCACCGTGGGCATCCGGGTTCTCGGGCCGACTCTGCGCGCGCTTGCGGTGGGCGCGCCGGTCGCCCTGCTGGTCGGTCTCTGCGCACGCATCCTGAGCGCACGGATCGAGGCGGTGCCGGCATCGATCGCCGTCGCCGTCGTGAGTGCGTTGGTCGCGGCCTGCCTCGTCATGGGCGCCTGCGCGGGCGCCGACCGCCGTTTGCTGAATGTCCTCAGGTCCGGCACCGCCTCGACCGATTCGATCGAGTCGCTGAGCACATAGGAGAGGCAATAACAGAAATGACAGATCAGACCATGAGTCCCGAGGGCCGCAGTCCGGCAGAGGAGGCTCCAGGGCCCTCGGGTACGGTGGAGGCGAGAGATTCCGGGGGACGCGGACGCCGTCGACGCGTCCTGGAGGTCTCCGGCTCGGCGGCCGGGGGAGTGCGAGCGCATCTGGGGGACTGCGCCCGGCTGTTGGTGCGGGCCGGCCACGATGTCATCGTCGAGGCGCCGGCTGCCGTGATCGACGGAGTCGATCTGGGCGGGGCGCGGGGGGAGCCTCTCGAGATCGGCCCCAGGCCCAGCCCCGGCGACCCCGCCGCCGTCGCCAGGCTGCGGCGTCTGGGACGGCGTGCGGACGTCGTCCATGCCCACGGCCTGCGTGCGGGCGCCCTCGCCGCTCTGGCTCTGGGGCGACGGCGCTCTGGCCGCACCCGGTTAGTGGTGACGCTGCACAACCTCACTGTCGGTGGACGGCTGACCCGCGCGGTCGGTGAGCGTCTGGAGCGCCTCGTCGCGACACGGGCCGACCTGGTTCTGGCGGTGAGTCCGGATCTGGTGGAACGAGCCACCCGCTGCGGTGCGAAGCGGGTTGAGATAGCTGTTATTCCCGCGCCGCCGCGTGCGTTGACCGGCTTGGCGCCCATCGCCTCCTCGGTGGAGTCGGCCTGGGGGGCGGAGGGACTCCGGCTGCTGACAGTGGCCAGACTGGCGCCGCAGAAGGGCATCGGTCTGCTGTTGGATGCCGCAGCAGCGCTGCAGGTCCGTGCGGCTGACGGCGAGGTGCCCGCATTCGCATGGGCGCTTGCGGGGGAGGGGCCGCAGACGCGGGCTGCGCGGGAGCGGGTGGGCGTTGAGAACCTGCCCGTTAGGCTTCTCGGCGGGCGCGAGGACGTTCCCGTTCTCCTCCAAGAGGCCGATATCGTCATTCAGACCAGCTTGTGGGAGGGGCAGCCGCTTATCGTCCAGGAGGCGATGCGCACTGGTGCCGCCGTCGTGGCCACCGATGTCGGCGGCACCGCGCTGACGGCTCGCGGTGGGGCGACGCTGGTCGAACCGACCCCGGATGCCATCGCCGATGCCGTCGCGGCACTCATGGCGGACGATTCTCTACGCGCAGCCGCCCGTGAGCGCGCTCGCGCCGCTGCGGCGGACCTGCCCACCGCCGGCGATCTCCTGGACCAGCTCATTGGGCAGGTCCTGGGGGAGGGATGATGCCGGGACCGGATGAGAGCGCGTGCACGACTGCCGCCTGTACTCAATTTGCTCAAGTTGCTCGATGCTGCGCGATGTTGCTAACTGTTGTTCGACAGCGCTTCACATTGCTCCATGTATCCGTCGTGCCGCCGGACCTGCTAGGTTGAAGGCCCGTGAATTCAAACCGCGCACGCCTGAGTGGAGCCCTGCCCGACAGTCCTCGGCACATCTTCGTCACCGGGGGCGTCGTCTCCTCGCTTGGGAAGGGGCTCACAGCATCCAGCCTGGGCCGTCTTCTGCGGGCTCGCGGGCTCGGCGTCGTGATGCAGAAGCTGGATCCGTACATCAACGTCGACCCCGGCACGATGAATCCCTTTCAACACGGTGAGGTCTTCGTTACTGAGGACGGCACGGAGGCCGATCTGGACATCGGTCACTACGAGCGCTTTCTGGACGTCAATCTCACCGGTGCCGCCAATGCCACCACCGGGCAGGTCTACTCCACCGTGATCGCCAAGGAGCGCCGCGGCGAGTATCTCGGAGACACGGTTCAGGTCATCCCGCACATCACCGACGAGATCAAACGGGTCATGCGGGCGCAGGCCGCTCCTGATGCCGACGGCACGACGCCCGATGTCATCATCACCGAGATCGGCGGCACGGTGGGGGACATCGAGTCTCAACCCTTCCTCGAGGCCGCCCGCCAGGTGCGCGCCGACTTGGGGCGGGAGAACGTCGCCTTCGTGCACGTCTCGCTCATTCCCTTCCTGCCCGCAGCCGGTGAGCTCAAGACCAAGCCCACCCAGCATTCGGTGGCGACGCTGCGTTCTATCGGCATTCAGCCCGATGCGCTCGTGCTGCGCACCGACCGGTCCTTGCCCGAGGGCCTCAAGGGCAAGGTCGCTCTCATGTGCGATGTCGAGGCCTCCGCCGTTATCGAGTGCAAGGATGCCGCCAGCATCTACGAGGTGCCGCCGATCCTGCACCGCGAGGGACTCGACGCCTTCCTCGTCCAGCGCCTCGCCCTGCCCTTCCGGGATGTGGATTGGACCGAGTGGAATGGGCTGCTCGATCGTGTGCATGATCCTCGCTACCGCGTCGAGGTCGCGCTGGTGGGCAAGTACGTCGACCTGCACGATGCCTACCTGTCGGTCTCGGAGGCCATTCGCCACGGCGGCTTCGCCAACAATGCGCGCGTCGATATCCGCTGGATCGCCTCGGACAGCTGCGAGACCCGACAGGGGGCCCAGCGCGCTCTGGCGGGCGTCGACGCCGTCGTGGTCCCCGGCGGCTTCGGGGTGCGCGGTATCGAGGGCAAGGTGGGCGCGTTGCGCTGGGCGCGCGAGCACCGAATCCCCACTCTGGGCCTGTGCCTCGGTCTGCAGTGCATGGTGATCGAGGTCGCGCGCGATCTGCTCGGCCTGACGGCCGCCTCATCGACGGAGATGGAGCCGGAGACGCCCGACCCGGTGGTGACCACTATGGATTCCCAGCGCCAGTTCGTCGCCGGCGGGGGAGACCTGGGCGGCACCATGCGGTTGGGCGCCTACCCCGCGACGCTCGTGCCCGGGTCGATAGTCGCGGATGCCTATGGCGCCACCGATGTCAGTGAGCGCCATCGTCATCGCTTCGAGGTCAACAACGCCTACCGCGAGCGCCTGGCCGCCGTCGGACTGCATGTGACGGGAACATCGCCCGACGGGCATCTCACCGAATTCGTTGAGCTCGACCGCGATCTGCATCCCTATTTCGTGGCCACTCAGGCCCATCCTGAGCTCAAGTCCCGGCCGACCCGGGCGCATCCGCTTTTCGTCGGCCTGATCAGAGCGGCCTTGAAGAACCGCCGCGATGTCTACGCCTCCCACCGGCTCGAGAAGTCGGAGTCCGCAGGTGCGGACGAGAACGATGAGAACGAGGAGAGGGCGAACCGATGAGCTATGCCGATCTAGAGGACACCCGTGACGACGGTCGAGCGGTTGGCGCGTGCGAGCGGGTCTGGAGCGGTCCGATCTTCACCGTTGACGATGAGGAGGTCGTGCTGGCCGAGGGGCACGAGCCGGTGCGCAGGCAGACCGTGGCCCATCACGACGCAGTGTCCGTAGTGGCCCTGCGCGAGGGCGAGGACTCCGCCCAGGACGACGGAGCGGCAGAGATTCTCATGGTGCGCCAGTATCGCCACCCCGTACGCGCCATGCTCTGGGAGGTGCCGGCCGGACTGCTGGATGTGCCCGGCGAGGATCCGTTGGTCGCGGCGCAGCGCGAGCTGGCCGAGGAGACCGATCATGCGGCTGCCAGATGGGATGTCCTGGCTGATTTCTACGCCTCGCCCGGCTTCACCACGGAGGGGGCGCGCTCCTATCTCGCCCGCGATCTGCGTCTGCTGGCGCCGCAGGAGCGTGTGGAGCGCGAGGCCGAGGAGGCCGAGTTCGTGCCTACCTGGTTCCGCTTCGACAATGTGCTCGCGGCCGTCATGGCCGGGCGACTGCACAACCCCTCGACCGTCGTGGGGGTCCTCGCCGCCGCGCAGGCGCGTGCGGCCGATTGGTCGGGGCTGCGCTCGACCGATGCCGGGTGGCTGAGGAGCCCGCGGAGCCTGTAGGCGCGGCTCGCCCGGATTCCTACGGCGCCGAACCCGCATGCCAAGCGGGTTCGGCGCTGTTGCGCGCACGCTCGAGGCGATTGGGTGACGATCCCGGAACATCGTGATCAAACGCTTGACCAGGGGTGCGTCTGCGTATACCCTTCTGGTCAATCGATTGATCACGAGGATGTGCGATGACTCAACAAGTCTTCTTCCGGCCGCGGCCCGACTGGGTCGGAGATGTCATCCCCTACTCCGATGGGGGCGAGCTCAAGCTCTACTACCTCCACGAGTGCCGGCGAGAGCCGACGTGCGGGACCCCTTGGCACCTCGTGACGACCACCGATCTCGTCCATTACGAGGAGCGGGGCGAAGTGCTTCCCTCGGGTGGAGACGGCGCCGAGGATTTCAATGCGTACACGGGCAGTGTCGTGCGGGACGATGACGGCGAGTACCACCTGTACTACACGGCCAACAACCCCGGCAGACTGGCTCCCGATGGGCGCTCCCTGCAGCTCGTGGCGCACGCGACCAGCACGGACCTGGTCACCTGGGTCAAGCATCCCGAAGACACGTTCGGCGCTCCTGAAGGCTATGACCCTGCGGATTGGCGCGATCCATTCGTCTACCGCGATCCGGACGGCGAGGGCTGGTCGCTCATCCTCGCGGCGCGGCACAGCGAAGGGGCCGAGCGCCGCCGAGGAGTCGTGGCACGGCTTGTCAGCGACGATCTGCGGACGTGGAGGCCGACCGCTCCACTGTGGGACCCGAGGCGCTTCATTACTCAGGAATGCCCGGAGCTCTTCCGGATGGGGCAGTGGTGGTACCTCGTGTACTCCGAATTCACCGACCGCTTCGTCACCCGTTATCGCATGTCCCGTTCCCCGCAGGGGCCATGGCTCGCCCCCGAGCGCGACACCATCGACGGACGCGGGTTCTACGCCGCCAAGTCGGCTCAGTGGGACGGCAGGCGCATATTCTTCGGCTGGATCGCCTCACGGCAGGATGAGAGGGACGACGGTCGCTGGCTCTGGGCGGGCACACTGGCAGCGCTGGAAGCGGTCCAGGCCGCCGATGGGACGCTGGATTTCAGGCAGCCCCGCGAAGTGCTCGAGGCGTACTCGCAGCCCGACTACCATCTGCGTGCGCCGTTGCGGATGGGGAGCGCGGAGCGATACGAGTCGGCGGTCCTCACCGATGTGCTGCCTCGCGACGTGCGCATTGAGGCGGACCTGGAATGGGAACCGGGCACCCGTGAGATCAGCCTCCTGATCCGCACCGATTCTGAAGGCGAGAACGGCTATGTGCTCCGACTGGAGCCCGCACTGAGCCGCATGGTTCTCGACCGCTGGCCGAGGCAGGTGCACGGCACGGAGCAGTGGCACATCTCCGGCGACGTCCCCCACTTCATCGAGCTCGAGCGCCCCATCGACCTGGCGGGGCGCAGGGCGCACATCGATGTGCTCATCAAGGACGAGCTTCTTCAGTGCTGCGTCAACCGGTCGGTATGCCTGTCCGCATCCGTATACGACCATCCCTCGGGCCGAGTGGGCCTGGCGGTCCTCGACGGCGCCGCCACCTGTACTCGACTCGACACCTTCCTGGCCTCCTGAGCACACCGTCACAAACACACCTTTCGAAGGAGAAAGATCATGCTGCTCAAGCGCTCTCAGTTCCTCGCTCTCGCCGCCGGTGCGCTCGTGACGCCGCTTGTCGCATCCTGCGGCAAGAGCGCCGCTCCGTCGGGTCCGGTGGACATCGATCCCAAGGGGGAGATCAAGCCCCGTGAGATCTCCTGGCTGCTGTCGCGTCCCGCCAACGGCGTCGTTATCGACACCATGCAGGAGATCGCCGGCGAGTACGCCGAGGAGCATGCCGGATTCCAACTCACGCTGATCACGACTCCCGACCGCCCGTCGTACATCCAGAAGTACGAGACGCTCGCGGCCGCCAACAAACTGCCCGAACTCTTCGACACCGATGCCACGCCGTTCGCGCAGAAGCTCGCTTCGCAGAACAAGATGGTCAATATCGCCGACCTGCTCGACCACTTCGGCATCACGGATCAGTACCGGCCCTCCGCGTTGGACTACCAGCGCTTCGACGACGGCTCCCTCTACATGATCCCTCTCGAGTACGGCATCGAGGTGTTCTGGTACAACAAGGCGCTCTTCAAGCAGGCCGGCGCCGAGGTGCCCGCCTCTCTGGACGACTTCCCCGCCCTGTGCAAGAAGCTCGCCGACTCCGGAGTGACGCCCATCGCGCTCGACGGCCTCGACGGCTGGACCCTGGAGCGCTACGTCGCCTACCAGCCCTTCCGGATGGCGGGGGAGGAGTACATCAAGAGCCTGAAGAAGGGCGAGGCGAAGTTCTCCGACGCACCCGGGCGGACCATGGCCCAGTGGCTCCACGACCTGGGCCAGGCCGGCGCCTTCCAGAAGGGCTTCTCCTCGGTGGGCTACACCGACGCCCAGAACCTGTTCACCTCCGGCAGGGCCGCCATGTACAACATGGGCACCTGGGAGCTGCCGAGCCTGGCCACCACCGACCTGCCCCAGGACATGCAGAGCAACATCGGCTTCTTCACCCTGCCCACCATCGCCGACTCCAAGACGGGGGCCAACGAGTACGCGGCGCCCTCGGGGATCGGCGTGGCCGTCAACGCCGCGACCTACGACCCCCTCATCCACGACTTCCTGCGCTTCGCCCTGAGCCGCTACCCCGACGAGTACGCGGCCACGGGGCTGCTCGGGCCGACCACCACCGCCCCGGTGGTGCCCGACAACGCCCTGCCCGTCTACCAGCAGGCCATCGACGAGGCCGCCAAGGTGACCGGCACGGCCCTCATGCCCTGGGACACCCAGCTCGACCCCACCACCAACACCAAGCTGGTCCAGGAGCAGGTGCTCCTGGTCCAGGGCGACGTCGGCGTCGACGAGTTCATCCAGACCATGGACGCCGCCCTGGCCGAGAACGCCCCGGCCTACTTCGCCCAGTGAGGCCCCGCCGGCCGGCCCCGCCCCGCCCCCACACCTGGAGAAGGCACTCATGCTCCCGCACCGCTCCCGACTCTCCGTCCTGCTCTTCCTGCTCCCGCCGGTCGTCCTGTTCGGCGGCGGGGTCCTGCTGCCCATCGCCCAGTCCCTCGTCCTGAGCCTGTTCAGGTGGGACGGGATCACCGACATGCAGTTCGTCGGCCTGGGCAACTACGTCAGAATGCTCACCGCCGACCCCACCTTCTGGAAGGCCTTCGTCAACCAGCTCCTGTACCTGGTCATCTGCGTGGTCATCCAGATGGGCGCCGGGCTGGGCATCGCCTGCCTGCTGCTGACCATCACCCGCGGGCGCGAGGCGCTCAAGGTCCTCTACCTCATGCCGGCGGTCGTGTCGACGACGGCGATCGCGCTGCTCTTCCAGAGGATCTACTCCCTCGACCCGCCGGGGCTGGTCAACGGCGTCCTGGACCTGGTCGGACTCGACGGGCTCGGCCGGGCGTGGCTGTCGGACATCCGCACGGTCCTGGCGGCGGTCTCGATCCCGGAGGGATGGAGGTTCCTGGGCCTGTACACGATCATCCTGTACGCGGCCCTGCTGTCGGTGCCGCGCGAGCTGGAGGAGGCGGCCGCCCTGGACGGGGCCAACGCCTGGCAGATCTTCACCAGGATCCGCTTCCCCCACATCCGACCGGTGTGGGCCACCACCATGGTCATGGCGGTCACCTACGGGCTGCGGGGCTTCGACGTCCCCTACCTGCTGACCAACGGCGGGCCCGGGCAGTCCTCCGAGCTCGTGACCACGTACATGTACAAGACCGCGTTCGTCAGCACGAACTACGGCTACGCCTCGGCCATCGCGGTCTTCATCGTCATCGAGTGCCTCATCGCCGTGGCGCTCATCTTCGGACTGCTGCGCAGGGGGAACGACTGATCATGACCACCACCGCCACCGCCCGGCCCAACCTCGCGCCGGACCCGACCCCGGCCCCCGCGGCGCGCAGGAGGCGCCTGCGCACGGCCCGGCTCGTCCACCGGGCGCTGCTCGCCCTCGTCCTGCTCATCCAGGTCTACCCCTTCGTGTGGCTCGTCCTGACCTCGGTGCGCTCCCCGGAGGACTTCGCGGCGGGCAGCCCCTTCGCCCCGCCCTCCTCCTTCACCCCGGACAACTTCGTCAGGGCCTTCGCGCAGGGCGACATCCCCGCCTACATCCTCAACAGCGCGATCGTCACGGCCGGGGCGTGCGCCCTCATCGTGATCTGCGGCATGACGGGCGCCTACGCCATCCAGGTCCTCGGATTCGCCGGCGCCGGGATCGTGCGCGGCGTCTTCCTCATGGGCATCGTCGTGCCCGTGCAGATCGCCCTGGTGCCCCTGTTCATCGACTACTCCCAGATCGGACTGCTGGACACCCGCCTGGCCATCATCATCCCGCTGGCCGGCTTCGCCCTGCCCATGTCCCTGTTCCTGTTCCTGTCCTTCTTCAGCTACATCCCCCGGGAGATCTACGAGGCCGCCTGCCTCGACGGCGCCGGCCCCTACCGCATCTTCGTGCGGATCACCATGCCCATGTCGCTCAACACGGTCATCACCGTCGTCATGGTCAACGCGATCTTCATCTGGAACGAGTTCGTCTTCGCCAACACCTTCGTCCTGACCGAGGGCCTCAAGACCATCCCGCTGGGCCTGCAGAACTACATCGGGAACATGGGCAAGACCGACTGGACCGCCACCTTCGCCGCGGTCACCGTCACGGTGACCCCGCTCCTGCTGGTCTTCCTGGCGCTCAACAAGGCGATGATCTACGGTCTGGAGAGCGGCTCGACGAAGGGGTGAGGTCCGGTGCGCAAACGACCTGAGGGGGAGTCCCGGGCGACCATGAAGGAGGTGGCGCGGCGGGCCGGGGTGTCGGTGACCACCGTCTCGCACGTGGTCAATCGCAAGCCCGGGGCCCGCATCGGCCAGGACGCCCGGCGCCGGGTCCTGGCCGCCGTCGAGGAGCTGGGCTACCGCCCCAACGCCATGGCCAAGACCCTGGTCCAGGGAGGCAGCCCCTTCATCGGCCTGGTCGCCGACTCCATCGCCTCCACGCCCTTCGCCGGGCAGATCGTCCACGGCGCC